>Ga0058701_10000251_pt1 | contig 43564 bp, 30 predicted proteins | sample AgamicOrMae_FD_97039 | JGI IMG/M metagenome (GOLD analysis project Ga0058701, IMG submission 97039) | Agave microbial communities from Guanajuato, Mexico - Or.Ma.e | ecosystem: Host-associated > Plants > Phyllosphere > Phylloplane/Leaf | place: Guanajuato, Mexico | collected 2012-06-04
ATTGCTCCGCTCTGAATTTGCTCAAGCATAAATTTTCCAAAATCTAGGCGTTTAGTGAAATCTTGATTGCTCATAGCTTGGAAGGTTTGAATTTTGTAAGCAGATAATCCAAGATCCTGATGTCTGAGACGATGTGCTGTTCCATAACTGACGTCCAATTCTCGGGCGAAACTCCTCAGAGAAATGTCTGGTTGACCCTCCTGCAGCTCAAGCGCTCTTTCGACTAATTCTGGAGTTCTGACAATATTTTCTGTCCTTTTCATCGAATCAATGTCATCTGTTGCTTTGTCTGTCCTCTCGAATTTCTCAATAAGGTTCTTTACGGTGCTATTATGGGGTTTTGGTGCATTTTTGTTCTCTTGCATGAAAGATCGCAAGGCCAGGGTGACATTTTCCTCTCTTTTATAATAGAATTTGATGAGTTGAACTCTCTCTTCTATGCTCAATCGATTCATCTTGCTAATATTAGTCGGAATGCGTAAAAAGAATTTTGGAAAAAGCTCTAGTTTTTGCAATTTTATTGCAAAACGAAATATGATAAAGTAGTCCCGTAGGGCTCCGTGCTACAGTATGTGCCAAAATTGGCCAGTTGCAGGTTATAATAATCGAAGAATGGTTGTTAAGACATAAAGATTCTTGAACAAATATTTTTGTGCGGCACGCTTATTTTATTCTCTCTCACTGCACTCATTTGAGCCTGGCGATTATGATATTTTATATATTACACATATGATATCCCACCTCGCAAACAATCATTGGATTGGCCAATTTTGGCACGCATCAATCACAAAGTTACTAGTATTTTGTTGGCCCTCCTTTCGCTCTGATAACAGCCTTAACTCGCATAGGCATACTTTCGATCAATCTCTGGCAAACTTCTCGCTCAATCTTGACCCACTCGGTTTGTACTCTGGCCCATAATTCGTGCACCCCTTTTGGGGGTTCCCTATACGTGCCCATCTTTCGTTTGAGGATCGCCCATAAGTGCTCTATTGGGTTCAAATCCGGCGAGCATGCTGGCCAATCCATCGGTCTCAAATTCTTATCATCAAACCATTGCTTCGTTAGCTTAGAGCGATGTTTAGAATCATTATCCTGTTGGAAAATCAAGTCCTCTTTTTTTGGCGCATCTGGTAAGAGCATGTATGCATCCATTGTTGGCAATAAGTTCTGCTCAAGGATCTCTATATACTGTTGGCTGTCCATGCGTCCCCTGACTAGAGCGAGTTTACCAACTCCTGCCCATGTAAAACAGCCCCAAACCATTATGCAGCCTCCATCATACTTCTGAGTTGGTTGAACTTGTCTTTCCATCAGGACGTTAGAGGGTCTCAACCATAGATGCAGTATTCCATCACTGCAGATTCTGTTAATTTTTGTCTCGTCAGAGGCTATCATCCTCTTCCAGTCATCTAAGGTCCAGTGCTCTCGAGTTTTTGCCCACAAGTATCTCGCGTGACGATGACGATTGGTAAGTAGTGGCTTTTTTATCTTTTTCTTTGCCTTGAAATTTTGTTCCTTCAGAACTCTTCGGACAGTTTGAGGGCTGATCTTATTTTCCCGGTCGTGATTCATCATGTCTGCTAGTTTGGGGGCACTTTTGGATGGATCCTTACTGACAATATTAACCAATGTTCTCATCTCTCTCTCTGTCAATTTTTTAGGTGCTCCAGGTTTTGGCTTCTCACAACTATCAGGTAAGTACTTCCGCATATTATTAACTGAACTCTTGCTCACAGAACACATTTGCGAAATCTGCCGACTAGGGATGCCTTTCTCAAGATAGGATATAATTTTTTTCCTCGTAACATTGCTAATGACAGGCATATCGGGCGGAGTGGATGGTATCGGTGGTTGCTCGTTTGTAAGGTAAGTATAGAGGAGTTCCTATGTACCTATGACAGCCTTAGATGCGACTCAGTATCGTAAAATAACAAAAAAAATTTCAATCAAAGAAGGGGTGTAATATAAAAGATAACGATATATATCGGGACGAGGCAGCTTACATAATTGGCGACGTGAGAGGGCAGTATAAAATCGATAGTAAGTATCCAAAAAAGCGCGCAAATCTATCTACAATGACGCGTGGCCGAAATATAAGTCGCACACTAACCTATTTCAACAAAAAAAATCATTTCTATCATCAGGTTGACAAAAATTGGACGGAGCAAATCAATGGGGACTCGTGAAGTGGCCAATTTTGGCATATACTGTATTTCCGCGTGCGCGCCAGACAACGCGGCGCCAGATGACCACTACCTGTGCGAACGCAGACGAGAGAAGTCGAAATGCTAATGATGGCGGAACGTGCGTACGAAATTTCAAGTGCATCCGACGCGTAGTTTTTGCAAAATTGGGGAAAAACTTTTCTAGTAGCGTGTGGATCACCCTGTATCTTCGCTTTTGGTCCTAGTTATTGCACTTGTTAGAAATATTGCACTTAATTGTGTTATTGTTCTTACCTATCTTTCTATTGTACTCTTGTTTCTTCGACCAAATTTGCACCTTGTCTCAAATATATTGCACTTGAAGATGTTGCACTTTTTCCAAAATATTGCACTGGACCAAATGTAAAAAACCACCAACTTGCTACCATGTCAAGCAAAGATGAGCAAAAGTAATATCAAACTAACGGTGTAGAGCATAATGAAGCTGAAGAGACAAATTAGGACCAAAAACTAATTACTATACACATATATTTATATATTTATTGTATATCTATCTTAACCAATATATATTTTTCTATTCAACAGTGTGTCTAAATCAAGTCTAGTGCTCATCTCACGCAACTGCGTTGCGTGAACCAATAAGGAAGTTGAGACAAAGTGCGCACTATTTCAAGAGAACGAGTATTGAGATATACAGTGGCTGACAAATTTGGCCACGAAGATTCTTGATACTTGTGTCAGACTCAATAATATAACTCTCGCATGATTATTTTCTCGACTAACTCACCTCTCGTCTTCGACTCTCTCGCTGAGCTTTCTCGCAGCTCAATTTTGCTCTCTTTTCGCTTGTTGACATTTATCATGGATTTGTTTCCTGGCACGCCCTGGTGGCCAATTTTGTGAGCGCACGTTTCGTAATTGGTTCGCGCCTATTTCCACGATCTTGTTGACATTGATAATAACCCTTTTGACCTAATCTTCCAATGCTCTATCCGACGACTCTCTATTGCAAAATTTCCGCACCTGACCCCCAACTTATCCGCCCCTCCAAGCATTTCCGGTTCCCCTCCCAACTGCCATGAAGGTCATACCGGAAGTCACACTCAAGGCTGTCAAGGCCAGTCTCGCCACCGGTCAACCAAGCCGCGCTATTGCCAAGGACCTTGGTGTGTCAAAAAGCTTGGTGAATAAAATGCGGAGTTCGATGCCAAGAGACACACCAAAGCCCAATGCTAGTGCTGCGAACAAGCTGACTGCACAAGACAACGAATATGCCGTCAGCTTGATGAAGAGAGGGCACGCCAAGACCGCGGTGGAAGCGACAAGAATTGTCAATCAAGGGCTCTCCAAGCCGGTCTGTGCCGAGACCGTGCGGAGGGCGCTCAAAGAAGTCGGAAACTTGGTGGCGAGGAAAAAGAAAAAGAAGCCTGCCCTAACGCTCGCCCACCGTCGAAAACGGCTACGATGGGCCATCGAGCATCGATATTGGACGGTTGATGATTGGAAGTCGGTCATTTGGTCCGATGAGACAAAAATCAACCGACTTTGCTCCGATGGCCTACAATATGGATGGGTCGAGCGCGGCTCCGGATTGAGCGACCGCATAATTCAGCCGACTGTCAAGTTTGGCGGCGACTCAATAATGGTGTGGGGCTCGATGGCATGGCCAGGGGTTGGGGCTCTGGTCAAAATTGTTGGCACGATGGACTCTCAGCAGTATGTCGATATACTGGAGAACGCCTTGCTGCCAACAATCGAGAGAGTCTCATCTGAGCCAGAGCTTCCGCCTCGTAACCATCTCATCTTCCAGCAGGATAATGATCCCAAACATACATCAAAGCTGGCGATGAGGTGGTTCCAAGACGCAGGGATCAAAGTCCTCAAGTGGCCTGCTCCGAGCCCGGACCTGAACCCAATTGAGCACCTCTGGGTCCATCTCAAAAATTTGTTGGGATCGCAATCAGAGGCACCCAGAGGTGTATTGGAGCTATGGGAGAGGGTTCGAGAGGCATGGAAGACAATCACGGCCGAGACCTGTCAGACTCTCATAGAGTCGATGCCACGGCGGGTTGAGGCGGTGATCAAGTCTCGGGGAGGGCCAACAAAGTATTAAGCCCCCCGCATCAAGACGCCGAGACTCAGCCAAAAATTTGGCCACCAAGGAGCCCAAGGAGAGAGATAGAGTGAGGAGAAGTGAGAGAAACCACAAGTGAGAGAGCTCTGCGACCCAGTTGGGGAGAGCATGTTCCAAACACTGTGCAAAAATTTCAGAAATAAAACAAATATTTTGGTATTATACACAAGCTATAGTTATTGAAAGATTTCGTGGCCAAATTTTTGAGCCACTGTATCTTCTAACAGAATAGCGCACGATAGCAACACTGCGCTAGTGCGCAAGAGCGGACCCGTGCACGCTAGGAGGGGTCCAATTTGTGTCTCTTCTGAGGTTTCTAGCCCCATAACAAGGTTTGCAGCCTGCTCCTGGCATGCATTTGATACGGACTACAGGGTCACTTGGCCACAACAACTAGCCTCCTTGCCGCAAAGTGGGGCACTGTAAGAGGCTCCGATTCGTGCAACAAGCGTCCGATGCACGATCCCGCTTGCTAGCCTACTGGTCCAAGCAATGATGCCACACTTCAGAGTAGCCCTCAGGTCTGCTTCATGCTGGCAATGATGGAGACTACAGGCTCATCTGGCCGCAACACCAGCCACCCAGCCTGAGACACAAGGGGCAGTGGGTGTCGAGTTGCAGCCTAGAGCTGGCACTCTGTGACCAGAGAACTGAGTTCATTCAGTCGACTAGGATCGGAAATCGACTGGACTGTCCGTTAGTTTAGGAATAGATTCAATCGTTTTTGGCACTGTTCTGTCCGAATTGGAGAAGTCGAAGCTGACAGTCTCGCGACTACCTGTAAACAAAAGTGAGGATCGCTTCACTCTGTTTCCATCAAACTTTCATGCATCAGGCAAACGAAAGAAAACAACACCCATGTAAAAATTTCATTTATGTTTGGGATATCTTGTATCTCCTACTTTCCTAGTTTAAGCGTCGCTCTCAGCAGAGATCTCATATCTTTGGTCGACGGGGCTACCCCTTCTTCTTCTCCTTTGCCGTCAGACATATCTCGACCAAGCCTCAACTTTTCAGTCGCAATATCCATCATTCCTTCCTCGATTGTCGTCTCGGCAATCAATTTGTATACTTGAACGTCCTTTGTTTGGCCCATCCTATGACTCCTATCCTCAGCCTGCTTATCATTGTATGGATTAAAGTCGATGTCATGTATAACGACAGTGCTGGCAGCGGTCAAATTTATACCAAGACCACCAGCTTTGGTCGATAGTAGAAAGACAACGACATCGTCATTGTCGTTGAATTCATCAATCAGCTCAATGCGATCACTGACTTTGGTAGAACCATCCAATCTCAAGTAACCGTAGCTCCTAATCTTGAGATATTCTTCCATTATGTCGAGCATCATAGTAAACTGACTGAACATAAGACATCTTCTATTCTCTTTCTTAAGTTCGCTCAACAGTTTGTCCAACCAGCGAAATTTTCCAGAATCTAAGATGGCCTCTTCGGGTAACTTGAATTTCTCGATTGATTTGTAAGTAGAGCAAAGTTTGTGCAGCTCATAATCATGCATGACACACATGTCCTCGAATATCAGATCCTTATTTGCATCACGATGTGTTGGCTCTCGTAGCATTAATTCGGCCATTTTTTTCAACTTATCTTTGGTATAATGATTCAACATAAGTAGTGGATGGTTGGCAATCTTTCTCATCGCCATCAACATGCCGGCCCCCTTCTTGGGATTATCATCTGCATCTATAGCAAACGAACTATCATCATCAAGTATCTCTTCCTTGTGGTGCCGGATCTCTCGCTTGAAAGAATCTACAAGTTTTTGGTAGAGTTTTGATTGGCTGCTTGTTAAAGGTAATTTCACAACTGTTTCGCTCTTCTTTGGCAAGTCCTTGAGTACATCATCTTTGAGACGCCTTAAGACGAAAGGTCTCATGATCTTTTTGGCTTGCTCGATCCTTTCCTTTTCAAACTCAGTTTTACCCCCCTCTTCACGGGAAGCTGTTGAAAACAGCGCCTCTACATGCGATATTTTAGACATAAACATCCGGGGCATTGTGAAAACTAAAAGAGACATTAGCTCAACCAGATTATTTTGTAATGGAGTGCCTGTCATTAGTATCCTACGTTTTGATTTGATCTTTATGAGGCTTTGGTATCGGCTAGATTTCATGTTTTTCAGCATATGAGCTTCGTCAAATATCAAATACTCAAAACGGATTTTCTTGAATAACTTTCTATCTTCCGGGTTCTGGGCAACATTATATGTTGTTAGAACGACATCGACATCTTCCGGATGTTTGCTCACATAATGTCTTATTTGGGCGCGCATCTCTTGATTTCCATAGTACTGCAGTATCCTTATTTCAGGACACCAAACGTCGAACTCACGCTCCCAGTTATCTAAAGTCGATGCTGGAACGATGATCAAATGGTGGCGATGTATTCGAAGACTCTCGCGAAGATATGCCAAAAATGCTATCACTTGTACTGTCTTACCTAACCCCATCTCATCTGCTAAGATTCCATTGACGTTCTTGTTGTGCATTAGGATAAACCAATTTAAACCGATCAGTTGGTAAGGTGCTAGCTTCATCACAGGTGGGATGCATTTGGGCTGTTTTGCTTCGGGCAACTTGTCTACAAGTTGAGCGATATCTTTTGCCAATTTTTGACAATCACTCATAAGCTTGGCCACCACTGTCCTACTCCTGATAGTTTTAACAGCGTTTATCACAATGTCTTCGTTTATACCAGCACTGGAGTGGTTTTGTATCTTCTTGTTCAGATCGTTCCAACCGCTGATTGGTCTCAATTTCAAAAGCTGCTCTACTTTTTTCTTACTAACTCCAGGAATTGTTTCTAGATCTATGGTGCTTGCAGTTTGGAAGAAATTTGCTACGCTCTCCCTAAGACTCGACACTCGCTTCTGGGCTGCTGAATCCTTTGGTGCCCTTGGTTCATCCTCATCCTCATAAAGCCCTTCAATGATGGCTTCAGCGTCTCGATCCTCATCATCCAGATCGCTGTTGTCGTCATCTTCAAAATCATCTTCCTCTTCCTCGTCGGCTCTCTTTGTGTTAGAGCTTTTCGAAGCTGCTTTCCCGTTACTACTCGATCGGACGATAACTATTTCATCCTTACTATCATCGTCGTCACTTAATAAGATGACCTCTTCCGTTTGCGGTTCTTTTTGCAACTCTTCTTCCTCTTTCAGACTAGCTTCTGAGTTTTCACTCAATAATCGTTGTCTTTTTCTTGGGTGAGTCCCATTGATGCCCCGCGAGGATATTACTGCATCCTCGTCGCTCGAGTCCGACATTATTCTGCTACGCTAAAAGTACTTTGATTTAATTAGTTCACGGTCAATAAATAGTGATTGCAATTGCATCAGAGATGGCAATCAAACAAAACTCAGCACGTTGTTGCATGCGCATCACGAGCGGCTTCAGCGATCCGCAGTCTGCAGATTTGCTTTGTGTAAACCTCAGATTTGGCGCTTCACCAGCGTGCAAAGATCGCGTCACTCGCGCATCTCGTGTGGCTCTCAACTATGAGCTAAAATACGGTCCCATTTATCGAATTGTTTATACTGTCTTAGTATCATCTATATCTGGAGCATAGGGATTTATATCCACTCATACAAACCTATTGTATCTTTACTTAGCTTCACAATCCTGTACCAACCAACATAACCATGGCTCGTAGATATGATTCCAGGACAACTATCTTCTCTCCAGAGGGTCGCCTGTATCAGGTTGAGTACGCCATGGAAGCCATCGGTCATGCCGGTACTTGCCTCGGTATCCTCGCCACGGACGGTATAGTTTTAGCCGCCGAACGAAGAAATACCAACAAGCTCTTAGACGAAGTGACGTTAAACGAGAAGATCTATAAGCTTAACAATGACATGGCCTGCAGTGTGGCTGGTATAACGTCAGATGCCAATGTCCTAACGAATGAACTACGCCTGATGGCACAGCGTTACTTATTAACAAACGGTGTCAGCATTCCTTGTGAAAAGCTGGTTAAGTGGCTATGTGATGTCAAGCAAGGTTACACACAATACGGTGGTCGGCGTCCATTTGGTGTATCGATTCTCTACATGGGATGGGATGATAGATACGGCTACCAATTATATCAATCAGATCCAAGTGGCAATTATGGAGGCTGGAAAGCGACATGCATCGGCAACAATGGGGCTGCAGCGGTTTCGATACTCAAGCAAGACTACAAAGACGATATAACATTAGCTAAGGCGTTGGATCTTTCAATCAAAGTTTTGAGCAAAACTCTTGATATGACCAAGCTCACAGCTGATAAAGTTGAAATCGCAACTTTAACACGAATCGATGGTAAGACAGTTATTAAAAATTTGCCTAATTCTGTTGTTGAAAAGCTAATTAGCAAGTTCGAGACAGAGGAAGCAGCCAGGATCGAGGCACTTAAGAAGGAGAAAGAAAAAGAGCAAGCTGAGCGAGAGAAGGAGTCAACCAGTAAGAAATGAAATAAAAGCGAGCTTCTTTCAGAATTTCATTCATAGGATTCGGGTGATCTTTATTCCCTACAGGGTAATGATGTAGCGAAAAATATTATAGTAATGATGATACCTCACGCTCAGCATCGGTGGCAAATGTTTGTATACTTCTGCACCTGATCCAGGCGATGGCTGAGCATGGAATCACTGGGATGGAATCTAATACGTGGGTCGGGACCAACAAGACAAGAGAGTATCGGCCTGACTACTTCCTCAACCATTCCGGGCGGTGGCCCATCCAGATGATAGCCGTTCTTAAACCCTAGCATAACAGCTGCCAGGCCCACAAGACCTCTTTTGCGGAAGTACGAGTTCTGAGAGAGACACAACTTGCTCAATACAATAATCAACCTATTGACTAGAGTCATAGGTCGATTACCTCCTGGTGCTAAACTCCACAGTCGTTCCAGATTGATAGTTTTTTTGAGCCGAAGCCTAGTGAGGTCGGTGAGATGTCAATTGGTGTTCCATTTCTAGATGCTTTTTTTCCATAAGAGACTGCACCAACTCCAGAAATATGAGGAAAAGAGACGAACAAATATGATTTCGGGATGCATACTCACCTCTCTATCTCACCTGCTGCAAACTTTCTCCTTGTCGTCCATCCTACATGCCAGGGCCTCAATACATGCCTGACTTAGTGGCGAATACTCAGCCACCAGGTCTGATGGATTCCTTGTCGATAAGTCTCACATTTTGACTGATCATTATTAGGGAGTCTGGACGGAGGGGGTCGGAGTGGATGATATGTGGTGGATATGTTCCTAGAGTTACATGTGTATCAGCGCACCCGCTCGTCAAGCCGCTTGGCTCAAGCCGCGTGTCGAGTGTTCGCATCGTCTAGAAAGTGGGAAATAAATATGTCGCGTTTTAGGCCAACTAGGAACAATTAGTCAAATTTCGCTTCTTTCGGTGCTTTTCTAACCTCCAGCATCTAGCTTTAATTGATGATAGAGGTTTCATTTTTATTCAATGAGCGATAGGTTCGAAATGGTTGGAGCTCAACTGAAGTTTTGAAACCAGTTTCGTTGGGTGAAGATGGTGAGGTTACACGACGAGCTTTGGTACAATGAAAAAGGTCAGTTAAACGATGGCCCATCTTGTAGGTGCAGCATAAATGCCAGAAAGACCGGCATAAGGCACGGAATATTTCCTGGTGAAGAACCTCTAGCACCATGTGATCCTAACACAAACAATTCTGACCGACTGTATCATTATGCAGTTGGAATCAAGCCACCAACGAATTTTGAAACTGCCTATCCAACTATGATAGAGAACGATGGAAACCTTTACAAATTCGAAGGGTTCTCATTATTATCTCACGGTCCACTCCGTGATTTGTCTCCATGCAAAATGATAAGATTCAACATTGAATACACCATGGAGTTGGTTCCAGAAGAGATTCCTCCAAATTTTACAATTGATGGCCTAGAGCTCTTCAAGCAATACTTATTTCAACAGATATTGGAGTTATATGATCTCGATTGGCGTGCTCACGGAGATAAAAACGGATGCCAACGATTTCATTTATATCCAAGATTCTCACGCCACATCCAAGAAACAGGCAAGAAAGAGCTGCTATCGATTGATGCCATACTAGAATATCTAATCAAGGAGTCGAATTCTTTGTATGACGAGGCCTGCTTTTACGGAAAAGATTGGACGAAGTATAGACGCCGCTATAAGGATATGATTGTCTATGCTCCGGGGTTTAGGCCAGCGGCACTGAGAGTGGACCAAATTGATTTTGAAAATGAAGTTCCTGTTATTATACATTTTGGCCTCAGGCCGCCCCAATTGAGTTATGCCGCCAATCCTCAATTTCAGCGTGCCTGGAAGGAGTTGCTCAAATATCGACACCTTTTGGCCAACAAGCCCAAAGTTAGTTTTAGTGACAAACAAACTCTAGCTCAAAAGGAGGAGAAACTTCAAGAATTCAAAGCTAAGGCAGAGTTGAAACGTGATACAATCGTACTCCCTTGCGCCAAATTCTACTCGACTGGCCTCCTATGTGATGTGGTCCAGCATGCAATGGTGATGCCGGTACTAGTCTATCAAATAAGGTTCCAACATTCTCTCAGATGCCTAGAGAATATAATCGGTCATACGTTCAAAGATAGATCCCTACTACAGCTCGCTCTCACCCATCCGTCTTATAGAGAAAATTACGGAACTAATCCCGATCATGCCAGGAACACTTTGAATAATTTAGGATTTCGCCAACCAATTTATGGTGATAATAGGATAAGCTATCAGACAAGAAAGCGCGGTATAAATACACTGTTCAATATAATGTCAAGATTCGGATGCCAGGAAGAAACCATCTCAAATATACAGCACAATGAAAGGTTAGAGTTTCTGGGAGACGCTGTCGTAGAATTTCTGACCAGCATTCATTTGTATTTCATGTTCCCGGACCTAGAGGAAGGTGGATTGGCCACTTACAGGGCAGCTTTAGTTCAGAACCAGCATTTAGCTGTATTGGCTAAAAAATTGCAATTAGACAAGTTTATGCTTTATGCCCACGGCTCTGATTTATGCCATGATCTTGAATTAAGACATGCCATGGCAAATTGTTTCGAGGCTCTGATGGCCGCCCTATTCCTGGACGCAGGACTTGAGGTGGCAGACAAAGTGTTGGGGAATGTTCTTTTCGACGATAATCAAGATCTCCTAAAACGTTGGTTCAACTACCCCAAGCACCCTCTGCAGATACAAAACCCTAACGGCGATAGGCATCTAATAGATAATATCCCGCTTCTCAAGAAACTGACCAACTTCGAGCGGATGACTGGCATAGAATTCAAGTGTATCAGATTGCTTGCTAGAGCCTTCACTCACAGAAGTATCGGGTTCAATAATTTAACATTAGGCACTAATCAGCGTATGGAATTCTTGGGGGATACTGTACTTCAATTGATAGCCAGCGAATATCTTTACAAACACTTCCCTGGGCACCACGAAGGCCATCTGTCATTGTTACGCAGTTCCCTGGTGAACAACAGGACCCAAACGGTCGTATGCGACGATCTTGGGATGGCCGACTACTTAAATCATCGCACCAAGGGGCCTCTCAGAACCAAAGATCGGGCCGATTTATTAGAGGCATTCATAGGCGCACTATACGTCGACAGTGGACTTGACAAGTGCCGTGCGTTTTGTGCCGTTTGCTTTTTCCCTCGCCTGGAGGATTTTATCATCCACCAGAGTTGGAATGACCCCAAGTCTAAGCTTCAACAATGTTGCCTAACACTGAGATCTCTTGAGAGTCGTGAGCCGGATATACCGGTTTACAAGGTGATCGACACAATTGGGCCCACAAACACTCGTGTCTACAACGTCGCAGTATACTTCAAGGACCGCCGCTTGGCTACCGGACATGGACCTAGCATACAAGATGCCGAGATGGCAGCAGCAACAAATGCCCTCAAGCAGTACAGAGATCAATTCCCCGAGCTTGGTAGGCGCAAAATGTTCTCTCGTTTCCTAGTCGACCCACAATCGCAATTGCAGCCACACACACAACTTCCGTCAGGGTTAGCTCAGCAACCGACGCAACCTTTACCGCCTCCACCACCACAAGTACAAGCATCTCAGCATGTGCAACAACATTTACAGTACCAATTCCAACAAACATCACCTAGCCCGAAGCGGCGGCGACTTGGAGTGCTCCCGTATTCTCAAATCTGATCCCTTCTTCTGAAACAACCCAATCTTGATGAATTCACCATATAAACCATCCGGGGGACAGTAGCCATTCATAGAATCTTGTCCTCTTTTATTCATAACCCTTCAACATCAGATACGTTAGGCTCTTTATGATGTGAATTTTAGATCGGCAACCAAGGCTATGTGATCAGATGGGAAGGTCTCACTTGGTATGCCACCGATCGCAGTCACATCCTCATGCTTGGGGAGAGGTATCGTCCTATCCAAGGCTATTGAGTCTATTTCGTAGTATATATAATCTAGGCACCCATTGAAATCTGGTGTATAATTTGTATACGGGACGTCCCGGTAAGCTGATGAAAATCTTAACCTGGTTGTGAGACTCAACTCAGTAACCTCCTCTGAGATATTGCTCTTCCAGTCTTTCAACTCCGGGCCAATAGAGCCATCTTGTAGCAGCATATGAATACCGCAATCTGGGGAGCTATTCATGTCGCCACACAAAATTATTGAGAGTTTCGGATTGTTTATGGAAAAATTCTTATTGATCAATTTGGCGTAGTATTCTCTTATGAACTCTAAGTACTTAACACATACGCATCCTTGAAGCAACCGGATGTGGTCGGCGTCCGGTGCAAAATAGAGGTGGGTGTTAGATATGATGAGGAATCTATTCTTCATCCCTCCCTTAACTTTCAATAGGGTGGTCTGCAAGATAGTGTGCCGATCAGTGAATCGTTTGTGTAGCAATGGGTTGATTGAAATCCTAGATCTAATCGAGTCGAATCTAGATAGGAGTTCTATTGCATCCGTCGAATGTTGATTGTCCAATATGGGGTGAGGGTGGTTGTTCTCTTGAATAGGTGTGCCTTCTATTACATCTTCCTTCTTTCCGTCTCTCGCATTCATGGAGGACTCTCCAGGGGTGTCCCCTGTTGGCTTTCTGAGTCGATCTTCGGAAAATGGATCTATCAATTGATTCAAGACTGTCCTGTGAGATTCAACCAGCTCAAAACGGTCTTCATCGAAGAATGTAGCCACTCCCTCGGCGACCTGGCCTCCTTTAGTATGAAAAACACCCTTATGATTCATGGTTAGATTGAAGAAAGGTTCGTAAGCCCTCGTAAATTCTTTACGGTCAACTTCTTGCATGCATACGATATCCGCATTGTAACCCTGGAGTTCTCTCATCAACAGTTGACGCCGATAGTCGACATCGAGAGCGTAAGGGGGACAGTGGGCAAATAGAACTGTCCTAGAGTGATTAGAGTCAGCGTAAAGATCTGCGAGAATGTTGTATGTGACTAATCGGAATCTATCATCGTCCTTCTGGAACTTGTTCGTTGTGCTACGATGTCGTTCCATAAATGGACAACTCTTGGGTCCTATCTCTACTGGACCACTGCTTGTAATCGAAAAAGGCTGCCCTGAATTGGAATCTTTATCAATAGGTTCACAAGAGCATCTGAGGTAGTAGGCTATATCTTCATCGATGGGGGAATATGTGAAAGTATCTGCGAGCTTCAACCAATAAAGGCCGCTCTCTAAAGTTATATTTTTTGTACTCGTTGGTTCGGATTCGAGCATATCGCTCCTGTCTTTCGAAGAAATTCGACGAAACCATTCAAACTTGGAGGTTCCTAATTGGCAGTTAGAGAGGGTTACGAGGGGGATGGTTAAGAAGCCGCTGAGGATCGGGGATGGCAGCTTCATCTGACTGACGAGAGGTTGATTCTTTCCTACGTGAAAAAACTGATCGCCGATTTGCAATTTCGCACCATCAACCCAGGCATCTATATTCCTGATTCCAAGAGGGTCGATTGGGGAATCATTCCCATACAAGATGATGTCAAGTTCTTCTTGCACAGCAGGATCACGTTTTTGAATATGCTTCAACTTCTTGTTGGCTGCCATTTTCAGGATATTGGCGCGGATCCTTTCTAGTGTCATGCAGAGGTACTCATCACGGTTTCTTTGTAGATTGAAGTGCTTCGATGTTCCGTTCAGAGTCAGTCTGAATGATATTGTGAGTATATCAGAGTTGTCTTGGGTTTGAACAAATACTCTGTTGAAGCTAGGAGAAACAATCTTGGCCATTTTACGATGTATGTCATCCCCTGCTAATCTGATGGTTGCACTTTTCCCTAAACGTTTATGAGCAAAAATGGATATTGGTCTGAATACGAACATCAATCTTCAATAATGACAGACTATCTTTAGAGTCGAACAAACAGGGTGCAAACAAAGTTTGTTATGGAAAGTAAATACGCACGTGTTGAAAACATCACAAGGTGAAGGCGGTTCGAAGGGTCGTACGAGGATTCACTGCGCATGATGTGCGGCACGAACAATCGTGATTGAGTAAATCATTTGCATCTTTCAAACCAACCCTTTTGCCTACTCTCCAAAAACCATCTTGAATATCATACAGAACTCCCGGAGATACCCCTAACGATGTGCCGACTACGACGAACCAGCTAATCTCAATTCTGGGTTGATAGATATAGACCCAGCTTCGCGTCACCGGCTACAATCGACAGTTCCATGGTCTGTGTTGATCTACAGGGATCTTGTCAGACTAGTCTCGCCCTACTTGTACCGTCTTTCAGACAGACGCTGACAATTGATGATTTCGGCCGGGTCTATCAACTTCCGGAATTCCGGAATCTGCAGAGATGCTCCTCTGTTCGAATCCAAGTTTCGAATGATGACGTCTTCGCCACAAGGTGCATAGATTCGCGCATCATGTGACGAACCTGAAGGAAGAGAGATTCCAAGAATTTCGATAACCTTAACGAACTTTGAGTATGGTCTAATCGCCACCTAAACACGAGTTCCCACCACATGAACAACGCGAACTGCAAACCTTTGAACGAGAACATATGCAGCTTACCAATGGAAGTGTCGAGAGTATCGAGTGAACAGATTGAAAGAACGACGGATCGCGTCACCCCTGTGGAAGGATGCAAAAGAAACGGCTTGCATTCTTTATTCAAAACGTATTTATCACCTGGTAAGAAAGCCCACTGACGGCCATGTTTCATTGGGATTACCCTCATTGTGGATAGTGGTCAAAACTCTTGACATACTCTAGTGCCGTCTGATAACAGAACTGATACTGATCCTCAGTTTGTACCATTCCAGGACGTTGGGTTCTTAAGGTTCTGACAGTCTCGAAAATGTCAATGAATCCTTCATTCTGAAGTCGTTCCAAGATTATGCTTAGAGCAATAAACACTCCGGTTCTGTTGTTATAGCAAAATTTGGGATTGAAGAGGTTAATATCAATCAAATCTTTGGAATTGTCTAAAATCAGTTTCATTCTTCGCTGCACATACCTTCCAACTCCAACACTACAGTGAACTGTTATGGGTCCCTCAATTCCGAACTTCTGCTTTGTCTTATGAATCTCCGCAATGAAGTTGATGAACGATTCGCCTGATTTTGGCACTCCCTGCGCGGTTATCGATTTTTTGATGAGATTTTTCAAAGAATTTGTTAGATCGGTTTGGTATGAATTGGTACATTTGGGTTTGAATTTACGCTCAATAGCACTTACCTGTTCAGGCCAATTCAGATAGTGGAATTGTCTGATAACTCGGCTATAACTTGGACTACGAGAATCAGTTATGGTAAACTCTCTGAGCACGTAGTTGGAGGTGGTGTCGTATTCTTGGTTCAAAGAAACTCGGAAGGGGCCATAATCGCCATATCGTTCGGCTGGCCAGTATTGCGTGCATTTTTCCCTGCCTGATTCCTTGAGCTTGGTTAGCATGACTATGATGCCCGAATTATGTTCGTAGAGCATCCTCCACATATCCTCAACAGTGTCTGGGAGGGGACTTTGGGTAGCTATATATGCATTTCTAAGACGATATCCATCGCAGAAACTAGCATTGATATAGTCTGATCCTTCGACGCCAGCGATCGGCTCGAGACAAACTCTTGTGCTCTCATATGGCAAAATGTTCATCAATCTATTTTTGTGCTTATTAACTTGAAGATTTGCGCTGATGAATTTTTGAACACTGTACTTGACCGAAGCCAACATCTTGAATTCAAGTTCGAAGCCTGTTGCACCTTCGCTGGGGATAACTTGCATCAGGCTATTCAGGTGCTCGCTGAGTTTTGATACGGGTACCTCAGTATTAGCCGCAATGATTGCTTCCAATACGGCCTCGTGTATGAACATGTATTGTTCTTCTGTCTGCACGATGTAGTTTCTTTGGGCCCTGAGGGCAGTTACGTGCCCATATATATCAACCGTATTTTCGCATTTAATCCGTTCAATCATTGAGTCGAGGACTATAAAGCAACCGGTTCTGCCAACACCAGCAGAGCACAAAACAACCATCGGACCAGCATCCGGTGGATTGGAAACTTTGATTCGGCGCAAGAATATCAAAAATGGTGCAGGATGATCAGGAACACCATGGTCAGGCCAAGCTGTGAATTGGAACTGGCGCAATTCACGAACTTCATTGTTATATTGGAGTTTGAAGGTTCTGATGTTGTAATAGGCGAGCTCTTCAACATTGCAAGCACTGATGGTGATACCATGATAGTTGATCGAGTCTCGTGATGGCCAGTATTGTACGCACTTGATGCGGCCCCTTTCCTCGAGCTGGGTCATCATAACCAAAGTTCGAGTTTTCTGCTCCCAAACCATGCGCCAAAAGTCTGCCACAGTGTGCGGCAATGGACCTTGAGTTGCAATATAATGATTTGGCTTCTGATAACCATCGCAGTAATTTGCGTTGATATAATCAGATCCTGGTCTGCCCTCGATCTGGCTTAAAACGACCCTGCTATGGTCATAGGCGACGACATTTCCGTAGCGATTTTTGGGTCGGTTGTACTCCATATAAGAGTGTTCCCAGGTGAATTGTTGGCCTGGTTCTATCGACTCGTATTCTTCCTTGAGATTGTTGTCATGCTTCAGGAACTCAATATGGTCAGCTAACTCTTTGATAGGAACAGGTGGATGGTTTTGCATAGCCCTGGCTTGATAGTTCATGTTTCTTCTATCAACGGGCTCTATGGGAAGAGCACTGTAAATGCTGTTCATCATGTGGTCAGGTAGCAAACGTATGGTAGTTTCGTTGATCTGATTTGTCTTGAGCGCTTGGCGCTGTTTTTTATAGAACATGGTAACGATGATAGCTAATACGAGGACAACACCAAGAACTCCAACAAGAATGAGGCGGACTTTTCTAAAAGCCTCGTTTTGCATCTCAATAGGACGTGACTCAGCTCTAGGCTGAAGACTAATAAGAGGAGACATTGGACTGTTGGTAGACAGAGTCTCAGAGTGTTCCACGACCGCTCGAACAAACACATAATAGGTCTGATCTCTGTTCAGAGGCCTATTGGTGAAACCATCGTAAACTTGGTTATCACCCAACGTGAATTTCTTCAGTAATTTAGGTTTTCCGAATCTCGCTGCTATGTATGGGCCGTTGACGCCTATAATATTCTGCAAGTCTGCAGTTGTGTAAGTATCGGGCTCTTGTGATGGCATGTCTCCAGGTATCACAACGACATAGTAGTGACCAATCTGCCCATACTCTTCACTAGCCCACGGTAGAAGCAACTCTACTTCTTTGGTGGTCGAATTTATGTCTAGGATCGCTGGCTCACTCATCGGTTTGGGAGCAGCCATGGCTGTTGTGGCATGTATGATTGCAGGTGGTCTAAAGGTCTCTTTGGAAGGCACCGCTGTTACATTGATCCGATATTTGGTGTATGGCATTAAATCACGGATGATTACATGAGTTGTGTTGGTAAAGATTGTTTTGACTGGTAGCGATGCTTGCTGCTTCATACCTTTGTCGTCAATATAAACTTTCTCTGGAGCGTCATAGGTAATCTTGTATTTGGATGGAACCAACTCTAGTGGAGGCTTCCATGAAACTCTGACTGACTGAGTTGTGAGATCACTAGCTTTGAGATCGTATGGGACTTCTTCTGGCAGAGTTCGGAACTTCACAGGGCTAGACAGCTTACCTGAAAAATTAATTCCTACGACACATGCACGGACTTCATATGGGTGGTTCTCAACCAAATTAGTTATGATAACAGAGTTGGTTAGACCAACCATTTTTGATGACCATTCCTCCAAATCATAGCTCATAAATGGCTGAGGTGTTGTGGTCTGGTTCGTCCAAAAGACTTTATAACCAGTCACACCACTGAAATATGCGGTGCTATCCCACCAAACCATGGCGGAGGTGTAAGAGTCAGCCATAGCTTTTACATTGGCGGGAGGCGGAGGTGAATCCTTTGGCGTTTTGAAATTGATGGTCTCGGAAAAGGACCCGAAACCTCCTTTAGATTTGGCACGTAGCCTGAATGCGTATTCAGTATTCTCACTCAAATCGCTGAAAGCTATCTTCTCAGTATTGTGAATGTCTTGCTTTTGTGAGTTCTGAGCCCCTAACTTGCCGAAGTACACTTGATAACCGGTGATTGTAACGTTATTTTTCGTTTCGGGGTGCTTCCATGTGATCGTTACATCTGATGGACTAGTCATTTTGTATCTGAGATCAGTTGGAGCACTATCTGGCAACGGCTCCAATGACACCATCAAATTTCCGGTTATTGAGGTGATTACCCCTTTCGAGTTCGAGGCCATACAAAGGTATCCACCCTTGTCTGACTCTGTAACATTGGATATCTTTAAATTGCCATGTTCAAGCGAGTACTTGTGGTCATTCTGATCTGTTATATCAAGGGGAACAGATTCATGCAACCAGGAATATTCCGGGGTCGGATCGCCACTTGCTTGACATGTTATTACAGCAATACCACCAACTTCAACAGCCTGTGTTGATGATGGATGCGTAATGATCTTGGGAAAACCGATGGGTGCGTCAGCGTCATTGATGACTTTAACCGATATTTGAGATCTAACAGCTGAGCCTACCCCATTTTCAACCAGACACTCATACTCGCCACTATCACGATCATGCTTGAGTGGCTCGATCCTGAGCACAGTACCCCGATTGTATTTAATAATCGGAGTGCGCTTCTTATTGACTTGGTTACCATCTTTATACCAGTAAAAGGTTGGCTTTGGATCACTCTCGGCCTCACATACCAAGATTGCTGTCTTCTTCTCTAGTGCAGTAACATTCTTTGGATGAACTAGAATTCTGACTGGCTTCGGATTGCTAGTATCTATGGACTGAGCATTAGTAAAATGAAACCCACCAGTGAAAACCGAAACAATTATAAATTGTAAAAAGGTGAATGTAATAAAAAATGAAAGCTTAAAATAAATGCATTTCTGATGATGATTTGACTCATGTTTTGCCCTCGAGTCCCGCCATGACCTTTGCATGTGCCATGACTGATATGGCATCTTGGCTCGGCTTCTTGGACGCCAATAGCGACCCAAATGGCAATACTTGAAAAATACTTGGCTTGCGGTGAAGTGAACCACAATAAAAGAAGCAGCTCCTGGTTTACTCTATTTGATCATAATCGATATCTTTGGTATGCATAAATAATTCCATGGAAATTTGTTCTGGTTACTCGGTCGTAAATTGCAACTGAATGCATTGTACATCAAGTCAATATGATCTTTAAGAGTTCTTTCTTGCGGGATAGATCGCACCCGTTGACTGATTAGTGGTCAATACTTCGGAGAGATCTCGGGTATTCATACAAAACTGGAATAATTTATCTGATAAGTAGGTCAAATTTGGAAGGCAGAAATTTGTGAAACATCTAGCTCAAGAGATATTTTTCAATGCAAATTATCCTCAATATTCTTGTTCGTTTCACTCTAACGGGAATTCAGCGTCAAATAGGATCGATACTGCGCTAATGATGGTGCATTTCCAAAGTTGGCCGGGAACTAGCCTTGAGAGCAGTTGTTTTCGCTGTTTGATGCCGCTGAGTTCGCGCGTTCCTGCACAACGATGCGGTCGCCCAGCAGCTGACGAAATGGCCGCGAACACGAGCTGAGGATGAGGAGGCGGCAGCAAAACTGCCCAGGAAGAGTGCTGCACTGAGCACCATGGTGCAACGCACTACGAAAATATGGTGCGCACCAATCGCTGTGGCATGAATCAGACACCTATCCACGTGGATTATTGATACAGATCCACAAGATACCTCGACCTTTCTCCGCTTAACCTAGCCACATCTAGCCAAGATGACGGAGGAGTTCATTATTGACCAAGTGGTTGGTAAGATAAACTCAAGTGTCGGACCAGTGTCAACGCTGGACTTGGCGCGAGATTTTGATGTCGATCACCAAAAAATCGTCGGTGCAATCAAGAGTTTGGTCGCTCAGGCTTCTGCAACTACCGACAAATATCTCAATATAACCCCCAAAGAGTACAAACAATTATCGCTAACTCCTGAAGGTATCATCATTTCGAAGGATGGAAGCCATGAATCCAGAATATTCAAAGCCGTCCTAGATTCCCGACCAAATGGCATTGACCAAGAGTCTCTGTTGAAGTGTATTCCAGATGCATCAATGGCAAAGATTGGCTTCAGTAAAGCAATGAGTAATCAATGGATACAGCTTGATAAAGAAACTAGATTGATTCACCCGAAGAAGGAGGCCATTAATGATGAGGTTCAACAACTGCTCGCATCCATAGCCAAGATGTCACTGGAAGATTCAAGGAAAGTAGACTCAAAGACAGTAGCAGATCTGAAAAAAAGGAAACTCATCACAGAAACTTCGATAAAGTACATGATTGTAGAGAAGGGATCCGAATTCTCTGTCAAGATCGAACGACCTGAGACAGATATGACGACAGCTTTGATCCAATCTGGAGAATGGCGTGCAAAGAAGTTCAAAGATTACAATTTTGATGCCCTGGGTTTGCCGCCTGATCGAGGGCATCTGCATCCCCTTATGAAGGTAAGAGATCAATTCAGACAGATATTCCTAGAAATGGGTTTCTCCGAGATGCCGACGAACAATTATGTTGAGAGTTCCTTTTGGAATTTCGACACCCTTGTTGTTCCTCAGGCTCATCCGGCCCGAGATTCGCAAGATACTTTTTTTCTCCGATTTCCAGAAAAAGCGAACCGATTGGAAGATAGAGCCTTAGTAGATCGTGTGAGTTTGGCACATAGAGGCACGATGGATGGGAAATGGCCTAGGGGTTACCGTTATGAATGGAGTGAGGATGAAAGCTCGAGGAATGTTTTGAGAACCCACACCACGGCAGTCACTGCTAGGATGTTGTACGAACTGGCTAACAGACATAAGTTATCCGGAGATTCACGCTTCAAGCCAGCTAAATTATTCAGCATCGATAGGGTCTTTCGTAACGAAACACTGGATGCAACGCATCTGGCCGAATTCAACCAAGTAGAGGGTGTTGTACTTGATGAAGACTTGACGCTTGGAGATCTGATGGGGATCCTTGAGGCTTTCTTCGAGAAGCTCGGCATTGGCCGGCTGCGATTCAAGCCAGCCTATAACCCCTACACAGAGCCTAGTATGGAGATATTTAGCTTCCATTCCGGTCTGAAGAAATGGGTTGAAGTTGGTAACTCCGGTGTATTCCGACCCGAACTCATGCAAGCCCTGGGTCTTCCCGAAACAGTTACTGGAATAGCATGGGGTCTCTCCCTCGAGAGACCAACAATGATAAAATACAAAATAGAAAATATACGAGATATGGTTGGGCACAAGGTTAACTTGGAGATGGTCCATGAGAATCCTCTCTGTTTATTCTGATGTCCTGCAATAAAAATTAGAGTTAATAAAGAAGTGATATTGTTTCTTACTAGAGTCAGGGTTCTTTCTATTGATTCACTTCGTTGTAGCACATTATGTTGATTTCAATTCTCACAGTGATGAAAGTTCGGTCGAGTGACAACTCAGAGGCTAGCCTGAAAGAAGAAGAGTTGCAAAAAGAATCGCAAACGGAAGAGGTCACCATATTAAGTGACGACGACGACAGAAGGGAGATGAAGCAGTTAGGCTTAGATCGAGTAGTAACGAGAGGGTGGCTTCGAAAAGCTCTACCACAAAGGGAGGCGAAGAAGAGGAAGCTGATGATCCCGAAGATGACGACAACAGTGATCTAGATGATGAAGATCGAGACGCTGAGGCCATCACAAATGACAGGCTCTCGGTTACAAAATAATCATAAGGGTGAGCGATTTCATTGAGCGATAGAGCTGAATAGAACGAAAGAGTAATCGTGTCTACCATGTGGATCAGAGTTCTCTATATCAATTTACTTTTCGCCTCATGAATGGTCTACATGGAGATGTTGACAGGATTGAAACTTTGCTTGAGCGAGAGGCCTAGATTTGAGGACTGTCAGTTCCTGTGGTGGGCGAACGATAGTTAGGTCAAAGCAAATAACTGCGACAGTTCAGTTTGACACCCTTTCCAACTGCAGTTTGGACTGTGGCCCAACGGCTGCTCGAAGCTTCGGGCGGGCCTCGCCGCTGGCCCTTGTTTACCGCCTGCAGGCTGCAGCCCAGTCCGCGCCCGCACCCTGCATATTGTGCAAGCGCGCTGAATTCTCTCTGTGACTAAAGGCAACCCAATTCGCCTATGATCGGAGAATTCCAGAGACCCTAGGTGCAAACGAATTACAACTCAGTTTAATCCTGGCTCCGATACTTAAGTGGGATCTCAATTCTCTCCTCTGTCGATTGATGAAGAGGAATTTCGGTCTCCGCAATAGATGTTGAGTATATTTGTGACTCAGTTAAATTTAAATCCATTTCATACAACTGCACGCGATATAAAGAGATCATTCATTATTCAATATTTCTAACATCCTATCCTAACCAGAAGTAATTTTAGCGATCTAATATTCATGATAAACATTCTTTAGTCTCAAGAAGGACGTTCATTGATCTGACCACCAAGTGCGACATTCGATGAGTGTTTGATTGTTACATCGTTATCACTGTTGATTCTTGACTATTGATATCGGATCTCGGGCAATATGGAATCTAAAAATTCGAGCCACCAAAAGCATCTACAGATCTACGGGGGAGTCAAGGGAGCAACTAAAATAATGTCTGAAGTTTCCATTGATAAAGAGCAAATGAGCAAACAGCAGCAAACATCTGACAGTGCTGAGGGCAATAATACTCGTTACAGCTGCAATATTGGCGACCAAGATACAAGCAATAAGAATGCTGTTCAACCAGTTGATAATCCCGATTCAGCCTATATGAATACAACATCTGACCCAAGCAACATTCCATCATCATCATATGACATTCAATCTTGCTCCACAAGTGATATTGCAACTACCATGGCTCTGACGATCCCTGTTCCCGCCTCATTGGGACCAGCAGTACCAGTAAACACAACATCATTATCGAGAAAGGATCACAGTTCAATCATCACTCAAGTTACACATCCAGTTTTCATTGACCACCAGCAACAGACATTCAAACCGCAAATACTTCCCTACGACATAAAATCCCTGTTCGAGTGTCCAATTTGTTTCGACTATGCAGTGCCACCTATCTACCAGTGCCAAAACGGCCACTTGGTATGCCAAAGTTGCTCTGTTAAGATAACACATTGTCCAACTTGTCGGGTGCCTATAACAGAGCCTTCAATTAGGAACTTACAACTTGATCGCCTAGCGAATACGTTTCAATTTCCCTGCAAATACAACTTCAACGGATGCCAGTGGAGATCTTATTGGTTTCAGAAGCGTGAACATGAGGAAAGTTGTGAATACATATCCTATTCGTGTCCTTGCCCGGGCTCCACTTGCAAGTGGACGGGGTTGTTACCTCAGGTGATGTCACACTTGAGTGAACATCACAAGAGTATCACAACGTTGAATGGGGAAGATATCGTTTTCCTAGCTACCGATATAAATCTCAAAGGTGCAGTAGATTGGGTGATGATACAGTCATGTTTCGATCAACAATTTCTGCTAGTATTAGAGAAACAAGAATTGAAATCAGGTCAGCAACAGTTTTTTGCCGTTGTGCAGTTGATAGGGTCGCAGAAGGAGGCTGAAAAATATCGCTACAAGCTAGAGCTGAACAGTATTATATCTAATAAACGGCTCCAGTTCGAGGCAACTCCAAGATCAATATTGGACGGTATACAAGGGGCACTCGCTAACTACGACTGTCTCGTCTTCGACTCAAAGATGGCGCAGCACTTCCTATCCCCAATCAAGAAAGACCTCAAACCCGAGGAACCAGGTCACGATTCAAGCCAAGGTGAAAATCTAGGTATCAATGTTACCATAGAACGATGCAATTGATGTTAGATTTCTATTGAGCCGTACTTCATCACTGAATGAGTACTGGCCTATAGCGCACTTGCGGGACTAACTGAAACAACTAACCAGTTGAACTGGGATGTCAGAATAAGTAGTTAGAGAAGGAATTGTTTATAACACTGTTTGTGAATCATTCTAAAATTAAACTCAATAGTCAACAAGTAAGATTTTATCCGCATTCTAAAGCTCATTGCCCCTAGCCTTAAAAAGTTAGTCGCAATAGGATGATAGGCACTTTTCGCCGACTTACACACCCGTGTGTGCCCGTGTTTCTCACACATGGTTGACGTCTCAGTCTCTCGTTCTAGGAAGATCCCAAGAAGACAAGATCTTTGGATTTGATATTTCTCTATTTCCTTCGCTACCCTTTGAAGGTTCTGACACATCTGGTTACATTCTGGCGACATATCGGACACTCGGAAAGTTTTCGGCCACAATTAACACAGGTTAGCATGTGACCACACTCTAGTAGGACACAGTTGATCTCTCGTTCCATACAAATCTTGCATACTTGACTCTCATCTATGTCATCGGAAGCCAGCTGAGATCCCGATTTCTGAGTGGCTCCAGAAGTGGTTCTCTTCTCGTTACAATCAATCCAAAGTTGCATGACTTTTTCCCTAAGTACTTCCTTTTCGAATACGCCTCTGTAGTCGATACAATTCCTGGTGAGAATTATTTTGAGTTGCTTCGCGCTCAACTGATTGATATCCTGTGGATCTCGGACATCAGTGATATCCAAATTTTTTTCCGCTCCGCTTGTGGCAGCATTAGTCGTACTCGAATGAATGTTTGAGCTCATGTTTGTGGTCCCACTATGATCATAAGAGTGGCTGGCGTTCGTTTGGTCTGTATGCCTCGTAGAGTTTGAGCTATTACGTGTTTGGTACGGGTGAGCTTGCTCTCTTGTCGTTGGCTGCTGTGCTCTTGATCTAGATGAATTATGCCCCGTTTGATTCTGGTTCTGTCTAACTGTCGACGGAATGTGTGGTCTGGAACAGCGATGATTGGGCAAACTCGAACGTGAGCCTGCTCCGCCTGGTGTTCCAACTTGTGGACGGCCACTTGGTGCACGAGCCCGTGGCTGGTTACTCGGTTGCGAATTTGCCCGGGTGTTCCGAGGCGAGGAGCCTGTATGCTGAGCTATAGTCGTGTTAATATTATTGACTATGCTGTCAAAAGTTGTTTTCAGAAAAGATGCCATCTGATGCAATATAGATGCGCTAAGCTGTTTAAGGGGCCCTAAATTTATGGCCAGCCCCTGTGAAATTGAATATATTCAGCGGCGACTGGAAATTTCGGGGACAGCGCTGGTTTTCCTCGAAGACCATGAATTTTTCTAGAAAACAAGGACAAGGCGTGTGTCGAACATGAGATTGATCGATGATATTATCGACAACTGATATCACATTGGGGAGTTTTTATTTGAGACTATTCGTAAAATCGACCAGAGGATGAAAGCTGAATTAGCTTCGTCTTATTTTCGTCGTAGATTTCAGAGACCTTCATTATCGGAAATCTTACTGAAAGTCGATCATTGTGATGTAGACTACATCGGATAGTTGACAGCAATTTTGTGAGAGGAAAAATAAGAGTGATGGTGTATAGCGTAGATGAAAAATAACAACGAATGTTTACACATCAACTCCAGTAGCGACCAATATGCGAAGACGGAGGCGAACTGAACTGAAACTGGGTCTGAACGATTCCTTCGAGCTGCCGACTGGACGAACTGCCAGTCGATGCCATCAAGTCGGTGGTGAACAGTTTCAGTCCCGGTTGGACTCCTGTCATTCACTTTCTATGCAGCTCAAATGCGATTGCAGAACTACACTGTACGGAACTATACTGTACGGACTTTTGACTCGCAGATGCTAAAACCGAACACTCAGACTGGACTAGCAGTTCAGACTGCCAGTCCGCAGTCGGAAATCCAGCCCCCTGTGTGCAGTTGACATCTGTACGCATTGATATTTGACTCGCAGCATGGTAGAGCCGACATTGGAGCCACTCAAAAGCAGTGTGTCCTTTGCAAAACTAACCTAAGCCCTCAGTACTCGCTGTATTGTCACAACCACCACTTTTGTGCTCAAAGTCTTTCTAGTTCTACTCAAGAATTTTGAATCTGTGCAAAAGCTTAGAAATCCAAATCGATAATGGGCTGTGACGGAGGAACTATTCCAAAAAGAAAGGAGGTGGTCAAGAATAAGACCAAGACCACGCGTAGAGAGCGGAAGAAGGGTATGGACGAAGCTGAGAGGTGGAAGACATGTGCTCTTTCTGATTGGCCTCTCCGGAAACCAATCGTCGCCAGTCCGTATGGTTATCTCATGAGCAAAGAAGAGATTCTCATGCATATCGTTGAGATGAAACGTGATATGCTCTCTTCTTATCACCGAAGAGGAGACAAACCAGAAGTTCTGTCCCCGATACATTCTACCAAAGACATCGTAGAACTGAAACTCAAAGAAAATCCAAACAAGGATGATGCTGATGCATCGACCAGCACTGGTGGACCCTCAGATGTTGCCGACTTCGTGTGCCCAATCACAGGATTGGAGACGAATGGTAAATATAAGTTCATGTTCTCCTGGTTGTGCGGCTGTGTTGTCTCGGAGAGGGCAATCAAGGAGGTCCCGAACAATGACAAGTGTCTAGTCTGTCAGACGCCTTATAAGGCCTGGGAACTAGTCCTGATCAACCCCTCTAACCACAAGGAGCTCACCGACAATAAGGCAAAATTCCTTGCAAGGAAAATGGCCCCCATCCTCGCCAAAACTGACTCTGAACTTGAAGAATCTTCCTGTAGCAACCAAGAATCTCCTTCGTCGAGCCAGCGACCATCTACTTCCAAGTCTGCCACCTCAAAAGATGCTCCGCAGAAATCAAATAGCAGAACTGCGAAAAGGACTCGTGACCATTCTTCCAGTAGCAACCGAGAATCTCCGCTATCGAACCAGCAACCATCTACTTCCAAGTCCGCCACTTCAGAAGACGCTCCGCAAAAATCCAATAGCAAGACTGCGAAAAGAACTCGTGACGAATCTACATCCGAACAGAGCCGTCAAAACAAACGACATTGATCCTAAGGATAGCCATAGTCCAAAGTTGCATAGCGCCTTATAGCTGTTTTTGCTAATCAGATCATGTGAATCTTTCCATCTTTCCCCTGATGGGACAACCAAGTACCTGGAACATGTATTGTATAGCTCAACATTGTTCGGGTGCACGCATTCATTTTGATTTTATGTGAAGACAAAACTTACTACGTGGCCATACTGTGGTTGTGAGGGGCTCAAAGTTTCTGTGATCCCGGACCCAAAGTATAAGTCAGGACCAAACTCAGATGGTGTGATCCTCGATGTGCAATGTGAATGTGACAACTGGCCTTGATAATTGTATGGGAACTAAAGATAAGCATCGTCCACAGCAACATTCAAGGGAAAGAAAAAGGAAGTCACATGCTAGAGCCTGACACCAAGCAAGATGTCTCAACCCACCGAGCCGAAGAGATTGCGAGATATTGTTAACGAAGAGGACCCAAATGAACAGTTGGATGACGAGTTTAAGAAACTCCTATTAGATATCGCGGGCAAGCTCATCAAGGAAGTTGCTTCATGAGGTTGTCCGATCGCGAAGCACCGGAGCAATCTAGTTCTCATGTCTTCGGAATTAAACGATAAAGCCCCATAGATGAGTGACATACAATATACGTGTATGTCCCAATAGTATGCTCATTTATTCCAGCTGAGAAATCGAGCGATTGTAAGTCTCTAAAGTTTATTCGTGAAGAGCACTCTTATTTCCTTCACTTGCGCCAGTATTGAGCAATCTTATGGATTTGCTCCGCCAGAACTGCCATAACATCAGAGACACTCAAGTCGATGAGATTCTGTATGTAATGCACAGCCTCCTCGTCGCTGAGATCCAATCTAAACTTATCTTGTACTTTCTTGACTGTCTTGTCTGGCTCTAGCGCAATGTCTGGCACATTGGCGTCAACCATTAGCGAGAAGAGATTCAATATCAAATTTGAATGTCGTCTCAGGTGCAGGAATGCCGTGTGTGACAGATTGAGAAACTCTCTGTAGAGCTCCGAGGAGGTGCCACCCATTGCTTCTACCATGTCTCTAGTTAGCTTCATTGGAGGTGGCGGCATCGGCTTCGGATCGCGTCCCAGAATGTATCCAAAATCAATGTGAAACAGTTTCCCAGTTTTGGTGAGTAATAGATTATCTAAGTGACGATCACCCACTCCAAGTAGGTAAGTTATCACACAGTAGCCGGCACAAGATCGCACGTAGGTGTCCATGACATCCGGCGCTATACCATAGGGTGCATCCGGAGCAGGTGAATGCTTACGGAAGAAGTTTTGTATGCTGCCCTCGTTAGCTCGAACTTCCGCCAATGATAAGGATTCGATATACTGTACGAAGCCATGACGAGTGCTCGTCGCAAGCACACGATAGGGGGTCAGTCTCAGATTAAGGTTCTCTCGACGAAGTAGCTTATCCATTAGGGTTATTGTTTGTAAAATCAACTGATCCTGCCTCAAGTCATCTCCATGCTTGAAAATGACATTATATTCTTGAAATATGTTATTGTTTGACATGGGGCTCATACGAGGGCCAGTTGAGAGCGCTTGGATGTGCATTGTGGGCTGTTTATCATTCGTTTTGGATGTGCCTTGCGGGGACGACGATAGCATATCGTCTCGAGCTCTCTCAAGTTGTTCCTGTAAGTTTTTCTCGTAGAGGGTTGTCCTCAATGTGAGCCTACAAGGCATCAATTGGCTTTTGAAAAGAGTAGCTCTCTCTGGAATAACGCCTCTTATCTTGATACTGGGATCTAGTGGCAATGTCAATGGCGGCTCCAACATGGTGAAATCAAACTTCAGGATCTCGGAATCAGCTAGACCCTCTTTGAGTTTCTCTATTTTACCCAACCTATTCTTATTCTCCTTGGAAACCATCTTCATCAAAGAGACCAGTTTGTCAACAAAGAGCCTCTGTCCTGATAGGAAATCGCGCCTCCTCTTGAAAGCTTCATCGTCAGCGGATAATGTTCTTATAAATCGATCCATTATGTCGGTATAGATTTGCTGTGCCTGCATATTCTTTTGATTCGAGGCTATAGAGGTGGAAGTTGATGAATTCAAATCACCTATTTTCTGCGAGAAGTTTTCAATCTCAACGACAAGATACCAATAGAAATAGTTAGCTAAAATATCATCTCGAACACATCGTTGAATCAGAAAAGTTCCTAGATCCCATCCGATCTTGGAGTCATCCAATGTGTAATCTTCGTTCACAACTGGGTCGATTGAGCAACGTCTGTCCTGTTCCTCGTTGGCTTGAGATGCTCTATCTTCCTCCTCTATGCTCGGCAGTGCCTCTTTCTGCTTGCTCAAACAACCCTGCAGGTCTTTAGGGCTCAAAACGAGGCCAGAGAATTGCTTCTGCAGTTGACTAGTGTTTGAAGATGCCTGCATAGATTGACCAGACGACCTGGTATCCGATATGACTGGATCTTCATGATTATCATACTTCAAAGCTTGGACCAATTGCAATAAATAGAGGAGGAGGTCCTCATCCGTTGCTTGACGAAGGCGAGACACAGCATACGATCGAACCTGTGGATGCTTGAATTGCGGACTCAGAAGCTCCAAGGCATCCTGAGTGTCCATAGGCTGCCATGTCGCTAACAGTTCGAGAGCTATCTTCACTTCTGCTTGAGCTTGCCAGTTAACACATTTCAAAAATTTAGCTAAGGCCTTCTTCTGACTCATCAAGTAATACCTGAATTTCCAAACCAAGTCCTGCTCTTCGCTAGTCAGTGCTTTGGTGGGTGGGAATGAAACTATGGCATTAAGCTGATCTCGAACTGCAGCATTGGGTTTGAGATCCTTGTCACTGATACAACTTCTGGCACTACGTGAAAGCCTATGATGCTTTCCCTCGATAATGTTCTCTAAACCGAGTTCAGGATCGTTTATCATGAAGGCTATTTGAGGAGAAATCTGGGCGGCCCTATAACTATCGAAACTGGTTTCGTTGTACATTATTGGTACATCGATAGAGTTGTCAACTAAGGCTCTTGGAAATTCAACCGATAAGAACATATTCTTAGAGTCCTGCTTCATGCGCTGAGTCATCTTTTCCATCTCTAGAAAGGTCAATTTGTCTAGCCAATCAATTCGCATTGTTTGGCCGTTATAATAGTTGGATTTCAGCTCATAAAGTCGATCTAGTTCATCCTTCCCGCTCAAAGAAGCCGTCAAAATATTATCACCAATCTCTTTGACTTGGTCTAAATCTTCCTGAAACCAGACGCGCAGGTCGTACAGGCCAGTTCTTATTATTCCCTGATGTCCAAATATGGACACAAAGGCCTTTCCTAATATCACAGTTTTTGAAGGACTAATAGAATCTAAAATCTTAATGACTACGATAGTTTCACGTGGTAGATCGCATATTGCAATTGGAAACTCTATCCATTCGTTCCAATTCCAATGATTTGTGAAATATTTGTAGGTCGTTTGCATCGGTGGACATAATGGCTGAGAGTCACATTCCAGGACACATTCAATCAATAGGTCGGCACGTGATTGCTCCTCCAGACCCGTATAGAGTAGAAGCTTGTCGCCAATGAGTTCGTTCAGGTAGGGTGCTGGCTTTTTACCCTCCAGGCAGCCAATTTTAATCTTGAAGCATTCATCTCTTACATCACGACTATAGACAATGGACATGATAAAAGTGTGGAAAATATAGGATAGAAAATAGATAGAGATTGATGAACCTTCTGTACAGTGAAGCTATTCGGGAGAGGGCGCTTAGAAAAAGGTAAACATCTCTTTATGACTAACGGAGAATTGCTGCCAGTCAGCTGTTCGCAGATTAAATGGACTCTGAGAGGCGAGGCAATCATGTCGCTGGCAGGAACTACGTAGCAGGATCGTCCCTTAAATACGTCAGGCGTCTGTTTGAAAGCTCTCGAACTAGCGATTTAAGTATCTTAATCTGGGGAAAAGAACTTCGTTTTCAGATCGAGACTTTTTTTAGGAATTTGGATAAGTTTTAATTGGGTTATAAAAACCGTTTGTGTTTCCTTTAATAGGTATCAACAACAAGTTGACATCGACACCTTGAGTATATGAGTGATCGATGCAGTCCCTTTGGGATGGTTACTTTAAGTTTGGAATATGGCTTTCTTTTCTCTCAAATGGTGGCTCATGACATGTAAGTCTTTATAACATCTTTGATGATTGTCCTGCAAATGGGGCAAGTTCTAGACTGAGTCTTCCATTGTTTCACTCCACATTCATAACAAGTGCACATGTGTCCACACTGATAGAGGACACAGTTAATTGGTCTCTCGAAGCAGATTGGACAATCCTTGTTCTGGGATGAGTTATTATTATTGTTATCACGTGTGTTCGTTGCAATTGTTGTGGATGCGGATGTGGCTGTGGAAGCTTTCTGCTGCTTAATTGAGTGCCTGGTTCGCGGTTTTACATTAGCCTTTGCAACGATTGTCTGGTTTGCACTCGATGAGTTAGTCACTGCTGTCTGCCCAATTGAAGAGGAGGAGGATGGTGACAAAACTGCTGATGAGGATGCTGCCGACAATGCGTTTGCCTTAATTGTACTAGATCCCACTCGATGATTAAGAGCTCTTGTTTGCTCTCTCGCCTCTAACGCTCTTTTGGAATTTGCTCTCTCCGAAACTGCATCCCGAGCTCTTCTAACAGCTGCAACAGGCGTCTGCTGACTGAGAGAGGGCAGCATCTGGGAGGAGGATGATGAGATTTTGTTTGGAGATCTTGATTGGTGTGCTTTTTGTTGACCAGATGTGACTAAATTACTATCATTCAAATTGAGACCCTGAAATTGCTGAACCAAATCGTGATTCATGTGTGCGGCCAAGTCAACAACACTGGTGGACGCTGGCAGAGTGTTGTTTGCTATCACTGAGGAATTATGATATTGTGAGGAGGAAGAGCATGATGAGGTATTGGCCACAGAGCCCGATGAGTTGAGTTTGGCTTGCGGCCGAACTGGGCCAGCACCGTAGAGGCCGGCAGTGGTGGAATAGTCACTGGTGACGATTTGATGGTAGTCATGCGCGTCCACAGGATAATTGGGCCGCTGTTGACTCCTCGATCTCTGCTCCATAGGTGCTGGCATTGGGGTGTAGATATTCTGTTCGGCACTTGGGAGGGAAATTGAATTGAGATTCGGCAGAAGGTTGCCGCCTTGTTGATTGTGGCCCGCAAATGGCAGGCCAGATGAGTCCAGCATGACGGATCTTTCGAGGGGCCAGTTCGAGTGGATGATACCTGCGGCGGCCGCATGCCTGGCGGCCTTCCTCGACTGTTTCCTTCTCACACGGCTGGCCCTCGAGGAAGCTGGACGACCGCCGAAAATGTCGTCCATGGCGCTGGTTGATTTGTACATGGTGGCCCGGTCATCGTTCAGCTCGCAAGTTGCACTGTTCACGCGTGGATCAATTAATTCCACGGCCGCCGTGAGGCCGTAGACATCAACTATGAACCAGAGGTTTTGGTTGGTACTGACATTGGCGTGAAATATCCCACAATCCTGGTTGTTGATGCCGTAGTGGATGAATCCGTCCTTGTTGTAGGAGAAGTGGATGACTGAGTTGCGACGCACCACCTCGTCAGCCAGAGCTCGCGCCCAAGTGTGACCTGCATTGGTCATGTCGGGACAGGCGTGCTTGGGCATTCTGTAGGCTAGAGTTGCTGGATCGACGGCAGTGAAACCAAACCGAATTGTTCCACTCCATCCTTTGGCTATTTCTAATATTCTAATGTAAACACGCTCGTTGGGTAATATGACGCGATTGCTGAACACCAGCGCCTGACAGAAGCCCTGAGTCCTACGGGCAACACTTCGGTTGGAGTTCAGCTGGGCGTTGGGCCCGTGAACGTGGTGGAATTGTACTGGTGGCAGATAGTTCTTGGCAGCCAACAACAAGGCCTGGGCCACGGCTGTATCCTTGACGCTGGATTTTCTCAATTTCTCTTGCAGTTTGGACACCCTCATCTTGGACGACTTGTGCATCACGGCGGCCAAATCGCCCGGCTGCGCCGGCTGGCTAAGGACCAGCTCATGCGACTGGCAATTGGGAATTATTGTGGCCAACAACTTGCGCGAGGTGCGCCTGATGATTTTCTTGATCATGCCCATATTAGCTTGCTAATTAAATGTGAATTTTACGAGTTGGAATTGGACGATTATGGAATATAAGTGTTCAGCTTGTTATGGAATATAAGTGTGTTCAACTTGTTGCTCAAAACTGCCGGCACTGAACTGAGATCCCTGCACTCCTTCTCGCTCGGTCCTGTTTTGTTTCTCTGCCTCTTAAATGTTTCCTCTTCTCTACTTAAAAATAGCCATCTGTGTGGTTGAAATTTAAATCGACGTGTGTTTGTCTCTCTCTGTCGCTGGCTGGACGATATTTGTTGGACGATATTTGTTGTTCCCCCACTGGAGGCGAATTGATTTTGGAAGCAAAAGCTTTGGGCGGAGGCTTTTGCGCGTGCCGAACGATTAAGTTGGCGCCAGCAGCAGCAAACACAGACTGTTGATTCACACTCACTGGCGACTGTGGTAGGCGCACACACGCGTGCTGGCCCATGATGATTCGCTTCTCGAGTGTTCATGCGCGCGCGCCGCGCGCATCTAATTCGGATGACGCCAGCGCCCATTCAAAGTCCAGCCCATCTCTAGCGGCGCTTGTGGCGTGCCAAACGTCGTCCGGCCGGCCACCCTTGGCCAGCCTGGCGTCCACTTGGAACTGCGGCGGCGGCGGCCTTGGCTGGCCAGTCCTCTGCTCGTTCGACGGCTGGCACCGAGCGGCCGGCGGGCGTCCGCCGTCGGACGTCAAGCGTCGGGCGTCGTCTTCGTGCCAGTGGGCCTGGCCGAGCCGAGCCGAGCTAAGGCGAGCCCCACTCTCGCCAGACATATGACAGTGGCTGTGGGCCGATTGTTAGTGTTCGATGGAGTGCAGATGTTCGCCCTGCGGGCCGCTGGCGCTGCCGGCTGGAGCTGGCTCCTGGCGGCTGGCTGCTGGCGACTGGGGCTCGGAGCTGGCCTTGGGCCTGCTGGCGCGCGGCCGGTCGCCAGATGCGCTCCGGACATCTGGAGGTTGGTTGAAATTAGCGAGCGCCGGCGGCGCGCCCCAACCACGAGTTGTGCTTAGGGCCAGCGCGCAGCAGAGGCCAGGATGGCGTGCGCTTTGGGGCGCTTATATTTACGCTTTTTCGTCATCGGCGTCGTGCAAAAAGTTCGCCGCCGGCCCAATTGTGGGCGAGAGAGATGCAACAAGCGGCGGACCCTTAGGCCTGCCGAGAGTGTGCCCCAATGGCAGCCAGCGAACTTGCAGGAGCGAACTTGTGAGAGGCAGCCAAAGGGCGGCAGCGAACTTGCAAGAGGCAGCAGAGAGCTGAGGCCGGAGCACTGGGGGAGCCCCGTTTGCTTGGTGTGCTCTTATGTGGAAACCGGCGGTGCCAAATCTGCAGCCAAGGCTGGTTGCTCGCGCGCCAGCCGCTCGCTCTAACGCGCGAACGCAGCAACATTCGCTCGAGCGGGCCCTTTCGCAGCAGCAGCTCGTGCTGGGCCGCAACTCTGTGCCCGCATGGCTGCCAGTGTTTGGCCCTCTGGCTGCGGCAACTCGTGCCCTCGGTTCGTCCGGCGAACCTCTTGGGCTCGCCTTCAATGCGGGCTCGTGCGCAGGAATGAGATTAGTATTAGGGCCAAGCTGGGAGGAAGTGAGGCGGAGGAGCAGCACGCGTCCAAAGTGCGGGGCCTTCCACAAGCAAAGGGCCACAGCCTCAAAGAAGCAGCATAACAGCCGGCCCCAACGTTTTGCATGCAACCCAACTGGCGCAAATGGAACGGAATTGGCCCCGACGCGTAAGCGGGCGCGCCTCCGCTTGGGCGTTGGACCAAATTCGATGCATCTGCACACGCAGAGGAACACAAGGGGACAGTCTGCGCCGCGCAGGAAGTCGGGCCGGCCCCAATGATCTCTCTCTGGCAGAGGAGCACCGGTGTGGCGGACGCGGGCAGCTGGCGCTCGCTCTGGACCAAATGGACTCCTTAAGCGGCAGGAAGTGATGAGCTGTTGGGCTAGAGGAAGCGGAGGGGCAGCAGCGGGGGGAGGAAGCGCGACTGATGGTGGGCCTGCTGGTGACTTTGGCTCGCCTGACACGGAGAAGGAGGAGCAGCGGCAGCAGCAGCAGGAGAGACAAAGAGAGGTGATGGTTGGATGCGTGCCCAAGAGTAGGGCGTCTGCTGGACGCTCGCCAGAGGCCAGGCCTGTTGGCTGCGCTCGGGGGCCCTGCACTGGAGCGGCCGACTTCTTCCGGCAGTCTGCGAGCGGAGAGCGCGCCGGACCGGATTTTCACAGCGTGCTGACCGGGCGGACAGGAAGTGGCCGCTGGAATGGGACCTCGGGGGACAGTGGCTGGAAACGGGGACGAGGAGCGGCGGCGGGCGGAGCAGGAAGCGAGCGGGCGCACGCAATAATTACGAGCCTGTGGCCACTTTGCATGGAGCAACAGTGTTTGGGTGTCGCGTTTCCATTTCATTTTCAGCTCCTCGGCTTCCCGTTGGAGAGGCGGTGAGCGCGGAAGACTAGGTCGTCGAACAGTTAGGCCATCAGTTGGGCCTGCGCGCCGGAGTGGAACAGGGCGCGATCGTGGGATCTGTATGGGAGGTTGGGCGTGGAGTGGATTTCATCCAGGAAACTTCCTCCCTTTTGGTTTTTAGATTTCCAGATATGTTGAGTATTTTCATAAAGGTAATATTTTCAAAAATATTAAATATTTCCAAAGATGTTGATTATTTCGAAAAATATTCAATATATTTTAGCTCATCCTTGCCCCCAGTTGCCTGCCCTCTGGATTAAATAGAGCCAAGCAGCAAGTGCAGGCCGAACAGAAAGTGCAGGCCAGGCAGAACGTCGTCTTGATTCGGCGAGCGAACAAACAAGCGAACAAGCGCGCACATTCGCCCACATTTGGGCTTAAGCCGCCCGCATACTGTCTGCGGCATACAGTGTATGCTGCACACACAGACACACTCGAGCGAAGACAAACACAAACACAAATAGTGGCCCGGCACACAAAGGGGTGAAACGGCGAATGTGAACACTTTCACTTCCTTGTTTTGGCAGCCAAATTTTCGCCACACATTTGCCGCCGAGAAGAAGGCGCTGTGTTTGTCCAAGGGGAATCATCGCCAGTTGTTCAAACACGCCTGGCGCCCACTGGATTGGAAAAGTGTGCCCACTGGCCAGGCGCCACTGGCCAGGCGCGATTGGGCCAGAGCAGCGCCAGGCGAGCCGCCAGAAAGTGATACCGTTTTGGTGCTGCAAACAAAAGTCAGCTGCCCACTTGGTGACGCCCAAAATTTATGTTTCCTCAACTTTCACTTTGCTTTCGTGTCGTCGTCGCGCTCGTTTTTTGCCAACCGGGGCGCCACGGACAGAGGCGCGCGCGCATGCACTTGTCCTAGTCTCACTCTCTCTGGCTGGCTGGCTGTGATTTATACCATGCGACGCCCATGCGAACGGGCTCGCGCACTGGTCAGCGGCGCCACAGCGCAGTGCCGGCAGCACCTCGTCCTCGGTCGGGCCGGCGTTGGCTAGTGGCGAGTGTTGCTGGCGCTCGTGTGGAAGCAATAAACTAATAAACAATCGTGCAACAACTTGCGACTTGCCTCCGCTGGGCTCGCCCGAGCAAGTGCAAGCGGCGGAGCTGTTAAATGATCACTGGCCCTTTTTGACGGACAGCGACGAGCAGGAGCGGTACTGTGCGCACTGCGCAGGGCCAGCGCTGGGGCGGCAGCGAACGGGCCGCCCCAAATTGGGCTCGAAATGGGGGCGAAAGCGGTGGGGCTGGTCTGCAAAAGCCCTGAATGCGGGGCCTCCATTGCCAGCGAACTTTTCAATGCCATTGCGCGCGCGGCCCGCTCGCGGCCTAATCCACCGCGCCCTGATCCACCTGCCATCACCCCAAACGGCAGGCAGCCAGCCCCGAAGTCTGCCCGCAACCCCGACTCTGGCCACTAATGCGGCACTAAAACACACGCACCCACCTCCGGCTTCAGCTCCAGCTCCAGCCAGACCACTGCTGGTGGCCGCCCATCAATACTGCCACTCAATGTCCAATAATTAGTAGCCAGTGGTGTGTGTTGGCTAGTAATAGAATTATATTAGTGCCGCTACATTGATCCTGCTCTGGTTTTCTCTCTTGTTGCCGCCGTTGCCGCCGCAAAGAAACCGCTGCCCGTGCAATATCGACGACTCCCTTCGGGCCGCCCTTGTCACAGAGGCCGCCTTTTGAGCAAGCGCCTTCTGCTCCTGAGCCGGCCCGCGACACACAGTAAACTGGCCGAAGTCATTTTATCGCCTCTCCTCTCGGTGTCATGCAAATGACGGCTCGCTACTCGCCGCCCGCCGCTCGCTACTCGCCACACGCCAGCCCATGCACTTGCAGGGGCGCCCCAGAACTATATCGGCCGGGCAACTAGGCCAATTATCTAGCCAACTAGCCAATAACAAATGACTAGAACAGTGGTCGTATATTTGTCACGCGGCTGCGGGCGCGCACGCGCACTTGTTGCCCATTCGTCAATGTCGGCGAACTTTGGCTGCCATCACATCGCGCACAGGGCCCACTCTTTTCGCTCTCGTACACTGCTCGCACACTGCTCGCACACTTCTCCACATTTGTCGGTAAACTGCTATATCTTAGGCACGGGCGCACGCACTTAGCCAACTCTCCTCCGGCCCAGACATTGACTCTGCCCCTATCTCCTCTTTGGCTGCCTTTCTCCATATGCACGGCGCGCTCCTTGCACTTGTCTGAGACGCGCTCGGCCAGCACTAGACGCTCTCTATGGGGCGGCATATGCAAAGGAGGCACTCAAATTAGTTGGGTGCCACTTTGGTGGGCCCGAGCCTCTGTGGAGCAGCGCCGGCCAGTGGGTCAGCTTCTCGCCGGCAGCCTCTTGGTCCGATGACAAAATGGAATCAAACTGGCCACTGAGCGTGCACGAGACCATAGGACACGAGCGACTTTCGTCGTCCAGCAACAGGTCAGTGTTCGGCCGGGCCTTCGAGCAGTAAGTTGTCGAGCTGAGTGAGAAAGTGGCGAGCGAGAAGTCAGCAAGAAACCCTTTTTGGAGATGAGAAAACTCAACCAAGACAGCAACCAGTGTGGCACCATGTCGGTGGCGGCCTTGGTGGACTCAAGTTGCCACCAATTTGTCGAGGAGCGTTCCAAGCGGAAGCTAGGCAGCGGCGAGCAGGTGGCCCCAATGAACAAGCAGCGCACGGTGGCCAATGTTAGGGAACGCAAACGCACCCAACAGCTGAACCAGGCCTTCAAACAGCTGCAGGCCATCATTCCCAAGGAGCCCTCGGACAAGATGAGCAAGATCCACACCCTGAAACTGGCCAAGGACTACATCCGTTTCCTGAGCGACATCCTCGACTCGGAGCCGGCGGCAGACAGTGAGCGGCAGGAGCAAAAGTTTGCCCCCAATGAGAGACAGCAACAAAGTCAGCCAGTTGCTAGCCCGAGATTGTCTGCGCCAGATTCCTGCTTCGTGTACAGTCCCTGCAGTTCGAATCACTCCACGCAGCTGGCAGCCTCTAGTGCAGGTAAACTGTGCGCGAACCTGCACGCGTCTGCTGCAGGCCGCGCGCTGCACGAACCACAGTTGCACGAACCACAGCTGCTAGACCAGCAGGGGCCCTGCTCGAAGCGGGCTCGTGTTCTTGGCCCCTACGACTTCCAAGACAAGCCGGAAACACACCAACAAGGCTTCGGCCAAACCACATACCCCAGCCAAACAACTGTGGCCCCAACAGAACAGTGGCACACCAACTTCCAACTAGGCCAACACCTAAGGTCGCTCGAGAATGACCAATTTGCCGCCGGCAGAGATCAACTGCTGAGTGGGACGACCACTGTGCCCATCAGGCAAACCAAAACTGAGCAAACAAATTTCAACCCCAAGCCAGACTACCAACAACAGGTGCCTGTTATTTCCGAGCTCGCCTCCCCGCTATCTGGATCATCATTGTCCCCAACCTCGTCCCTGGTTTCCCTCTCATCAACCACGCACCCGTTAAACAATTCCACTTTCAACAGTGATATCTACTTCAGCACCAGCCACTCGGCAATTGTTCACAATCCGTTCATGAGGGATCCAATCTCTACTGGTGACCTGAGGGAGGCTTTCAGAGAATACCGGGCCGTCAAAAGGAAGAGAGTAGAGTCAGCTTGATAGTAAAAGGAGGAACTCTGGTCTCAAATTCTGGCTTGTTTTTCTTTCAGTTTTATTTTTGGATCTTTCGGATGTGTGTCGGCTCTGTTTTGAAAACTTCAACCCACCATTCGAGTCTTGGCTTCTGGATAGAACATTGGATCTAATTCAGAGTTTGTGCTGCTTTTTGAGTATCTCAGATAGTTCGGTTGATAACAAATCGTTCAGCTCAGTTCTAGTGGTGCGCTCCACCCAGCGACCCTCAACATAGTCGAACCTTTTCGGTCCACTGAGTGGTGATGAAAGCCAAATTTGCCTATTTGGTGTTTGCTTGTTGATTACGTAAGTATTCTGCCTGTCGACAACAACTGTTAAAACTCCATTACTTAGAGAAACATCAGCTCCTTGGTCGTACTTATCCTCCAAGGTAGCCTCCAACTTTTCACTCAGCTCCTCGAGTTTGTCATCAGATGCCTGAAGGTATGCATTCAACGATATTTCCTGGCCTTGTCTTTGACTGGTTGCAAATCGTCTTCCAGATACCCTACTTTGGTGACAGGAATTTGTCAATAATCTGCGCAACATTTCAGATATCTCCCAATCTATTGTAGAGGATTTATATTCATCTGTTGGGAGTGCTGAAGGCGGATAATAATAATAGGCTCTCAGTTACGCTGGTCCTATGTGCATAAGACAGACATCGCGTGCCGAACAGCTGATATTAATTCTCACAACTCTTTTCAAACAGCATCGGAAGACAAATCTAGAAGCGATTATCTCCGGAAACTGAACCAATCAGCTGCTTCGGGGCCCTGATTGGAAAAACGACTACTCATTACGGCACATCAGTTTATTTATGATTCGTTTTAATTTCTAAGCTTTACTAGAGACCTTGGGCGCGAGTAACTTCCACCCGGGTTGTACTGTGGGCGTCCCTTGGGATTTCAACTCCTCAGCCTTCCTCTGGTTATCTCTGAATTTAGCCAGTGGATCTTCAAATTGTCTGTAATATCTTAGTACTGGTCTAACATCATCAACACCCTGACTAGCTATAGCTTTCACAAAATCGCTCAACTCGACCAACGTTTTGTCCGGATTTCCATCCCATTTTTTCAATATGAAACAGTTCTCAGGGCTTGTTTGACAAGCGCTCTCGTTCCAATCAACATGGATAACACGCCTGAGGTCGCGCCCTAGCTGATTCAGCTCCTTCACGTGTGTACCTTTGATGTATTTGGTCGAATCCTTAAACAACCTGTAAGCCACATATCCCTGTGGATCAAGGGCATCTATGACCGGAAATGCGGTAGAGCCTTGCTCCTGGGTGTAGGCAACTAGCTCGAACTGTGGTGGCCCACATTGTTTGAGGAAATAATCAATGTACTGTCTCTTTTTGAATCTCCATCCAGTTTTGTAAGTCCATTCGGGGTAAACTAGAATTCCTGTTAGCTCAAACACCAGTGTATAAGGTGTATGTCCATAAGCAGCTCCAATAGGAGGTGGCAATAGTATTGGTGCACTAGGTTCGGCGAAAGTTTCATGCATATCCTCTCTCAGTTGTTTCCAACCTCTATACAGATGTGCAACGCCCCATGGCATCTTACTAAATTCATCGGGTTGTCCTGGCTTTTCTTGTCCATATTCTAAAGCTAGCCCAGCAGCTGCCCCTCCCAGGCCGAATACACCAAGGCCAAGGGCAAGGAATTTCTTTGTTGACATCTCGAGATTGTAAAATTAGATTTATCATCCATTCACAAGAACACGTTATAAACCGCACGAGGATAGGCAGTCACATGGCTTTCGAATGTCGCGTGTTTATCTTGGCCGGTTTGGTGTGCGAGCAGAGCAACTTAAAATGGCGCCTTTAGATAACCAGCTTGTTGAGCATACTTTATGAAAACGTTATCATTTCCATCACTATCTTCACAATTATCAATCGATTCTTTTCGTACCTAAACAACTTGCATGCTCACGCAACTCTGCTCCAAGTCAAACATACTATTGATCTCCCGTTGAGTCCACGCATTGGTCTTGATTTCTGACCTCCTCATTCTCACATACATATTCACATACACCTACACTGCACGTTAATCGAGAGTAACGTAAAAGATAACAGAACAAAGGCCAAGAATCGACAAAGTCAATAGTTCAATCAAGGGATTCTCTAATCATATCAGGCTGTAAAATCCAATGAGTTGCAACTCCAGATCATCAAGTAAACGAAAGCGACAACAAAAACATGACAGTTGTCCTACAGAAAACAGCTCTCCAAGGGAAGACGAAGCGAACAAACACGATCCAATTAGGAAAAATGCATAAGCGAGTCAAGCAAACATCCCGTTCACGAGATGCAAAATTGGACAAGTATTGGGCGCAAAGATTTTCACTGTTTTCAAGATTTAATGACGGCATCCAACTGGATGACGAGTCATGGTGGTCAGTAACCCCAGAAAAGATAGCTCATCATATAGCAGCAAGATTTCATAAATCCCTCGGTGGGGGGCATCTCACTATTGTTGACGGCTTCTGTGGAGTTGGCGGAAATCTGATACAATTCGCCTTATACTCTCCACACATTCGAGTGATTGGTTGCGACATCAACCTGGAGCGTCTCATGATGGCTAAGCATAATGCTAAAATCTATGGAGTAGAGCATCAATGCGAATTCATACTGGGCGATTTCATGTCAATAATCCAATCTCTTCAATGTCAAGCCATAGATGCTATATTCTTAAGTCCCCCATGGGGTGGGGTAGATTATGGTATTGTAGAGAAGTATTCTTTAAACCAGATGACACCTGATGGCTATGAAATAGTGAAGTTATGTCGAAAGTATATAACGAACGATATAGCATTCTTGATGCCTCGAAACACAGATATAGATGAAGTTCGACGGGTTTTGTTGACAAAGCAGTATCCCGAACTTGAGTGTGAACACAATATGGTTGGAACTAAAGTCAAGACCATCACGATGTATTTCGGGAGATTGATCAATCCAGACAGTGAGCTCGCCGAGTCTTCTTCCCAGTTGTTAAATGTTACTAATGTTCCTGATGTGGTTACGATCGATGATGATATTGAGGAAAAGGACGAAACAGAGACAAGCCTTCAAGTGGAGGTGATAGACAGTGAAGACTCCTGGTAATTTTAGCAGCTATCCCCACATCTATTTAAGCGTTTTTACGGTTGAGCATTGTCGCTCACTTGAGCTCATAAGTAGATCTAAGGTTAGCATGGTCAGCCATTCATCACTAGGATCCCATATAAAATGATCTCGAACAAGAAGCCAAAGGATTCGAGTATAATCGTGAGATGAAAGAAGAGACAGTCAAGTAGAGCGTTCGGAGCCATTGAGAGTCACCGAGAAATGCCACTGAAAGGACAATATATCGAAGGAAGTGACGTCACGGTGGCCTGAGTACATGGTAGATATACATGAGGACGTCCCTACAGCAAGAAGAGAGAGAGAGAGAGAGAGAGAGAAGGAAGAGTGTAGCGTCAAATTGCTCAGTAAATTAAAATCGTTCCATCTCTCACGC
>Ga0058701_10000252_pt1 | contig 43442 bp, 32 predicted proteins | sample AgamicOrMae_FD_97039 | JGI IMG/M metagenome (GOLD analysis project Ga0058701, IMG submission 97039) | Agave microbial communities from Guanajuato, Mexico - Or.Ma.e | ecosystem: Host-associated > Plants > Phyllosphere > Phylloplane/Leaf | place: Guanajuato, Mexico | collected 2012-06-04
ACATAAAAGTACTCGCCCTTGCTCCTTGGGCGTGGCAGATCGCCCACAGTTGTGAGCGCCTGAGTTAAGGTTCATTTGGGGCTCGCCCATTTGGATTTTGGTTAGTTTTTGGGCTCGCTTTTGTGCTTGCACAATTTCCTTTGCGCATTTTCATTTCCGCAATTTCGTTTCCGCTGGACAGCAAGGCCGAAGGTTGGGCCACGATGGCCAGATACTAGCTCCGTTTGGGCTCTCTGTCTATGGCTCTCTATGGGCGACAAATTGAGGGAAAAGCTGAGGGGCAGGAGAGAAGTGGCGAGACAGAGTGGTGGGCTGGACAAAAGCTTGGCCAAAAGGTCGAGCCAAGAGCAAGAGGAAAAGAAAAAAGGGGAAAGTTTGAGCTAGAGATGGATGGAAATTGGGTTGAATTTGGGCAAAGTTTAGGTGCAAAAAGAGGAACAAAGTTGGCCAGATACTCACCAAGGTCGACCAGTAGAATGCGTGCAGATACTTGCACAGAATATCACCGCACTGATTGCCGTCGATTTTGTACAGACCCTCAATATCGATGATTTCTGTTCGGTTTTTGTTTGCGAGTTGGCAAGACAGATTGTTTCGATTGATCATTTCATATTATTTTTTGCGATGGTTTGCATTTGATTGCATTTGATTGCATTTCGGTTTGCATTTGGCGAAAAATGATTTCGTTTGATTGCGCGTTAGAGTCTAGCTTGGCGTGATATATTCTGCAAAAATCGTGAATAATTCACGATTTTCACAGCATTTTTTCGAATTAATTCCAGAGCTTAGGGTAAGTGCACCAAATGGATGCTCAATGCAGCCATTTGGTGCCATTTGTTGTGGTAAAAAATGGTGTAAAATTTGTGCAAAAAGTAGTGAAGATTGTCATCAAAATGAGAGCTACTTACTTCGCTTGGAAATCATGTGGAACAGGCAGGCGTTCCAGTGGAATATCACCAGAATGTAATGGACCAGAGTGAAGGTTCGGTAGACATTTGGGTAGTTTGTGTGCCTCTCCGTGCGGTCAGTATAGGACCAGAACTTGTAGATCTTGACGAGCCGGGGAAAGCGCAGGATTGAGTTGAAGCTGAAGGAGAGGTAAAGGATGTCCAGGGGCAGGAGACAGAAGCAGTCCAGGTAGAAGCGGGTGCACTCGCGGTAATGGTGGCCGATCTTGCCAATGTTTCGCTGCAGGACGCCCTCCTCCAAGTAGCCCGTTCGCATGTTCACCAGCACGTCCACCAGATAGATCAGGTCGGCCGCGTAGTCCAAGGCGAACCAGAAGGCCACCGAGCTGAGCTCAATCTCCTGGAAGGAGAACCTGTAGGAAATGGCCCAAAAGTTGTACAGGAAGGCCAGACTGACCACCATGGACCAGTGCTGGTAGAGCTGGCCCGCCGGGTCAAGCACGAACTGTCTGCGGCTCTCCTGCGGGCCGGAAGTGGCGCCCTGCAGCTCGAGCTTGTCGCCGGCGTCCAGGGCGGCAGACTGGGGCGAGCCATTCAGCCGGCCGTCTTGCCACTTGGGCCTGCTTCTGTGCGGCACTTGCTCGCGCGATCTAGCCGCTGCTTCCGGCTGGAGGTGGGGCCTCCTCTTGAGAGAGTCTTGCGCGCTTGATGCCCACTGCTCGCCCTTGAGCAGCAGCCGCGGGCCGCCTGTTGCCCCCGGCGGCCACTCGTCACCTTGCGGCTCGCTCGCCAGCTCGCTCAACGCCGAGCCCGCGCCGGAAGTGGCGCCAGAGGCCGAGCTCGAGCAGGACGCCGAGCTCGACCGGCCGGCCCCGCGGCCAGCCGCTCGCTGATTGGGCCCGCCCACCGCGCCGCTCACTCACCTCTGCGCTCTCGCTCGTCTGGCTGTGTGGCTCTCGCTCGCTCGCCTCTGGTGCTCAGGCCGCTCTCTGATTGGCCGCTCACAGCTCGCCGCCTCGCTCGCGCCGCCTCGACGACAACTGGACCTTGGGGCCGGCGGGCAACAAGACGCCCTGAAAGACGCCCTGAGGTCTGGCGCGCGCGAGCCGCTCCTTAGGGCGCGCTCTGCAGCACGGCCATGCAGTGTGCGCTGTGCGCTATGCACTGTGCACTGTGCACTATCAGTGAAAAGTATGGTTACAAATTTCCGTGCAGCACTACGCAAAACTGTAACCGTATTCTTTAAGCCCATTGTGCGACCGCCGCACCTAAGGGCGCGCTGCTTTCCAGGCGCCTGCGCCCTCGAGTCTTGCCACAAACTTGTGGCCGCCCTCAGGCCGGCCCGCAGCCCCGCGAGTCGACCGCAGCGGCCGATTTGGGGGCGACACTTGAAACAAGGCGCAAATGGGCGCCCTTTAATCGACTTCCATTGTCGCCCAGCAGTCACAGTTGTGCGCCCCACTAAGACCACTAAGACTCCAGCGAGACTCTCTGGGCAGCCTGGGGGGCCCAGTTGGCGAGCTTTCGAGTCGTCGAATGGGCCCTTAAAGGGCCACTCAAAAAGGGCCTCGGCGCGCACAACTAGACGCTCGCTCGAGCGGTCCAAAGAGCCTCTGGCAGCGGCCCAAAGTGGAGCTAATGGCCGGCGCTGAAGATTAGCAGTTTGGCCAATTTTTTCCCTTTGGGGGCCCGACAACAGTCGTCAGTCGACAGTCGACAGTCGTCGGCCGGATTGGGCCAACGGTTTGCGTTGCCAATTGTCTGCGGGGGCGTCTGAGCTTAGGGTGGGCGAGCTTGCCAGTGGCGCCCTGCAAACTGCAAACTGCGCCCCTCGAGCCGCCAGCTGGCAGGCTATGCACTGGCGCCACTTGCGCGCGAGCCGCGCCTTAGGTGTCGAGGGGGGCCACTCAGATTATTGCAGCGGCAAGAGTTGGAGACACGCCAGCGACTGTGTCTGGCTGCCTGGCGCACGTTTGCCCGTTTTTTGTTCCACTCACTTCGAACTTCGAACTTGGAGCTCCTTCCAGCTCCACTTTGCGCCTCCTCCACTTTCGGCTCCAGTTCCGGCCCGATTTTTTCCCCGAATTCGCATTCGAGCTCCAGTTTTGCCTTGAGAGTTCCACTTCGACTCGACTGGACCAAGTTCGAGGCTGGAATTCGAACTCGAGCTCGAACTGGAGGCAGAAGTGGAAGCAGAAGTGGAAGAGCAAGTCGAGGAGGAGCCCCAGTTGCGCGCATGAAACCTAATTGAATGCAACTCCTCCTCTTTGGCCAACAAACCAAACACTTGACATGAACACACGCGCCCACTGAGCGCCCTTCTCTCCAGCCAACCTTCTCTCCAGCCGAGAGACACTGACTGGGCCGGAAGTGGCGCTTCCGGCGAGTGGAGCGCGAGAGGCGAGCGAGACAGAGTTTGGGGCTGGCTGGCGAGTGGCCAACTCGAGACTGTCTGCTCGCCAAGTTTGCCGTCGCTTCAAACGGCTGCTTGAGAGTGGCGAGGAGGCTTGAGAGTTGGCCCAACTGGACGAGCTGCGGCCAGTCCTTAGGGTGGGCGGCCTGTGGGCGAGCCCGTTTGGCCAGCTGGGCGTGCATTTGGGCTCGCAGTTGGGCCAAATTGCGCATAAAATGCAGCCGGCCGGCCAGAGACTGTCTGCGGGCTCAGACACTCTGCGCTCAGAGTGTGCACCTCGCCGCGAGGGGCCATTTGCGGCCGAGCAGTAAGCTGCAGGCCGGCCACTCCTTAGGGCAGCTCAGTGGCAGCGCGCGGGTTATAAAACGAGACACTTGGACCGCCGCTGCACTCTCGAGGGCGCCCAGCTCGAGCCGGACTCGCCCAGGCCGCAGACTGGCTCCAGTTTCCCTCCTGGTTTCCTCCCGGCCGGCCGACGGAGAGCGCCGTTATCGCTCGGCCCGGGCGTCTTGGCGTGCAGGAGGCCGCCAAGGAGTCCAAGAGGCCGCCAAGACGCCGGCCAGAAGTCTGAGAGGCCGCCAAGTTAACACTGAGACGCCTGAGAAAAGGGCCCACAAACATCCTTGGGAACATCGAGCCGCCGGGAACAAGCGGCAAACAAGAAGCGGCAAACAAGAAGAAGAAGAAGAAGAGGAAGAGCACACGCACACTATCATTCATTTATGTTAATAAATTGTCCCCCGGCTTCTGCGCGCCCGCCGAGCAGCGCCCCCTCGGCCGGAAGCGGCGCGACGCGCCCAATTCGTTCGATTACATTTGGGCTTGGCGGCCGGCTGGCTTGCTTGCTGACTGGCTGGCTTGCTTACTGGCTTACTGGCTGGCTGGCCGCCATGAATATCGTCTCGATGGGCGGCCGCATGATTGCTGGCCGGCCAGTGCTCACAACTAGCGCCCGCACGTCGCCCTCGACATTCTGGGCCCACAACAATGGGCGCTCAGCACCCAGCCCGGAAGTGGCGCGCCAAGACCCGCCAAGAAGACCATCAGTTATGCGGGCCCCCATCGTTTGGCCGCCTCCTGGCCGGCCATCGAGGACAATTGTCCGCCGGCCACAGGAGGACAGAGTGCAGCGCGTCGAGCTGGCCGGGCCGAGTCGAGCAAACAAAGCGCCCAAATGGCCATTGGTCAGCGGCGACTTGGCGAGCTCGTGCGGGTCGCCGTGTGCCGCACTCTCGGCCGCACTCTCGGCCGGGCTGGTGGGCGGCGATTTGCATGCAAAGGGCACAAATTGGCGCCCATTGGAGGCCACTGGGTGGCCCTAATGGTCGCCCAATCTGCAGGCTTAAGACACTTTGGACACTTTGGACACTCTGGACAGCCTGCAGGACTGTGATGCGGCGCTATTTGACTGCGGAATCTGCGCCACAGATTTTCCCTGCGAGTCTGCAGTCTGCTTACTACCTGCAGTCCGCAACTCGTGGACTGCAACCCGCAAACTGCAGTGCACTTTCTGCATTGGCAAACAACAGGTCGCCGCCCAACGCACGCAGAGGCTGCGCTCCGCTACACACACTCTCTGCCCGCTTGCCTGAACACGGGCCGCAATGTCCACTCGGCCGCCTGGACAGTCTGCAGCTTCCAGCGGCTCCAAATTCAATTCCGAACTGGAGTCCAGAGCTAAGCTAAATCAGAATCCGAGTTTGTGTCCAAAGCTGCAGAGAGAGACAGTTGTGCGAGTTGCTCTACTTGATACACTTGATACTCTTGATCCACTTGATACAGTGGCACACTGGCTCAGTTGCCGCCCCTTTGTTGTCCGTTTCTTTGGCTCGCCGGCAACAAATGGACACTCCTCACTTCTGGTTGTCTCCAACAGCGAGCCAGTTGAGCGGCGCAGAACAATCTCCTCCAGTCTCTGTCTCTGTTGTATCCTCTGTTATAACTGCAGAGTCCGCACTGGAACTGGCAGCTTCTGATACACTGCTGTGCTCTGGACAAGTATCAGAAAGCGTGCAGCTTTCTGAAATGTGTTGCACTTGATGGAGCGCAATTGAGCCAGTCACATTTTGCGACAGTTGCCAGTGCGAAAAATATGACACTCGAACGGGCACAACAAACGGGCCAAGCAACTTGGCCGAGCTGCAACTGTCCAACGCAATGCCAAATGCGTTGGACAAATGTATATACAGTCCCAAATGGACCACATTGAATAATTGCGACTTTTTCCCCATTTCTCTTCTCCCTTGGACGCCCTTTTGTTTTGGATAAATATATTTATATGGAAGAGAGTGTGTACACTTTTATACAGTGTAAAAGTATACTTTATATGAGTCTACTGTATAAAAATGGCGCAGTTCTGGACAATTCTGATGCAGAAATGCACAATGGACCAGCAGCAGCAGCATTCTCGCCCCATGCAGACACTCACATAGCACAGCTTCTCCTTCTCGTTCTCGTTCTCAAGTGCACGCTTGGTGGGCGCCACTTGCAAGGGAAAAAGTTGATACAATTAGGAGAGCCGATTTCTCAAACATTATCCAACATTTGTCCACCATTTGTCCACCACTTTCGGCAACCTTGAGCCCACACTTGGCCAACCAGAAGCGCCGTTACTTCGCCATAAGCAGCCCTTAGACAGTCCATAGCTCATAGACAGTCCATAGCCCATAGACAGTCCATAGCTCATTTGCAGCCAGAGAGGCGAGTGCAAAATAAAGTAAAAGAATGCAAAAGTAAATCCCTCTGAGCTGCAGCTTCTCGTTCTCACTCTCTGGCCTAATTTTCCGCCGCCCATCCATTAGGTGTTGCGCGCGAGAGTTGCAAGTTTGGAGCGCGAGATGCTCACCTAAGATCTAAAGACAGAGGCAAGTGGCCAAGTGGCGGCCGGCGAGCTGCTGGAGCACCCAAGCTAGTCAGCAACTGGTGCCTATTTGTGTGCCCACAGCTTAGTGCCAACTCGTCCAGGCCTGTTTGTGTGCATGCAGAAGTGCATGCAGAAGTGCAAAAGTGCAGAGGAAGTGCAGAGGAAGTGGAGAGGAAGTGCCAGGAGGCAAAGAAGCAGCCCAGAATGCCGATCAGCAGCGGCGCCGCCGGAAAGGTTCGAACAGGTGGCCGCTTGGTGGTTGCGGGCGGCGGAAGCAGACGCATTTACTGGCCCAACTCGAGCAGCCAACAAGTGACGCGCTCCGACTCCTCGCTGGCCTCAAGCAGCAACAATAACAATAACAATAATAACAATAATAATAACAATAACAATAATATCAACCAGAGCTCGTCCGCCGGAAACAGCCAGCAGCAAGCCAAGGGGGGAGACACTTACGCCAAGACTGCAGGGGGCCGCCCACTCAGTCCTAAGGGCGAGCGGCTGGCCACCTTCGGGCCTCCTCGAGCGGCCGCCTCAGCAGAGAGCTGCTGTCCAGCGGCAACTGTCTGCGGCTCACATGCCAGCCCCCAACTGACAGAGAAGCAGCCGCACAGCAAGCAGCTCACCATGAACAAGCTCGCCGGGCAGCTCATCTTCACCGGAACCAGCTCAACGTGCAACAACTCGCAGGGCCACCAGCAGAGTCAGTCGGGCCCCAAAATGGCGCCTTCGGGGCCCCCACTTTCGGGCGCCACTTCCGGCGGCTCGAAGGAGTTGGGCTTGCTGGCGGGAGCTAAGCTCGCGCAGGGCCACCAGCAGACAGCTCAGAAGCGGCCCGACGAGAACAACAACCAGTCGAAGCAGCACACGTCGAGCTACCACGTAATCAGCTCGAGCAGCAACCGAGAAAACTCTTCGTCCTCGTCGCTCTTCCGCTCGCAGCACAGCCAGGCGGCGCTCAACTCGAGCCCCGCGGGACCCAAACACTTTTCGGCCAACCAAAACGGAAGCTCGTCCAGCGAGACACTGTCGAGTGGCGGCGAGTCGTCAAAATTTGGAAAAAATGAGTCAAAATTTGGGAAAAATGGAGCCCAGTTTGCAAAGAGCGGAAAGCAGTTTGCAAAGAGTGGCACTTATTTTGGCTCAGCTGCAACGAAGTTGAATACAAGCAGAGGCCAAAGTGGGACAGCAGCAAGCCAGCAACAACTGAATTTTAGCAGCAACAACAAGGTCAATCTGAAGTACGTGAAAACGCTCATCATTTTGCTCATGGCCATCGATTTGTTAGTCACCCTTTTTGTGCACCACTTTGCCCAAAGCGACCACATCAGTCTCGCCTTTTTCGGCTCCTCCTCCTCAGTCCTAAGGATCAAGTTTTCCACCCTAAACGTGGCCCTCAGTTCCCTCTGGTTCATCACACTCATTGGGGCCATCCTGTTTGATATTTATTCCATCCTCCTAATTGCCTTCCTCCTAGACACAATCTCCTTCCTCCTCCTCCTCTGCTTCTCCATCATCCATTTCACCTACAGAATAGACTACAACTCAGTCAATCTCACCTCCTTCCTGCTGCTCCTCTTTGCAATAACAGTCCTCCATCTCTACCTGATCGCAATGGCCGCCCTGACAATGTACCTGATGCTTGCAGTCAAGCGAAGACGCAACTCCAGAAGCGTGGCCTCTCGCTGAAGATTATCCCATTTGGGCCTCACATTTCAGCCTCACAGTTCTGAGCAGCTTCAAAAGGCCCCAAAGGGCTCCAAAGGGCCAAAAGGAGGCCTCTCGAGGGGGCAGAAACAATGATGCCAAGAGTTCATGTGCAAAGAGTTGAGACTAAAGAGAGTCTTTGCGAGAGCGACAACCTCCCGAAGGAGGAGAATAAAATTCAGATTTAATCAAATCATAGAGTCCATCATGTAAGTGCCTTCGCGAGAGACATATTGCCACAGTGACTGCGTGTTTGCTTTTTGTGGCCTTCTTGTGGCCTGGAGACAAGCTTCCCGGGGGAAAAAATGTTATAATAAAGGGAAAAAATGGAAAAAATAGAAAAAACTCGAGCTGAAAAAGAGACAAGGTGTATTAGAACAGTAGGAAATAGATTACGCCTTTAGAAGAGGGGGGGAAAGTTCCACGACCAAGCTCAACTCGTAGACGCCTTGGTGGTGATAATTATTGTCACAAAAAGGGCCTGCTACTGATGAGAGTGTTCACCCTCTTCTTGAGCTAAGGATCTGGACCACAAAGTGCGGTCCACCAAACACACACACACACACGAGACGACGCAATTGAGGCGGTGAAGAAATTTTTTTTTGTCTTGAATTCGTTGACGTTGAGCTCTCCACAACATACTTTTCTTCTCCAATGGGCCCGGCGGCGCCCTGGGGGAGGCTCCTATTTTTATTGCCGACTTAGGAGGGGCCCTTCGTTATCTAACATAGATATATATATGTCTTCATATAATTTATGGTGATCACAATGGTGTGGACTGGTCTTGTTGCTGGATAGAAGTAGAAGTAGAAGTAGTGGTGGTAGTTGAAATTTGACTTGGCGCTATTGCTGATGTCTGTGGGAGGAGGCTTGCGTCTGATGATACGACGGCTGCTGCTGCTGCTGCTTCTGTTTCATGGGATATTGATGCGACGGCGGCGACCGAAGCAGCGGCAGCGGGCCAGACGACTGTCTTTGGCGAGACGCTCCGTGGCGGCCTCGTGGGCGCCCGATGATTGATGGTCGGCTGCTCGCGGCTCGTAGGCTCAACGACGACGGGCGACTTGGAGGGGGATGTAGCAGCTTCAAGGGGCCCAGAAGGAGCGAGATCTCCCTTCCTCCTTCTTTGAATGCCGACCGCCGGCTCAAGCGATACATTTGGCCCACACACTGCGCCGCCGGCCAGCTTCTCATGCTCGATATCTTTTTGAATATATCTGCTCCTTGGGGCTGACACTTTTTCGCTCACAAACTCGAAACTCTCGCCCAAACGGCCACCACAAGCGCCCCCACCACCACCATCAGCGCCACTTGCATTCGCTTCAGCGTCCAGAACAAATGACTTTTCCGTGATAGAGCTTAGCCTGTTCTGGCTGGGCGAACCGCCGACGGGCCCCCCAGCCACCAGCAACTGATCGACTGGTTTGGTGGGCGAAACATATTGATGATGATCGGCTTTGTCGAGCGAGTTTGCGTTAACCTCGTCGAAACTGCTGTCGCTACTCTCTGGGTCGGCCCTCTTTTCGGAAGTGCCGCTGCAAACGGAAGTGCTATCCAAGGAGATGATTGGCGAGATCGACTTGGCGCCATCGACGAGCTCATCAAAATCGCCCCCATTTTCATGCCTCACCACCACATGATCTGCATGATCAATGCCCTCTCCTCTGGCGCAAGAGCGTCGTCCTATCGAGACTGGCTGCTCGTGGTCCGAGTCTCCCGCTCCTGGTCTGTCGGGCGGCGGCACAGTTGGCCGCGAGGAGACTAGCATGTGGGAAGACGAGCTTCCAGGAGAGGCCGCTATTGAGCCAGTGCCGCGCAGTGAGGTGGGCCGAGGGGCAGCGACTGGCTTCGATTTGTCCGCCAAGCTCGAAGACTCCTGCTGCACCTCAGCTTCGTGGCCGCCGCTGCTGCTACTGACGTTTTCCGCCGTAGGCTTCGTCGTCGTGGTGGACACGCCCCCTTGATGATTTCTGACAGAGGAGGAAGAGGAGAGAGATGATGGTATTGCGGGCGCCGGAGGCTTTGGGGGAGGCGGCTTACGGGAATCACAAACTAGGGAGCAGCTTACTGCACTGCTGCTGCTGCTGCTGCTGGCCAATTCTGAGGAACAATTCTTGTTTTGTTGCTTGACATGGTGGGACCTTGCCAGGGGAACTGGAGGCACTGGTGGTGGGGCCACTTTGGTGGAAGAGGAAGAACCACCACGAGCTGATAGGGCATAATCTTCGCGACGGATCTGAACGGAAACGGGCCGATTCGATTTGAAGGCTTGCTGCCGTTGTATTGTCGTCGTGCTGGTCAACCCAATGGGTCGGCCACCACTGGTAGTAGTAGATGATGAGCTGATCTTGTCCGATTCGCCGTGGGAAGAGCTCACCAGTCTTGTGGGCACAATGCCTGTACCATCGCCCACTGAGCCATGCTCAGCAATCAAACCCTCCATTGAGCCCCCTTTGCGACTGTGAGTTTTCGTGAATAGAACAGGCTCGCTTGGGGCAGCTTTGTTGTTGCCTCCAACCGTTGGATTACTTGCACTGGACGAGAACGAGGACGAGCTAGATATCGAGAGGCCGGCTGGTGAAGTTGATTTCAGTGGACGATCTGATAAACGCTTGGAGCTTCTATTTGGATTTGCTTTCAGCAATAATCCCTCAAAGCCAGGCAAAGTGAAATCACTCGCTTGAGGGAATAGCTTCTCTGCGTTGCTAATTAGAGCGTCCAGCAGCATTGCATGAAGGGAGGCTGATATACCAAACGACGACATGGATATAGACTGCTGTGTGGCTTGCCGAATGTTCTCCTCAGGGAGCTCTGAACCACTACTGTCCACTGTTTTAACATCAGGTTGCCTGCACCATATCAATGAGGGCGCCATTGCGATGGCCAAATTCGTCGAGGTCATCTTGTTGTATTGTTGATTGCAGGTCAATAGGTGCAAAAATCTAATGAGATGCCTCAAATTCTCGTAATAACCAGGAGGCAGCTTAGATATGACTCCTTTTAGTGCTTTGCATCTCATCTCGTTACGTTCCACTTGGCCAGCTGTTGTGCCATCAACCTGATTCTGGTCAACGTGATTCATACCGGGCATGCTTGTGGTGGTTGCATTAAGAGCGTCTATCCAATCGTCATACAGGCTGTATGTGAACAATGGCTCAGGCAACTCTCGTAAATAAAGCTTGAGTAGTCCAGCTATTGAATGGACGTCCAATATTATCTCACTATCATTAAGTTGTGATTGCTGATGATGATTATTTTGATCTTCGTTATCTGGTGACATGTCACCACGGTGACTAAATTGTTGTACTGTTTCTGGCGACTTCCCCACCACACTCTTGAAAAGATCATGCAGAGCCACTATGCAAGAGCGTCCATTGAGGTGCATTTGATCGTTCTCCAAATCCTGAAGACTAGTTAAATTCACGAACCATGCATTTATTGCATTCTTCAGCTTCTTTATCTTGATTGAGCTACCTGGAATTCGAAATAATCCCTCTTCCTTCAGACCTTGAGAGAATAACAGATGTACACAAATCTCAAGCACGGGTGATATTTCCCTTCCGGTAAACTTGAGGTGATCGCCCAGTGATGTTCCAAAGGCATGTTGACGGGGCATTGAGGCTATGGAAGAGAAATTCAAAATAAGTTAGATTATTGTTCTCATACAAAGAAAATGCATATGTAGAATTGTATCAACTTGATGGAAGAATACTCACCCAGTGTGCTTGTAAGGGTCGGTAGAGAGCTTTCGATGATAAGACCAACCTGCTTGTGATAGTCAGCCTGAAATCGGTAGAACCCAACAATTAGCTTGACCAGCTCCGTCTCCTTACAAACAAATCCGTAAATTTCAGCTTCATATGTGTCCTTCATAGTCCAGATTGGAAAAGAAGAAGATAAAGTTAGAGAAAACTCGAGATATAGGTGTATGATGAACAGTTAACTATGATATGAGGGAGACGATCAGAACATCTGGATAAGATAGATAACCAGAGTGTATAGATGCCTAAACAGAACAACAGAATATGCGGGCGACGCGAAACCCGCTGGAAATAATTGTAACCCTCATCGGAATTCCCCATGATGATACAAGTAATCACCACGAGCATCAAATAGCGATGTCGCTTCCGAGGATGGATTTGATTTAGCACGTATTGACACTTGTTGAGGCACTGAGTTAAAATAACTGTGGGCATCTTCCAATGAATGGAATTATCCGGTCGTTATAATAGCACTCACAAGCTCTAATTACTGTGCAATTGACAATCAGTCAGGACACTGTCTATACATACCTTCGCTTGCTCGTATCGCATCAGCGCCTCATCCAGTTCCTTTCTCAGCTGCTCTAATTTGTTGGCGTTCGTCTGTTGTAAGTTGTTCTGAGTAACAGTATAGCTGGTAGGGTTAGAGGTTTGCTGTGCCAGTTGTTGCTTGTTGTTGAAGCCGTTGTACTTGGATTTGAATGACTCCAAGTCATTATGAGATTTTATGAACAATTTTCGTAGTTTGACTATGTTGGGTATCTCGACTTCGAGCATGTGCTGTATGGGCTTAAGACATTGGCTCTCTATTGTTTGCTCATAGCTCAAGTATAGCTTGGTTAATTGCACCTGTAGCTGAGTGCAATGGGAGAACGCTGTTCCGAGAAGACTGTCAGGCTTCAATTTGTTGTTGGCTTTGATTAAGAATCGAAGGAACCCAACAACAGGTAACTTTTTGAATCTTTGTGGTATGGCGTCACCTGATTGGTCCAGAACACTGGCTTCTGTTCCAATTGATTGCTGCCTTGAGATAAACTGTTGGCCCTGATGGATAGCTGCCGGCTGGTTACAACTATGGTTGCTTAGCGACTCATCGGAATGATGTAGGCTAGCCTGTTCAGAAGTATTGCTCTTTGATTGTTGACTATGACCATTGCTACTGATACCAGTGCCTGTTGCTAAGCTAGCAGTCTGATGAGCTAAATTTTGAGATAGACTGCTCAGCCCTGCTTGAACATTTTGAGTATAGGAGACTGAACCATTTGCATGTATTGATTGCAATAATGTTGAGATCTTTTTTTCCGCATCTATGCATACTTGTCGAATGTCTTCGAAATGACGCTCAACTAATAGGAGATCATCGGTGAAGAATTCATTGTTATTATGCGCGGCCTTATCTATTCTATGCCTGACATTGGAATCTACAAAATTTTTAATGTTGCTCATGAGAGATTTCTTCATATTGGACGATCCTTTCTTTTCTTGATTGCAAGAAAGGGTAACAAAATTTTAACTGGATAGATTCCAAAAATAACCGGTAACTCTGTTTTTGGCACCAGGTGCGGTTGTTTCTGTAGGGGCTTAATGTCTGAAGATTATTTTCTGAAATACGACGCTAGTTGGTCCATTGACGCTAACCCAAAAAGAAGGATTCAACTAGAAGAATGGCTTTAAGAACTAGCCTGTTAAACTCACAACACTAAAGGATGGATTGGAGACACGCCCAAAATGATAAGGAGACCTTCTGACAGCGACAACAACGCTGATCTGGATATTTTTGAACTTTGGGCGTCTCTCCACTTATTCTTTCTGTACCGGTCTTTGTGTAGGTATATGAATAGATAGGGTGAGCGAATTCATCTTGATTACTAATTTCTCATTGTGTCATGGTTCTGAGGAGTAGGACTTAATGGTATGGTACGCTTGGATGGAATTGAAATGGAGTGGCACATGTTTTCATGTTTTGAGGGAATATGGAATATCGAATTTCTTTTCCAATTTCACTAAAAACTTTTGTACACTAGTTACATCTTTTCGTTTCGCTTAACATAAGTGATTGTGAGGGCTTGTTTATTTAGTTACAAGGCAGAATCGGTTTTGTTTCTAGAAATTATAATATTCTTAATAGCATACAATAGAGTATTGTGTTTGGACAACGAAATTTTCTGCTCATTAAGCATCCTCTCGTCACGTTCGGTAAGAGAGATAAGCGACAAATGCAAGATGGGCAGAAAATGGGAGTTTGAAAGAACCAGTTTGCGGGCGGCCCAACACTGCTTACCGTAGTGTCGTTTGCATGATGTATCGCACGCTGAAGAATCAAATTCCCCTTCACTCGCACACGCTTCAGCTGAAATCGTCTCCACTCTCAACCGTGCTCACCTATCTCTGCACGCTGGCTCTTTAGCGTGTAGTTGGGAATTCCACATGTCTCAAGACCGTCTCCGATTCGCAAAACAAACATCCTGTTCTTCTCAAGTCCGTGATCAATTATTACCTGCTGCCTTCCGCCAGGATCCAAGGGAACTACCTAAAACTTGCACCCAACTTAATCTGGTTTCCTAGACTCTGCCGATATCAAACATGGCCCATAACATCGAAAGAGCAAAGAATTTGAGTAAATCTATGATCTCATATATGAAGCGGGCAAGAGAATATAAAGAGTTTTTATTAAAGGAAACTGAGGAATTTGAACGCGGCAAGAGACATTTAGCCAACATGATGGGAATCAAATCGGACCAAATGACACAAGCAGACATCGATGACGCAATTAGATATTTATTTCCTAGTGGATTGTTCGATAAACGAGCAAGACCTATAATGAGACATCCGGACTTATTGTACAAGGCGCAAAAAGACGCGCAATTCGACATCGATGGCAGGCCCTATCATTATCTATTCTATACATCATTGCCCAATTACTATGAGGCTCTGATTAGCCTTAGGAATGAGATAACTAAGGTTAATGATTACGAGGACGAACAGTTGAGTAAGGGAATACTAGATCCCCCTCCCGAGCTAGCGTATGAACTTGAGGGCCGCTCCTGGATCTCCTATGAAAAATTGTGTGATAAATTCATCGAGAAGTTTTCCGTTGCTGAGTATGAATATTTCTTACGGTGCCTACAAAAACTGGCCGACCATCCGTACTCGGGGATCGCTAAAGAATTCCTCGATCAATACAACTATCAGCTTGCCGTCAAAGCATCTTCACTCGACTTGCCTGAAATCAAGAAGGATGAAACTACTGGTCAAATTTACACGGAAATGGTACAGAGGAAACGCGAACACCGTATTTGGATCAAAACTGTTCTTAACGGATCGGGAAAGATAGATATCGATGGTCACGATATACTCTATTTCACTCACCCGTACTTGCGTACGAATCTACTGATGCCATTGAGAATTGCTGGTTTGCAGGATAAGGTCGACATATTCGCTAAATTAATTTATCAGCCCGTAAAGAAGGATCCCATGGCTTACGGACAAAGTGCCGTCGCTTTTGCTATACGACTAGCTGTTTCAAAGAGTGTTGCGGCCTTTAGTGAGCCTAAGATCCAGGAGAGGCTTCGCCTCGCTGGACTCCTAGATCAAGATCTGAGATTGAAGGAAAGGAAGAAGTTTGGACAGATGAAAGCCAGGAGGAAGTACACGTGGAAGAAGCGTTGATTGAGTATCTACCTCCTCATTCAATTCGAAATGTGGTATCTAGTCCCAAATCAAGGATTGAGTAATAAATATTGTCGATCAATTTCCTTTAGAGTGTAGGCTGAATCTGTACGGACTTCGTTAGCTCATTCCCACTGTGACGCGGTCTCCACCAATTAGTGCTTATTCGGTCAGAAAGATGACCCGTATTAGTTGGGAAAGCGATCAAAGTTTGCGCAGCAGATGCTTTCTGAAAGACATAGATATGCTATATCTCTAGTTAAGTGTTTAATTTTTTGATCTTAGGATTTCAATCGTCTTGTGTTCCCTCAAGGAGGATGTGTTTAAAATTCATTCATTCGAACCATTCTCGGATTTTGTTATAGTTGCGCCTAGGTTGCCAGAGTTGGCACTGCGATTTGCTGCCTCCAAAGTGTCCAGCCTAGCTTGCAGCTCTCTGATAATCTTTTGCAAGTGGTCGTTTTCTTCCTGAAGTTGTTTGATTCGTTCCTCCTTGCGTCTTCGGCAATTAGCCGCAGCTCGTCTATTACGTTCGCGCTTATGTTTCAACTTTTCCTCCTCAGTCATCGGCCTCTTTTGAGCCGAGCCATCGCTGGATGATCTAGGACGGTTTACGTCAGGCGAGCTGATCTCGCTCTGGTCGAGAATTGTCCCATTGAGATGCTGTTGACTTTGATGCATAAGTTGCCGACGCTGTTGCAGATCCTGCTGGTGGTGACTATGATGGTTGTGTGGATTCTGGTTTAGATGATGGTGCTGCTGCTGCTGCTGTGGTTGTTGCATATGCTGCTGTTGATGATGCGGCTGCTGCTGCTGCCTTATTGACTCGCAGAGCAGGTATGAATTATAATATTCAGTTGGCGAGAAGATTGGCATCATTGGTGACAGGAGATTTATGAGGTCACTTGCAGTGGGAGTATGTAAATTAGATGAATTGTCATTGTTGAACCTATTCTGGAGGCCCATAAGCGAGCTCGGTCTTTGGAATACAGCGTCTTGGTTAGCCATGGCGAGGGGGTTCTTGATTAAAACGATTTGCCGCAAACTATTAGTTATCTACCTGAATGCCTGATGCCAAGCGAGTCGATAGATGTTTTTGAATGAATTTATTTCATAAGAATGTCTAGAGCTCCAAAGTGTTTGTTCAAATCCGAGAGGCGCCTGAGGTGCTGCCGGAACCAGAGTGTGGTTGTGCCTCAGGAGGATACATCACCATTGTGAGAGTAGTTAGAACTCTGACCATTGTGTTTGACCAACTGTGACACGCTTGAGCTCGCCCTTGGCTCCACCCACGAGATCATAATCAGCGAACATATCAACCATGATATCCCTTTAGTGCCAGGCTGCAACCTGTTGGCGAAATCAAATTGATGTTGTGAACAAGCAGAAGAGCCTCTCAAGATAAATGCATCATTGTATATTGGCGCCATCACTACTGGTAGTTGATAAGTAGAGCTCTTGGAAGATAAGATCTACTTTATTTACCTTCGGATTAGACTCACTTGTTCCTACACAGTCCACACGCATCTGTCCATCTCAATCATTCGCTGCTGGTTGTCGCCGCTCCGGCTACATGGCAGCAGCCGCGCCATTCAGGAGCGCATCGTCACCTCCGAGCGCTGTTTAGGGCAGCGTATAGCGTCGAAAATTCGCCGCTTCTCCCATCAGCCACAGATTGTCGTCTACCACCACACACACTTGACTCTCTCTGGAGCGCACGGCCGAGGAACGTCCTCACACAACTAATCGGACAACGCGTTGTTTCAATACATTGTACATCCCTTGATCCATATCGGTAAACAAGACTTCGAACTTCAAGTGATCATTTTATCATCAGTTCTACTTAGTGGATTGATGTTGGAAAATCCGGGGCCTCCCTCCTACTACTTCGAATACAAATCCAGCCTTTCATTCCCTATCATAGCCACAGGTCAGCTCAAGCGCCGGTAGTGAGACATCATGACCAACTCATTGGGGACGACCGAGACTCTCCTTGGTACTCTCGAGGACGCCCTCTGCATAACCGACGCATATGTGATAGCAATTAGCCAGACAATTACAACATGCCTCAATCACATAGATGACAAATATACAGACACACGTCCAAGTTACCTAATCTTTGGCTCTATACTCGTTTTTTACTCACTCTTGACCCTGATCAAATCGGCCTATGTAACACTAAGCTCTTTAACCATCGGAAATGTTCTCTATTATGTTAGAACTCTACCGGTAATCAGGGCTATGGTTCAAAAGAATTTCGACAAAGTTGGTTCCGAATTGCGTGAAGAATTACTGTCCGTTTATCAAAAGGAAGAATTCATCTCAGCACTACCGAAACGTTCCTATAGTTCCGAACTTGTTCTCAAAAAGATTAAGCATTATCAGATGTTTGATACACACAATTGGCAGCATGGCAGGATTTCTGGGGCCATCTATACGGACAATTCGGCACGATTCAACGAGCTTCTCGGATCTGTCTATTGTTCCAACATGTGGTCCAATCCCTTACATTCAGACGTGTTTGCCGGGGTTCGTAAAATGGAGGCGGAAATCATCCGAATGGTAGCGTCTATGTACAGAGGAGACCCGTCAAAGATTGTCGGTAGCGTGACAAGCGGAGGAACTGAGAGTATCATCATGGCTTGTAAGGCCTATCGAGATTATGCCCTAAAGGTCAAAGGAATCCGGGGGAAACCCGTCATTATAGCACCTGTCACATCGCATGCCGCCTTCGAAAAGGGAGCAAACATGCTGGGCTGCAAGATCATACATATCCCGATGGATCCTAAAACTTTCAAAGTCGATATGAATAAGATGCGCCGTGCAATCACAAAGGACACCTGCATGCTTGTTGGCTCCGCGCCCCAGTTTCCTCATGGAATTATAGATCCGATAGAAAAGATAGGCAAATTAGGTCTGCAGCATAATATACCAGTCCACGTCGACGCATGTCTTGGCGGGTTCCTGTTGCCATTTATGCGACAGGCAGGCCACGAGCTCGATGAAGAATTTGACTTCACCGTCCCAGGTGTAACGAGCATCTCAGCAGACACCCACAAATATGGGTATGCACCCAAGGGTACGTCTGTGATTCTTTATAGTGAGAAGAAATATATACACCAACAGTATAGCATACAAACAGATTGGCCTGGCGGCATATACGCATCTCCCACTCTCCCGGGAAGTCGACCCGGTGGACTCATTGCTACCTGTTGGGCCGCCATGATGTACCACGGCTTGGAGGGCTATGTGAAAGCAACGGATAATATCATAAAGACAACCCAATGGATCAAGCGAGAGCTCAGCACTCTCGAGGGCTTGAAAATTTTGGGCAATCCAAAAGTCAGCGTTTTAGCTTTCGCTTCGGACAAATTTGACATCTACGTCCTAAATGCTCGCCTGAGAGATCGGGGTTGGAACTTGAATGCGCTGCAATTTCCGAGTGCTTTTCACCTATGCGTCACATTGATGCATCACAACGGCAGTTCACATTCAAAATTTGTTAACGACGTCAAGGAAATTGTTGCCGAATTGATGAAGGGACCAAGAGCCAAGCCGAGTGGCTCGGCTGCAATATACGGGATGGCCCAGGCCTTACCGGATCGGTCATGCGTCGCCGAAATTTGCACGCGCTATCTGGACGGTTGTTTGGGATTTTAAGTGACCTATGGTCCTCCATTTTATCTAGTCTGTCAATGGCAGATGATTGAAACATAAACTGAAGCCAAGCTTTCACCGCCTCGATATCGTGTTCTGATGGGCGCTCTTTTTAGATCGGTTTACAGTGATTCTACTACTTGTTCGAAGCTTCGTCACCAAACGGTGCAATAGATTGGGTACCTCTTCGTCTGAACCTTGTTGATAAGGCTCCAGAAATCTTCGTCATGAATGAGCGGAAATGGACTGGGGTCTTGCCTTACCTGATTGCACACTCTCGAGAACATTCATTCGTCGGAAAACATTTGCCTTCCTACTGTTTCAGGCAATTGAGGTTGAAATCGATAGGACTAATTGCGCTAATGGTCATGCCTAGTCCATGTCAGGCCATGCCAGAAGGTCGGCTGTGTCTGAGAAATTAGGTGCGTCAATCTACCAGAAAGAGCGGTAAACTGAAAGTAACAAAGCTCACCAAAGCTGGTTGGAGCTCCTGGCTGGACTCCTCAAGGGAGGCGCGCGCGAATGAATTGGGAATAGTTTGAGTTAACAGTCACGATGTGATCAGATACTCTGTGTCAAGCTGCCTCAGAGGAAGGCTGTGGAAATCGAGGCTTGGGTGACAGTTATCGCTAGCCGTAGATTCTGTCTTCACGTTCACGTAGTGACTCGCCTTACTCGTTCCTGCGAATTTTATTTTAACCGAGGGATACAATTTGAAAAGTCTAAACACACTAAGTTGTGGTATCCTGTAACCGTAGACACACTTTACCCTTGCTGATGTGATAGAAAGCTGTTTCGAGTCGGGCACAATCCAGAGTCTAAATGGCCTCACCAAAGCCTCAAGCTACACTATTTGGCTTGCACTCGCAGGCTGTTTCTTATCTCAGATAACCTTACGGACTCCAGGTTGGCCCCCCTGCAGACTAGATGCTCTATGCAGCCTATTTGTCAGTGCACTATATGAAAAGAGAATTGTGACAAGGTTTCAAACCATAGGAACAGTGTTGACAAGGGTTCACTGCCATTAAAGTTAGTCTCCTCTGTCGATCGGCTGGGCACGATCCCATGAGCCCGTGTGTGCTACACGCGCTACTGCACGTGTGGAGTGTTCCAAGTTTGTTTATTTGTTACGTATCTCACCTTGAGAGCTAACATCAAATATGTACATAAGGGTATCTGTTATAACTCATGCATACTCAGACGCAAGCTCACTCAAGTCACTGAAATTTCGATACAACCTTAGATAGGTGCTAAATCAACGATTCGACTACCCAAACGACGAGCAGCCAGTTTTTTGATAATCGTAAATGGTGATGCGCATTTTTCTCATCTATCCTGCTAGTCGGTGTACCCTCAGAAACTGAAGATAACTTTTCACTGCTCATGATATTCCAACTCTCCAAATTTAGCTCAAGTTCATCATTCGGGGTTTTGGAGACAATCGTCGCTTTTTCATTGTACTACAAGATCTCTTCGGTTTCCACTCAGCGATGGTCTCTCGTAATCTAAGGTTCAAATTCACTCTCGTCAGCTACAACATACTATCTCAAACCCTGCTGAGTGATCATGGGTACCTCTATACAAATTGTAACCCTCGTGACCTCGAGTGGCCACGCCGTGGACACAAGATAGTCTCAGAGCTTATCCACAATCAAGCTGATATCATTTGCCTACAAGAGGTTGAATCAGAGCACCTCCAATCACTGTATCGTCCCCGTCTAGCACATTACGGGTACGAATGCCTGTATAAGAAGAAAACTGGATACAAGATTGATGGTTGTGCTATATTTTATAAAATTAAACTCTTCAATCTATTGAATTACAAGGGGGTTGAATTCAATAGGACAGATTTGACATACTTATTGGATCGTGATAATGTCGGAATCATAGCTGTTCTACAACCAAGATGTAACACCCGCTCCAAATCATCACATCTAGTGATAGCAAACACACACCTGATATTCAACCCCAGGCGCTGCGATATCAAATTGGCACAGTTGAAATTTTTCCTGTCCCAGTTGGAAGAAATTTCCTTCGATTGCTATGATAGTGATAGAAATGAGAAATGCCACCATCCAACCATCTTATGTGGCGATATGAATAGCACACCAGATTCCCAGCTCAGCAAATACATATTAAAACAACAGCAAAGTAATAGTAACACTGTCTTACCTCCAGTAAGTGCCTCAAGCGACCAAGGTGAGAACCTTGAGACGACTCCAAACAATAGTGGAAATAACACTAGCTGCTCTCCTAGCTCAGATCTAGTCAGAGAATTGATCACAGATCTGACTCAGTTGGAAGTTGGCCAATCCCAGAGGCTTGTGACCGATGATAAGAGCCAGCAAAAAATCGGTCAAGAATCAAGCACAACCACAGTAGCAGATGAAGACTCTTCGGACACAAAAGTTCTTAGTGACTCATTGCAATCCGAGCAGAGTTGTGGCAGTATCAATGTAGGAAGCTCCAATAACTGCTTCAACCGATCAACTACCTCATTCAGCCACTTCGACCACTCTCTGCACTTCAAGTCAGTGTATCCAACCCATAATGGTGCCGGTCAGAAGTACATCTCAACCTTTTCAAGTGATATAGTCGATTATATATTCTATACTCCCAACAAACTGCGCCTAGAGTCTTACAGAGAGTTATTGACAAGGGAACAACTCGAGGATATTGGCCCTCTACCCAATTCAGATTTTCCCTCTGATCATCTGTCATTGGAGGCAAAATTCACTCTAAGATAAACTTCCCCGCCAACATCAGAACAAGTCTATCAAATGATGACGAAAATCAATCTGTTTACCTCTCGCAACTCTTTTCTCTTTGAATCTACCCCCTTGTTCTACATTCTTCGTCGAATCACTCACCGACGGTCAGAGACAAGTTGCATAATTTGACAAAGACCCTCGTTGTCTGAAGAACAATCAATGAGAGACTGGAATGGACTGATTGCATAGCTCTCATGACTTTGACAAGGGCCTCGCGCTAGCTAATGGATCTGACAAAGTCGTCTATCCGTTGGTGGCGAGTCTTGCAGATGAGCGCCACAAACTGTCGCGTCGAGGTCTCGTGATCAAGCAAGTCTGCCCACTGAAGGCTCTGTAGCGAAAGCCCACTCATTGAACGGCCCATAACGTTGATCATCAACCAGTGATGGTATTTTTAGAGTTCCGGCTCGGTTTCTGAAAACTACAGCACTGTCGTCTGATGCTTTGGGGGACCACCAGGGTATGCAAAGTGGCTTTCTAATGTGGGACTCATGATCAAGAAGCACCTTCGTAGCATGATGATCAGCCTACACTAAAGTTGAGGTCAAAATTTAGCTCACTTTTCCAGTCTGACTCCTCTCGTTTGAATAGCACAGACTTTGTCAAAGTATGGACTCGAAGCTGGAGGCGAAAATTTGCTGATGCCTTGGCATCACTATTCAATTCTGAGTTACAAATATAAAACATATGATGCGGTTAAGAATAGGAACACAATCTTTCGGCGCCAATAGGCGTCCAGCAGCCATGTGGTGTCATAGCACCGATTGTAGGAGAGTTTTTCTATCATTATTGGCCTCATATCTTTTCACCGCTAATCTTGCACAGGCAAGATTTCATGCACTATCAAGACGATATCCCCCACCACCGCCGCACGGCTACCAATCTGTTACAGTGCCAAGGACCATGTCTCAGCCACAAACAATCGGTCTACCACAATTCATTCAGAGTTGGATGCCGGAGGGAATCGGCATCGGCGGGCCGCAAAGGGTCTCGAGGGCTAACCAGCCAATAGTTCATCCAATTGTTCCAAACCTCCACCACCATACTCACGGTTATTTCAATCTTGGGACTAAGATCCGCCACAAAGTCATGGACAGTATTTCTCATCAATTCGACAAGATTTCCAATATACACCGAGACCATAATTGGCTCCCCCTTGGAGACAACAGTCGTCAGAACTTTAGGAAATTTCCGGGTCAACATCATGAAACTACAAGTATACAGACTAGCTACTATCAGGCTCCAGTTGTTGAAAAGATCAGCCACAAATCGTATCAGACTAAAATAGTTCCAAATTCAAAACGTCCCAAGATAATAACGATGTCGCACTTCGAAGTTAATCAACCCTCAAGAAATCAACACAAACCGTTGATTAAGACGACGGTTTCCACGCAAAAACACGAATCCAAAATCAGCGGCCCATCTTCCTGGAGACGTACGATGGACTATTTCCATAAGAATTCAAAAAACAGTAAGTACACTTGGCAACCCAGGCCCAAGGTTCAACCGGCGAGCTCGCCTGTCCAAAATGGCAGCCCTGAAACACAACCCAGGCCACCACAGTCTCACCAACGGGTCTCTGAGGCTCAAAAGAAGAGGAACCTGCCCATAAAGCATCAAGTAACTCCCAAGTATCGAGCACATCCCTACAAGCATCCGCATCAAAGTCCCAAATCACCACCTGCCCCAAGACCTGGACAGTCTAGCGTAGTGGTATCACCGACAAGAAACCACGACCATCTGGCGAAAGATAATGGCTCATCTCAATTGCCGCGACCTAAGCCGAGTGCCGTCTGGCCCCCAGCCGCTCCGAAGGGAGCACCAGGCAGGGGCGCCAGTCAGGCGGGTCAGCAGGATCAACAGATTCACTCAACGCTCAATTCAGATCATGATGAGCAACATAATCCATCTGTGGACGGATCAACTAGACTTGTTGTCCACAACAATGACGAGCAGTCGCCTCAAGACGACCGAGCTGATATCGCGGCGGAATCAGACACTCCAGACGAATCAACCTCTGGCTTTGAAATGACACCTCCTCAAGATATGCAAGAAAGCAGCTCAAACACTCCTGGACCGTCGACTGTGGTCGATCAAGATCACCACAATCCTAAGGAAACTGCGCCCGATGAAACGATAGCCAGCAACGCATCCTCTGATGTAACTATCCCAACAAATCCAGATCACCAAGCTTCGGAGGGAGATATTCATCATGACGAGCATGCCGAACAGACTGACCCCAATCACCTACCTGAGCGAGCCGGAGGAGGTCCGGAAGAAGAACAGGAGGCACATGAGCTTGTTCCTCGTGGAGAAGAAGAGAAAAATGTTTTCGAAAACAATGATAGTCCTTTCGAGATTGGAAGAACCAACGATGACCATCATGAAGATGACCATCATGAGGATGACAATCGATCACAGAAGGGTAATGATGAGCATGAAAAAGAGCATCCTGATGATCGGCTAGACCTTGACGATGACCACAATGACACTCAGATGAATGAAAAAGACGCAAGCCGCCAAGAGGCTCATGATCAGCAGAAGGTTACAAACGAGGAGAAGCGTCCTGAGATTGATCACGAGACAGACAAATATGATGAGGAGAGCGATGATGAAGATGAGCGAGATGTTAAAGTTGATCACGATGAGATCGATGAGAATGATATCGTTGATGACGACCGGGAGCCAGATGATGACGAGCCGGACGAGGACGATCAGTTCAAGAATCCAGTCGATGAGAGCTCCATTGATGATTTTCTGAATAGATTCAGAAGGGGTCGTCAAAGCATTTTCAACTCTGAACCTGAGGATTACAAAAGCGTCAATGGTGGTAAGGTGCATCTCATTCCCGATCCGAAGAAATCTCACTCTCCATCGCCAGATCCAGTAGAATCTTTGCCAGAAGGCGATGTTGCTGTTGCGACCAATCCGAGGAGCTTCCTCGAGTACATCAAGGGCGGGCTGTCATCAACATTTTTGCGAGAGTCTGATAATGGAGCCCAGGCAAACAATACTTCAATTGTCTAGGGCGAGGGACCATTGCCCATGGAGAGTTGCACGAGTTGGGGGTGACTCGGCTGCTCGATTTCTAATAGTTATAAACACGGCTGACACCATCTTAAAAACCTCTATCTACTTTTTCTCTCAGTTTTTGTATCCCACACTCTCTAGCTCTAGTTTGTGATGCTGGTTGTGTATGACACCTTTCAACAGAGATCGTCATGATGATTTGCTGTATTCTATCCAATTCCTTTGCTTTTATCCAACTGGGCACGTGAGCAGAGACGAGAACACTGACTGTCCTCCTCACCATCAAATTACACCTGGTCCTGAAAGGATGAAATCAATCGAATATAATCTATTTGATTGTGGATTCAGCGACCAGGGTACCCTCTCTTGATTGGTTGTTTAAGGTTTGACACTTTGGCTTGGGGCGCCTAGCCGAAACGATCAGCATCGGTCCGCTTGATTTCCATTCGTGGTGCCTCGCACCCGATCGACGCGCAGCACTCAAGAAACCGCTGCCCAGCTCGTCCGCGCCGCCGCACAAACTCTCAACTTGGCTAGCAGAAGCAAAATAAAACCAGCCCCAGCCCAATGGCTCTCCATTATTTTAATTCTTTAAACTCTATCGCTAATCATCATATTTGAAAACCCACCATCTATTAGGCTCGTTAATCTCCAAATGCGATTAAGAAGTCGAGAGGGTGTGCTTCTGAGGCTGAATATTGATAACTGCTTGTTCTGCAATCAATTATATAATCAATAATAAAATCAGCTAATTTGATGGTCAATATAAGATCCTGTCTCGATGTAAGATAAGATTAACAAGCTCTATTAACTATTGCAATCAAATCGGAGCTCATTCAGTTCAATCCACCTACCAATAGAATAAGCCAAGTTCAAACTTCTCAATCGAGCCGCTCCACTTATCATGGCCGATATGATATACGGATCGTCGTCTGCCGTCAATAGTGGCGGCGGCGTTGCTGGATCCTTTAGCGGGGGTGGTGATCTAGCTGAAGACAGCAACACAGACTACGGATACGCAGGAAATTATGGCATGAACAACTCTTTCAATAATAATCAACCGAGGCAGAGATTTCCAGGCCTATATGTGGGCAATCTTACTTGGTGGACAACCGATAAGGATGTCATTGAAGCTATTAACTCCATTGGCGTCCAGGATGTCCAGGAAGTTAAATTTTTTGAGAATCGAAACAATGGTCAGAGCAAAGGATTTTGCGTAGTAACATTCACATCGGATGCATCCCTTCCAACAGTCTTAGAGAAACTACCCAAAATTGAAATACATGATCAAAACCCTGTTGTTACGCCATATAACAGACAAAATCTTAATCTATTTGAATCACAGACAAACAAACTTCAAAGACCCCAAGGTGTTCAAGGGGGATCCCTAAATCCTGTCAATGGGAATGCCTCTGCTGGTATAATGGGTATCAACTCTATTACCGGAGTTCATGCTGCTGCAGCAGCAGCGGCGGCTGCCTCTGGCCAGCTCTCGTTTCCCGGTGGCCTACCAAATTCAGGCATCGTAGGTGCTGGCGGTGCTGGCTCTTTTAATAATCATGCCGGCGGTCTTGGCGTTCCAAGACCTCCTTATCAGATGAGAATGCGCGGACCTCGCCCGATGATGCGAGGTTCTGCGCCGGGCATGAATAATGGGCCAATGATTCCGGGAGGCCCTAGAATTCCACGTTACACACAACCACAATGGCAAAACTCACAAACAGGTGGATACAATCCGAGAATGCAAACAAATATGAATGACATGTCTAATAGATTAAGCAATAGCGGAGCTAGCCTGAAGGATGACACCGGGCAAGGCGGAGAGATGAGCAGTTATTACAATTCCCACCATTCATCATCTAATCATCATCACCATCATCACCAGTCTGACCACTATAGAGGTGGCCGAGAGCATTCTTCTTCCAGAGACTCGCATGGTGCTAGTGGCCGTGAACTGAGAGATGACAGAGATAGTGGTAGTAGACGCTTGGAGGGCAGTTACGAGAGGTCGTCTAGGGCTGACGATAAAGGATCTCTGAGGCATGCCGACGACAGGTCTCGTGGTGGAGACGATAGGCATACATCAAAACAAGAAGATAGATCTGAGCGCTCCTCGAGGCGCACTTCAGACAGGCGGCATTCGTCCATACGGCGCGAAGATGAAGGTAGTGATGCAGCTAGAAGTAGTAGTCGAAGAGAAGATAGCAAGCGCGACCGTGATGGTGACCGGGATAGATCGTCTAGGCGTGAAGAGCGAACATCCAGAAGGGACCGCGGTAGAGATCGTTCCGAAGACGATAGACGTTCACGGAGTCGTAGCAGAGATAAAGAGAGATCCAGGAGGGACAGAGATCGTAGGGACCGTTATTGAATTCTCAAGGTATAAACCCGATCGGAGACAACTACTTAATTTGACGCACATCCAAGCACCTATGAGAATATTAGGTGATAGACAAGGAAGTTTACTTTATCAGATGAGACCAAAATGTCAAAAGTTCGATCCGATGCTGTTCAACAACCGAATAACAATAATCGACAAATTTGAATGAAAAATGAACTATTCTTTTAAAGGAGATCATCTGAAACATTTTCATCTTCCTTGATCGGGTCTGTTCTGAGAGTGAAAATCAGCATGGCGCTTTTGTCTGTCTCCAGACTTCCAACTCGTCCTATGACACCATCTACCGAAGTTCTCGAATAAATAGAGAAATTTTCTAGGAATTCTGATATATGTTTCGGAAAGCTGTAGCTTGTTCGTAGTTTCGGCTACGATTCATCTCGGTATGGAGGTGCAGGACGCCTACGCAACATGATAATCGACACTCAACTTCCTGCCACAGCTCCAAGCTTACAATGATCGATGGTTTATGCGAGGTCTAGGGTAGTTAGTGAATGAGATCGTTTATTCCTGTAATTTAACTGTTGCTAGTTTAGAGATCGTGACTCTGTGCTTCTCGGGCTCGATAACACACCTAATTGTACACGCCGGGCAATCGGAATCATGTGAAAATTTCAATCCGATCCAGATGAGCCGTGTTACCGACAGTCTAATCTTCGAACTCAAGTCCAAGCTATCTTGGCAGGACCTCACGTGCTTTCATCAACCTAATAACTAAACTTTTAATGGCTAATAAATATTGTAGGCCAAAAATGATGATGCGCCGTCTCTGGATTAGCGACAGCTCTAGATCCTGTGAGACTGTCATCTCCTCGCCCCAAAAATGTCCTCATGATACCTGTTGTGGTTTCTCAGATTCATCAAGGCACTGTCGCCGTCTTCGCCAAGTGTAAACTTAGGTGCCTCAACTTGGGGTGATTCTTTTTCCTTTTGCAGATTTCGATTGATGATTATTGCCAGCGTTTTGTATACTCCATCTGCCATTGCGACATCGCCACAAACATAGATATGGGCTCCCTCTGATATCGATTTGAATACATGGGCACCATTCTCGAGAAGCTTGTCTTGGACGTACATCTTCTTGAAATTGGGCTCCTTCTCTAATGTTGTCAAGGGACGCGAGAATGCTATGTTGACACTGGAGAGGACGCCGGATTTTTTCATTTCCTCAAGCTCATATCTATACAGAATATAATTTGCATTCCGGCACCCGAAGTACATATTTATGGGACCAAATAGGTTGAGATTCTTTGGGAATTTTTGATCCAAGTCCGACTGCGTGCAATTGGCTATATCAGAATCGATGTTGTTGTTGTTGTTGTTGATTGCATTAGTGGTCAGTTCATTCATTGCCATGGAAGCCGTTTTGAAGGATGAGCCGGTCTCTCCGTAAATGTCGGTGTATCTCCTCTTCCAGAATGCTCTGAATGGGGCTATACCAGTGCCTGCACTGATGAGTATCATGGGGATCGATTTGTCTTGGGGCATATGGAAAGCTGGCGCCGAACGAACATAACCATAGACGAAACAGCGTGGGTCAACCTTGATGTCATTGAGATAATTTGAACAGAGGCCCTCCCTGAATTCTCCAGAATTTGTATAATACCTCACAACCCCAAGAGTGAGACTCAACGAGAGGCCAGATATCGAGTAGAATCTTGGTTTCATCGGTGGTATCTGTGTGATTAGGGTGGGATCAAATTTAGCGCTCTTAAACTCATCTAATAAACTTAATAATGTTGGTACCTTTTGGTTCTTCCACTCCTCGTAAACGGTGAAATTTCTAGCCATTTGTTGGAGTCTCTTCTTCTCATCCTGGTCCGAAGTTAAGCGACTTAAAATTAATAAAAATTCCTGGTTAGGCGGATTTGTGATATCCAAATATCTAGTTAGAGCTTCTCTAAGAGATGTGATGGGTATGGTGTCGCAGGGAACCCAATCATCGCCCTGCGTCATTGGGTCCATGTTGCTCCGCTTCACCAAAACTGCTAGACGCCTATCGAAGTCCATTACATAATGATGGCCATTTTTATCCCCAATTGATTTGGTGGTCGAGTTCGCGATTTTTGCGCCCCGAATTTCACCATCGTGCCCATTTTCGCTCCCATTCAATTGGCCAAAATCTCTCCTAATTCTATCCAAAATCTTTTGCACAGTTTCCCTCTTATTTTCTGGATAAATTCCTATATGATCACCTGGTTGAAATTTGACCGTTCTCACTCCAGAGTCCAAATCAACGCAAATCGTTTGCAAGTTCTCCTCCTTCACATAGCGGTGCAGATCAATCCGATTCCTAACGGTGAAGGGAATAATCTTCTTACCAACAATACTCTTGAGATTTTGCACAATCGTGTGTTTGCTATTCACCGAGTTGGCCTGTTTTTGTTGATTTGCTTCCGGCATGGTGGTTTTATCTCTTGGCGGAATGGAGCTTGGTGGATCCAGCACCTGTTGCTCGTAGGAATCGGGCTCCAGATCGGCGGGCACAAATTTGACATCGGCCGGCGACCAAACTGTCTCCGTGCCACCCTCAATGCCTGGCTCCAGCTGGTCAGTGAGACAGAACACGTCGCAGGCCACCCGGAACACTTGGGCCGACCACTCGTTGAAGGCCTTCTCCTGGCCGCAAAGCTCGTCCCCGCAGGCGCACTTCAGGATCCTCTCGGCGCCAAGCTCGCCAAGAGTTTGGTCCACGTAGCGCCCGTAGGCGCAGAAATGGGGATAGGCTGTGGAGCCGAGCGCGAAGACCGCAAATCGGACATTAGACAGAGGCCTCACATTGGCCGTCTGGTGCTGTTGGCTCTGCAACAAGGAGCTCTGATAATCCGCCTCGCTTGTACGCCGGCGAGCCGCCGCCAGCAGTCCCTGTTGCTGTTGGCTCGCCTCGCCTACTGGTCCATTGCTTGGAGAGTCTGAGTTTTCCGAGTGGGCTGGCTCAGCGGAAGTGTTGTTGTTGCTCGTGGTGCAAGCTTCCAAATTATTTGACAGTCCACCAGTGGCAGCATCCTTTCCGTCCTTGTGGTCCTCGGAGAGCATCTGGAAAAAGGGATTGGTGGAAACCGAGTTGATGCTCTCAATGTCCGGCGAGGTGTCCCCCGTGAGCTTGATGGCGGCCAAATGTTTGGCAAACAGCTCGCCATTCTCGGGCGGGTCTCCGTTGCCAAAGGTGCTGGTCACGATGAGCAACAAGGCCTCGTGCTCCAGACAGGCCATATCGTAATCGCTCATGCTCATGAGATGAACGTTAAATGCATGGGAGAATGTCTGCGCCAGTTTGTTGGCAAACCGCTCCGACCTGCCCGTCTCGGTGGCGTACAAAATGGTCGCCTTGATGCGCCTCGAGAGCGCCTTGCCAAACAGCTTGGAGGTGAACTTGACCGCTCGAGCGATCTCCTTGAAGCGCAAGTGTCTGGGGGTGGACTCTGGGTTGGAGGGGGACTTGCCGTTGGCTGAGGATGGGGGCGAAGTGGGGCCATTTTTGCTCTGGGGCGACATGATTGAGGCCGCCTTCTTCTCTGCGGCGGCGGCCAACTTTTTCCTCCTCAACAACTCCTGATTGGTGCGCCTTTCCTCCTCCTGTTTCTCCCACAAACTCCAGTCGAAATTCTTCCACGGTTGCTCCAAGTACTCGTAATTGGGCAACAAATGATAGTTCACCATCTCCTGATGGAAAACGGGCGTCAGCGAGCCCGCAGTGGGCGGCACCAGCCACACCCAGTCGGCGGGACAGCCGCCCCTCAAGCGTTGCTCGTTGGCCAAATGGGTCATGAAGGTTTCACTGGCCGTGTGATGGTCGACAATGGTCACTCCAGCCCGCTGGAAACTGTCCAACACTGCCAGATTGAGCTCGTTGGCGGCCAAATCCTTCCACAGAGACATGTTGGTTCGCGTGTTCAGGCCCATCCTTTGGGCCACCAACTCGAGCTTGTTGTACCGATTTGTGTCGGCCAAATCTCTCGTTCCAATCTCGGTGACCATGTACCAGCCGGAAAAGGGACAGGCCGTGAACTGGAGGCCGCCCACGTCGAGCATCATGCTGGAAACCGCCGGCAAGGCGTACCACTCGAGACCCAGCTCCTGGAACCAGTCGAACTTTGGGTGCTTCAGCTTCACGCGCAACACCAGCTCCTCCGGAAGGGGAAACATCTCCGGTGGGCCCCCATTTGCACTGAGCACCAGAGGCAGTATGTCGAACTCGCCGCCCTTGCCTTGCCAGCCAAGTCTCTGGCAAATCTCCGTCAGATCTGCGTTGATTGGGTCGCCCCTGATTTTGCCCGTCTCCTTGTCTCTGTAGCCAGCGTAGCCAATTAGTTGCGAGTTCCAAATGCGCCAATCGTTCTTAATTGACTTCACTCGTTGGGGAAATATCGTTATGGCCGACCTGAGGCTGCCCTTGTTCGTTGCATACTTGATGTGATTACAAATGGCCTCAAACATTTCCGCTGCATTTCTGGTGAAACGTGCATCAAACACTTGCAACTTGGACCACTGAATCCTCCCAATGCATCGGGGTGCATTTCGCCACGCCAACTTGGCCCCATAGATCAGCTCAGTTTCCTTCAAATAATAAGTGTCCGTCGATTTGATCTGCTCCTCAATGTCCTTCAATCTGCTCTTGTGCGCCTGAGTGTCAACCCTCTTGATTGAGGCATAATAGCCGTCAATGAAATCCCTCGCCTGCTCCCAAGTCTCCTGGCTAGACCTCACCCTGGCCTCAACTGGGCTCGCATTGATGAGCGAGCCGAGGCAGCGGGTTTCATTGCACGCGTGCGACTTGTTGTTGTTCTTGTACTTGATATGCAAATTATCAACCGTCCTCTCGCCATTGAGCAAATTTCTCAATTTAACAGGCTTCTGCACGCTTGTTGTACCACTTTTGTGGCTCATGGTAGTTGTTGTTGTTGTTGTTGTTGTTAAGGAGGTTTGGGTATCCGTTTTCATCGTGGTTGGTCCGTTTTTGTTTGCATATGGAAGTTTTTTCCCCAGTTTGTTTTGTTCGAAACGAGGCGAGTTAGTTGCTACTGCTGCTGCTGCTGCTGCTATCATCATTCGGCCTCTCTCGTCGCCCATTGGACTGTACTGGCGGCGGTTCATCTTGGTCTCAAGTGGCGCCCACTTGAGACTCTTTATATACAAGCCGGAGGAGTGAAAAAGCGGGACAAACAAACAAAAAGCGCTCCTCGATGCCGCTTGGTTGGCGATTGTTAATTAAGGGAAATAAGGTAAAAAAAGTATAAAAAGCGTCCACAGGTGGAGGCCAATTGGCGGCAGAGTGCACTCACTGTCAACACAAGTCTCGACAAGCTTGAGCAGCTCCTTAGCGCGCGGCCCAAAGACGCACGCCAGAACTGTCGATGGGCCGATAACATCTCGCCACCAAGCTTGGCTCCATTTTCGCCTCGGCAGAAGAACACGCTCAGCTCTGGCACTCTCTCTCTCTTCATTCTCGTGCGTCCGCATCTGTATCTGTAAACATTAAGGTATTCCCCTCGGCTTCTCTCGGCTCTTAGGGGGAATACCTGGCGGATCAGCCTTTGATCGTGCGGCCTCTGAAGGGCTGTCAATAGACTGGTTGATGCCCAACCAGTATATTCAAGCATCCAGTGAAGTCTTTTGCTTTCGAACGCTCGTCAACTCTTCACTCTCTCGGGTGTCAATTACGCACTAGATGAGATGCAAATGATTGCAATCAACAAGCGGTCCCATCCGGAGCTCTTGAGAGACGCGCAAGAAGCCAGTTTCGTCGCCGTTTCGTGGCCTCTCAGGCTAGTGTGTGGCCAGTTATGTCGACGAGAAGGAGAGATGTTCATTGATACACTTGAGAGTTTACGGAGGTTCATCTGAGGATCGCAAGATATTTTTAGCCGAAGATGAAGAACAAGCGTCATTGAATGTTATTGGCCTGAAATGTGTCTCGCTCACCGGGCCCATGATACTGTATGATTCATACACAGTTCATTGCGGCCGCTGCAGTGCAGACTGCAGTGCGCAGTGCATGGGACAGTCCGCGGCAGACTGTCTGCGAGAAGCACGCGGTGGCGATGGGTTCGCCCAGTACGACTCGTGCTGTACGAGCGCCGTTGGGCAGCCCAAGACGTAAACGAAAACAAAAACAAAAACAAATAAAATAAAAACAAAAATAAGAAAACCAGTAACTAATACCTCGATGCTCGCGCCCTTCACGCGCCTCCGAGGGGCGCCCATCGTTACTCGCGGAGGCCAGTCCGCCCCCAGAGCCTAGCCAGGAGCACTCGGCCGCCGTCTGGCCACCCCTCGAGCAGCGTTATCTTCCGGTGGGCGCTGATTTTTCCGACAACCAAGGGCAATTGAGTTAATGCCCTGGCACCCTAACAACCATCACCAATCAGCCACCGTCTGGCCAGCCAGGCCCCTCACATTAAAGTGCGCTCCTTGCAGCCCAGCCAGAGGCCGCCCTCTACGTCTACTGGCAGCCCCCCGAGCCTGCAGCACACCGGCCGCCCTGCGTCCATTCTGATTGGTCGAACCACTTCCGGTTGAAAGGCAGACCCCGGGAGCAAAAGTGAAAGTTTAACAAATGGATTGTTATCATACTGCGCTGGGCCCTGCGCGCGAGCCTTTGCACTGGCCCCTTCTCGCCTGGCGGGCCACTTGCTGGCTCTTTATCAGCTCGGCCGGCCCATTGCCCTCTGGCAATCATGAGGTGTGACCAGATTTTCTCGCCTCGAGTGCGGCCGACGCTTAGGGCTGCTGTTGAGGGGCGCCAACTGGCAAGCCAGCGAGACATTGGCCAGCTTGGGGGAGCGTCCAAATTTGGATCCACAACCAGCAACTGTGTCTGTGTGCGCCCCTACAGCCCAGGGACACCTTTTTCTCCCCCGTCGGGCCATTCGCATTCGAAATGGGGGGAGAAATTTGAAAAAGCGCCAGCCAAAATCGGCCCCACCAAGCCAAGCCAAGCGAGCGAGCCATCGAAGAAACAACGCTTGACTCGAGAACAGGCCCATCGATCGATCGAGTGATTGCAGAGGCACACACACACACACACAAACGGCTAACAAATAGGCCCCTCTTCCTATTGCTCACTTCCGGTCCATTTATTGGCCCACCGGTGGGAGTCTGAGCAAGCCTGCTGGCTGGCTGGCTGGCTGGCTGGCTAGAGCTAGAGGTCCGTGCTGAAGGCTGGCGAGCCGCCAAGTGGCTGGGTGCGCTGGATTGCGCAATCGTCTATTTGTTGTGTGGGCTTCCATGTGTTGGCCCGCTCGGCTAGCTCAGCAATCAGGGCCGGCTTTGTGCCGGGGAGGAAAATTACGCACACACACAAATGCCACTTTCTGCAGCCCCCGCTCGCTCGCTCGCTCGCTTCGTGTGGGGGCGAGCCTCAAATGGGGCCTCGTCCAGAGGAGGACTGCGCACAATCTGGCTCTGTGTGTGTGTGTCCATTTTTGATCTGAATAGCTATATATAAATTTCAAGAATTTAAACTCCAGGTTAAGCACAAAATGGGCCCGCTGCACTCGGACCTGGGCGCCCACTGGGCCCATGTGTGTGCATGCGGTGGCCGCCCTTCGGCTGTGCAGCTCTATGCGCGTCTGCGTGGGCCTGTCTGTTTGGTTTGGCCGCTGGCACGCAAACTTGCCCACACACAACGCACACACACATCTGGCCCATTTCGGCCACCAGTGGGCGTGTATGTGTGCCTTTCCCGTGTTTATACACATTGTACTCTACTTAACGGCCGTGGACAACTGGCGCTGTTGTCCGCGGCTACTGTTTCACCTAGACGGGCCTAATGTGTGGCCTCTTTGCCAGTTGTTGTTGCCGTTGTTGTTGTTGTTGTTTCTGTTGTTGTTCTGGCGGCAAGAACAGCGACGACAACCAGCTAACTGCTGACACGCGCCCCGAGCGTGGTTATCATTTTAAAGCAGCCATGTGGTGATGGTGCATGGTGGTCTCCTGCGCCTCTGGCACCGCTGCAGGCGCCCTCTTCCCCACCAGACTGGCCAGACTAGCTCCACACGGCCCCAAGCTCGCCCGCTTTTTTCGGCCCGCCTTCGAGAGCGATCTGGGTGCAATTAACGGCAGGCGCCCGTGGGGCTTCCCCCGGCCTTACGCTCCAGACGGACAACAACAATTGGGTGCTGCCTGGTGGTGGGTGGACCATCCGGCGGCTCATATCTACCAATCAGGATCGGTGGTCGGCGCCGAAGGGGCCATGATGCGGGCCCACTGCACTGGCCAGGGAAATGCCGCACACTCGAACAAAGACCTGCACCCTCTCGGCCGCTGCAAAGACCTGCCCCCCTCTGGCCGGTCTGGCCAACTGCGCCCGGCTGGCCAGGGCGGCGCACAAATGGGCCGTTTTGCAAACATTGCACCCAACTCGCAGGCTAATAGAGCGCCCGCTTAGATATTTAAGTGCCCTCATATCTTTGCTCACATGGGGGGCCACTGGCCGCGTGTGCTGGGCTGCTGGGGTGCAGCACTGCTTGGGCGCACCCAAGGCGCTTTAGAGGAGAGACAGACGGAGAAAGAGGGCGGGCGAAATCTCATCATTATGTTTGGCGGCGCGCTTCCCCTTTGTGTGCGCGGGGCCTGGCCGAGCGCACCCCCTTCTCTCCCTCAGAGCCCCCTCCCTCCCCCGACCCACAACAGCCCGCACGGGGTCCACACGCTCGCCAGGCCCACCAGGCCTTGCCGCACGCGAGCTTGGCCGGCCCGCCAGCAAATGGCCACCAGCACCACGCTCTGGGGCGCCGCCGGCCAGATGCTCGCCCACCGAGACAAAATTGACCAGATCTCAGCCTCCCGGCCGGCTGGCGGCGGTGGAGGCGGTGGCGGCCCTCCTCGAAGGCCAAGACGCAAGCTCGGCGACCTAGGCAGCGAGGTATGAGCCTGCTTGTGTGAGCCAGACTGGTGGCAAATTTGGCATTCTAGGGAAATTGGAAAAAGAAGCCGCCTCACGCGACCCATATGATAGGGACGATTACTTGAAGGTGCGTGCCAGATACAATCATATCACAACACTCGCTCCACTGTATTCACCACCGGCAGTATCCATTCCAGTGATGAGCGCCCGGCGCTGGACAAATAAACACAGGATAGGAAAAGGATGAACTTGACAGGATTCCCCCGCTCGGCTATCTTGTGCATCAGTTTGCATGCAAACGATTCTCCAATCTGCCATCAGCCCTCCTCCTTCCTCCTCCAGGCCACCATCATCATCCTGCAATTGGGCGAAAATAGCATTCCTTAGAGCTGTCCTGCTCTGTTCTGAGATCCGGCGTCTCTGTCCTCCAATGGCTAAATAGTGGGCACAAAATCACAACAGTCTCACCGCCATACTTTCCTCCGCCTCCGCCCGCGCCCACAGCCCCGCCCCTCCCGCACGCATACCCTGGAGCGAGCGGGCCACTTCCGGAAGCGCCACCATTGGAATTCTCTTTTCCTCCCAGTCTACACGCAACCTCATTAGCGTCCGCCGAGCTAAGCGGTGGCCACATCAAGTTAGTGTCAATTTATCTCTCTTCTCGAGTACAAGGCGCCAACAAGCTCGGCCGCCATGGGAGTCTCTTTTTCCTTTGAACCTGAAAATCTGCAACAAACGCGGCCAAAATTAGCCCATACACTTGGCACAGCGCTCAGATCGGCTCGAAAGGGTGTGCATAATGATATTTTTCCGGCCAAAAGCAGTGTCTGAGAGGAGAACAACTCGAACCATTTCGCGAGCACTTTTTGTTCTTCTTTTTGTTTGTTTTGCTCTTCCCGCGCCCAAAGAGGCCAAGATTAACTTTCACCTCTCTCTCTCTCTCTTTTTCCCACTAATAAAACAAAAGCACAGAGAGCTTTGTCAGCCAGCGGTGTTGGCGGTGCAATGAGGCCGTCGAGAAGAGGGTGGAAAATTTTTTCCCTCATCACCTCTTTTTGAGCGTTTTTCAGGCAGCACCCAAAGCAAGATATAGAATTACGCCCTGTTAGAGTCCTTTCTCTCACGACACTTTCGGCTGGTTCCTCTCCACCTAAACTTGGATCTTAACTGGCGGCAGCAGTCAGCCAGACCCCAGGGTGGACTGATGTGCGCCGGACAGCTGGCGAGTTTTTTTGCGCGATAACTCGGTGCTGCCGGACTCCTGAAGGACGTCAGCAGAATGTTTCTGTTTTTCTAGTTTTAGTCTACTGCAACCTAGTGCCAAGAAGAGGGAACTTGTCTCGATGTTATCAAAGCCACTCTGTCCGAGTTCAGACAATCTTGGGGCTAATTTGTCCTTAAAGCTGAACTCAAGTTGATGCTGTCTGTCCCAGTGCCAGTAGTTGTCGTTTTTTTCTCTTTAAGAGGGTTCTAAATTGTTCTCTCGCCCGAGGGGAGCCTTTATCTTTTCTTGCCCTACTTGATCAAGAGTTAAAAATCAATGTATACTGTGTGCGGCTCTTTTTATAACTTCGAGAAGCTAGCCAAAAAGACCCGGCCCGAGCAAGAAGTCTCTGGCTGTTTTTATCCCGCTCTCTCAACCTTCGCCAGTCGGGGAGGTGGAATCTATGGCGAGAGATTCAGTCTCTGGTCGAAAAGTTTCTGGGCGATAATAATGCCAGTTAATGATTCTTGTTCTTTGCGCCGCATCCAAAAGGGATGAAAAAAAGAGCCTGGGGTCCTCTATGTTAGCATGAGCGCTAGGCTATTGCGCTAGTTTGCCATCGGAAATAAAAAATAAAAAACACTCACCTGGTAAGCACACAACTTCATTAGCCTCACAGTGAGTGTACCTAAGATTACGCAAGGAGAAAACAATATACACTTCGAACGGCAGGGGAATTGGCTAAATGGGACCGATTTGCTCCCCTTATTTTGTACTTTTCTGCTCAATCTCACATGATATCACCTCTGCAATATCATGTCCTCGAATGCTCCTTCACGATTCCGTTCAGATACTCCCTGATGTGACTCTTATAAAAAGCTCTCCACTTTTGCACTTCGGAACTCTTCAAGAAAAGCCAATAAGGGGCACCCATGCATACAAAATGTCTGGTCCATTAGAGCACATATAAAAGAGCGTATGAGATCCATCCTAAAATAAATCGTACTTCGAGATTGTTCTGCTTATTCAAATTCGACGCCCCCCTCATTTTCAGACGAGTGAACTCGCGACCGGAAATAGGCTAGGGAATGGGGGAAAAGAAGCTAGAGGACACCAAGAGCGGGGCCCAATGGTCTGCTAGTTGGGTGAGCAAGGTTCACAATGGATGTGGGTTCGGAAGATCGCCGTGTGAAGCTGTATCAGAGGCGAGCGTAGGTTTTCCCAACACGGCGAAGTGGGTCATGCCCAATTAGATGGCTTTGGCAAAATTTCTCATGCTCTCCGACTGCCTAGACATTTTTCAGCCACAATGCTAGTTCCTCTCGAACAGAAGAACTCCTGAAACTACGTTGTCAATTTAAAGTGACACTACTCACCTGATGACAGTAGCGGTATGTCGCTGTGACTGAATTCCAGACGCCTCGGAGTTGTGCCCTTTCTCTGGAGCCTCTGCCTTAGGTTTCTCAGCCTGTGAAACTGGAACAACCACGACTGGTGGAACTCCTTCTTTTTCGATCATTTGCTTTTCACCATTCTCTGCGCAGACCACTGGCTTAGCTCTGGCGCTAGACTTATTGGCATAATGTTGCCTTTCCTCCACACTACCACCAGTGCCTCCCATGGGTTCTGGGCCGCTTGAATCGACAGCAGACATCTTTGATTCATTCTTTCCCATTTCACTAGTAACCACTTGCGGGCGACCCCCTGTGGCGAGCAAAAAGGGTCCAGTAGGCCTACGTTGAGTTAAACTAGCCGCTCTAAGTCTCGCTGGAGTTTCTTTGTCAAAACTATCAGCGATCACATGATCAACATCCGAGTGTACAAACGAACCCAATGAGTTACCTCTCGAGTCGCCCGGCTTAGGTGTTCTCTGTACTTTTTCCAAGTTGTTATCTTCATTGTTTTCTATACGATTATGTCGTGCCCCAGCGGCCAACTGGGCGGCCAGGGACTGCCGCAAGCTGGGGCTCTGTGAGCCACCCTTGATACGCCGGATCCTTTGCGGGCTATTGATTATGATGTTGATTCTAGTATCTGGACTATCATATGGGCCGATAGTCCGTGTAGATGCTGAACTATTACGATAACGGTTCTCCGAGGGGGCGAGGCTACATCTAACCGGCGAGCTAGTGGCCGACTGGGGCGATGTTAGCAAGCTTGTGGCGGCAGTGCTCGTAGTTGGACTTCGCATTTGCCGCCTGGATGCAATGTCGGCAGACATCTGCTGCTGGCGCATCACGCTATCCGACTCACACCCCATATATACTCCAGTATGATTGCCCGATGGTCTCATGTAAGCTGGTTGTTGCCACCAAGAGTTGTCCTGGTCACTGAATACCTGAGCTTTGGGAGTCTGTTTCAACCAATCCTCAGGCAGAAGCGCTCGCCCATTGCTCGACGCGTACATGTTGTCATACGGTCTGCCCCTTTTGCCTTCGAACTGGTTTTTACTCTGCTGGACCTCATCCTAGTTGGGTAAGGAGTTGCAGCAGATCAAGTGGAATTATTGTTAGATCATGGTTCTGATAAGAAACGCACAGGTACCATGTTGTACATTACTTGGATCGCTCTCGATTTCTCTCGCTCGCGATTTCTTACCTCCCTCCTCGCACGGGGCTGCCTAAATCGATATGGCGATTGGTATCCTTGGTCAACTATCGGTGTAGAGGCGCGCTTTTGTCTGAGGAATTGCTGGTGATGTTCCTCTTCTATTCTTTTTTGAGCGCCTGAGAAAGCGTTGCTTCCCCTAATTTGGTTTGTAGGTGTCAGTATGAAAACTTGTTAGTCTGAAGGTGAATTGGCAGAGTTGTGCAGCACCGATGGACGTTCGCCCGCATGGCCTAGTCACATCTAATTGGCCCTCTGGCAAGAAGCAAGGCCTTCCCTTGCGAAGGGAGCGTTTGTTGTCGTCTTGAAACTTACCTCTCGGCGACCTCATCTAATGAGTCGTCATTCTCTTCATCAAAATAACCACCCCTTTTTTCGTTGAACATACGAGATGCCTGAGTTTGTTCAAGTTGGGAAATATCAGCACTGCCACTATGGCTACTAGGCACCTGCTCCCGTTGCCAGTAAGGCTCTCCACCCGGTGTTCGCTCCCTTCGGCGAGTTGGGCGGTCAAGTTCATGAGTGAGTGATGTCGCTTGATGATTGGGGGCCCCTGGCATTGGCGCCGTTTGAGCTCCAACGGGGCGACGACAATCACCAGTCTCTTGGTCATAGCATCCGTTACCGTTTCCGGCAAAGCGTTGCCTCCGGCTGCAAAATTCGCCCCCTTTTCCATAGACAAGTGTACCCCCGGTTTCGCTTGAGTCCTCAACGAACAAGGACGATGATCTCTGATGGCCAGCCTCGTAAGCATCGCTAGTACCGCCACATTGACCAGATATATCAGTTAGAGTTCTCGCATTCGAGTCACGTTTTTGCTTATTAACAAGAGCCGGGGTAGAGTCAAGAACGTTTCTGTAATCAATGTTTCCCATCAGTACATTGCTATGATCGCAACTCTCCAAATTCCAATCGTAGTCGTAATTCTCTTCATAAGCCGCTTCCTCATTAAAGACCCTTGTTGTGTTTGCCTTTGTTGTCGGTCCATTGATAATGCGGTGCGTGATCCCACTTGAGTCTAGATTGGAAACATTAGAGGCGGTCGATTCTTCAATTATAATGTTTGCACTGGAATTTTTGGAAAAAACCACCGAAATGGTTGAACCCTGGTGCTGGTCATGGTCTACCTCTATCTGATTGGAAAGTTCGTCCTCTGATATGTCGCTGACATTTGCTCGTTTAGTTGCATCCCTTTGTTGGTAAAATAAAAAAGGATTTGTTGTATTTTGTTGACTGTTTGGTGTTGTTTTATTCAATATTTGTGGCTGCTTATCCAAACCAGGATCGTCGTAGTCTGACTCCGTTGACCAGTCGGCATCCAGACTATGCTTGCGCGCGTCCAGAGTATTGTTCGATCTCAAGTTCGCTGAGGCCAGCGAACGTTTGCCCTCGACGTTTTGCATAGCCTGTGTGCTAGCTGCTAATTTTGGCACTTCTATTTCGCCGAACTTTTCATTGGCAAACCCGCTGTTATCAAGGAATTGCCCCTTCCCGATTGGACCCGTTTGGCCAACATCCTGGATACTTGGATCGTCATCCTCTGATTGCAGAGAATATGTCAGACTTATTTGCTTGATCTTGTCAAATGATATTGAACTCTTTCTCTCTTGAGCGTCGCTATCATCATTATATACCATCAAATGTCCATTGCTAATATCACTGGCATCTGACTCGCGATGGCGGTAAGTTGTTGTGTTACTCATGGTATTGCCATCGATGGTTATCGTCACGCATTCTATTGAGGTAGCCTTGGAGTCACTAGATTTCTGCTCAGCCGAGATTTAGGGACCACACAATCAAGCGCCTATAACTATCTAAGTCGACACTCACGGAAAACCAACCCTCAAATTTACACAACCTTTCTCGGATACTGAAAACAACGAAACCTATTCAATCCACAGCACCGGTTATGATTATCTCACAATATATACATCGCGACCGACTCACCATCAAAAGTTCATTCCATCGTCCATCTCGATTGGACGAGAGTTCAGTAACGGATTCCAGTAGCGGACACGACCCTCGCCTTTCAAATTTTCAAACGAGCCCTCAGTAACACTTTGGTGTCTTAGGAGAGGGGTTTAGCTGATTGCTAGGGCCACTTTGCGGAGCGCAGTCGCAGTTGCAGCTAGGCCCCTACGAGAGGTGAATGCCTGATCTCAACTACGCCATCTGGTTTCGGCACACAAGAGGACCGGAAGAAGATTCAGCGAGGCGTAAAGTGGAGGAGAGAAAGACAAGGATCGAACAAAATTGTTTATGATCAATTCTTTTTTTTATATATTCTTGCAATTACAACTAACGATTTGACTAACCGAAAGATCGAGCTTATGTTAATCAGCATCATAAACGCCATAGCTATGAGTTTGTACCATTCGGTAGATACTAGCAGTAAATACATCTGAATACTTAGTAGTAATCCAAGCAAGGCTAGAGCTGCCGCATAACCGATAGTCGGATTTGAGAACACGATATAATAACGAAGATGAGATGAAATTCCTGGTTGGGCACAGTTTGATACTGATTCTGATCTGAAATAACCACGATAATGCTTGACAACCACACCTTAATTATAAAATTGATAAAATTTTGCGATGAGATTTATAAAATGTTAGTGAAATCGGCCACTAGTTGAGTGAATCATTGCTGCATAAGCTCAACTCGACCACTTACCTTGTGGATATATAACGTTCTCTGACCAGTTGATACATGGGACTAACGTATTCCTGGTCTCTAGCTTCTGCCACTTTCCAAAGTGGTAAGCCGATCTATGAAGAATATCGTAGAAATGCGGCATGTATGATGACGAGATTAACATTATGAGAGAACTTAACCAAGTTATAACAACATGTTGTGCTGTCCAGGTATTATCATAATAAAGAAAGCTTTGAGCGAAACATATTGGCACAAATGATGAATAATATGCCAATAGTATTGATTTATACAGTACAAATTTGAGTCGATCATTGAATATTGTCCTGAGCTTCTCCACTTCTTCACGGATCTCGTCTGGTTGGTTGGAGCACTGGTGGCAAAGCTTATCGTCGTCAAATTTAATATGAGTTGAAAATAGTGTCATAGAGAGTGTTAAAAAAGAGAAATCAAATCTTCCTGCCTTGCAGCAGCTCTCAAAAACCTGAATGATGTGGGTCGAGTTCAAAATCAGTGAGAAAACCTGGATAGTCGTGATGATAGAGATATAGATAGTTAGTAGAAAGAATGGATGACTTAACATATGAGAAAGTTTCAAATTGTGTTAAGGCACTTACAATTGGATATGACACAAATGAAAGTCCGTTTAGTCCAAAGTTTGTCCATATTCTATATGCACACTTTAACAAGTAGTAGCTGCAGATCCATGATACTGTAGATGTTACAACTGTCGTTAGAGTTGTAGATGCTTGTTGTGTGGTGACTGAGGTTGTCGATGCGAGTGATGGTTGTGCTAATGCTGGTACTTGGCTACTAGATGTAGTTTGAGGTTGGTTCTGATATTGATTGTTGTGCTGATTGTTTCCATTTTGATGCTTATGTGATCCGTTTGATGAGATCACTGTGTTAGATGATGCTGATGTCTCGACTAAAGTTGATGCCGTTGTGAAGAGC
>Ga0058701_10000254_pt1 | contig 43273 bp, 28 predicted proteins | sample AgamicOrMae_FD_97039 | JGI IMG/M metagenome (GOLD analysis project Ga0058701, IMG submission 97039) | Agave microbial communities from Guanajuato, Mexico - Or.Ma.e | ecosystem: Host-associated > Plants > Phyllosphere > Phylloplane/Leaf | place: Guanajuato, Mexico | collected 2012-06-04
AACTAGAAACCTTTTATTAATATATATATCTTTTTGCATCGTATGTATGTGTGTCCCCGGCGCACGCTGGTTTTTCCCCCGCGTGTTAGCGTTCGTGTGGAGCAGCTCAAATGTCCACTACACTCGTATTGGCCAGCTGTATGGCTAGGACAGGATGATCGGCCTAATATCGACTAAAATTTGATTCAAGCACATCTTTGTGAATGCCGCTCATGGTCAAAGCGCATGATTTCGTCCAACAGAATCTCTAGACTTATAAAGATCTCAAATTTTCTCCGATATCAATATAGTTACGGAATATCCCTCACTGGGCCTTCTGTCTACGATGTCTCCATGGACATGACCAAACTAGACTCACGCGAGTTCCACAGATGGCCCCATGAATTTTCGCTGATTTTGAACGGAACCTAAGGCATGAGTTATGCGGTTAGTCTATGTGTCCACTGCAAGATCTTATCTCGAAAAAGGGATCTCTGAATGGGACTCCAGATGCCAATCAGCTTGACTTTGATTGGTGCGCATCTAGCACTTTGTTTGCCTTGGCCGCCCCCGCCGGCTCTACTCGAGACTCCAATATTTCAGCATCGATGGCCAATTGTCAGCGACTAAACAACTGGAGGGGGAGGCACTCAAAAGAAATAGAGTTGAAAAATATGGTCCCCAAATGTGTGATATTTCCTGTAGGCCAAATCTGAATAATTGCTTGGGAGTAAAAATAGTATGCATACAATCAATCTATTACGATTGGAGTAGCGAATGCAGACGCCCTCGATGTGCATTAGAGAGAGCACGAACGATCGGCACCGATGTTTATGCACTACTATTCCGTGGGCGTTGTGCTGTGTGTGTTTTGGGCACCAAGGCACGAGCTTGTCTCTGAAAGCTTGAGGCTCTTTCTCAGCAGCCCCAACGACTCGCCGCCTAGCTGGCAGGCTGCGAGAACTGCATTCGAATGGGCGGCCCATTTAAGGAACGCAGGCTCAGCCCCCTGCTTTCTTCCATCCGCATGACTAGGCAGCCGACGACTCAGAGCCCCGTCTCGCCAGAGAGTGTCTTGGCCTAGAGAGCCTCTATGCGCATGGATCAGTTCTGCCGTCAAGACAGTCTCGACTGTTGGCCCTTTCGCCCGTTAATAACTGTGATATAATATGCGCCATGGTTCCGCATAAAAATGCTCGATTTCACGCGCATTGTTGGGGACAAGGCTATGCTAGGAGGCCAAGATGGTGCGCTTGAAAAATTTGCCCCAGCAATTTGGTTGACACGCTCTCTCAGACTCTCGTGTCAAGGCCGATAAATTCCTGGGAGAAAAGAGTGACGGGAAGCTCTGAGGGCGCGTTGCAACTCGCTAGCACACTCAAATAACAAGACCACACTTGAGCTGTCCCATTTTGTTCGATCTGGTCTGATTGTTGTTCTCTATGGGCGGGCAAAAGTCGGTCAAGACTGATGGGAGAAAATCCATCATCAGTTAGGATTGAAATTAAACTGATTTCGGCGGCTGGCTAACTGTGTTATCCGTCTTCACTGATGCTCGACAGATTACTGTGGCTCGTGCTCTCTTTCTGCCAGACGCTTTGTCGCCCATGATTGTACTTTGGCCAGAATACTAATTGAAAGAGTAGCCACACACTAGGGCACTTGTTGATTGCCCATCAAGGAGTTGCGCTTGATTCGCAGCAAGAGCAGTCCAATCTGTTGCCTGTCGACAGCTAAGGATGAAGCCATATCACGAGTCCAGCCTGAGCTGTGTCCGATGAATGTGGGTAAATTAAAAAATACACACACACACAGACACAGGACACAAACATTGGGATGAGATCATATGGGAGAGCTGGACCTAAGCAGGCGAGAGAAAGATTTCTCTTCTCTTTGGAATTGGCGAATGCGCATTCTCAGACCAGAGAAAGTCTCCCCACAGATAGAGCAACTGTGGATAAATCTCTGTCTCTGTCTCTTTCTCTTGGCAGTGAGCTATTTGGTTAGCTCGAGCGCTCAGGCAAGAGGCAGCAGTCTGGTGTGCTTGTTGGGACGCCCACGCGTTTCCGTAACCGGCGGGGCTGAAGAGTGTTGCTCTCTCACCTGCTCCTTTGCCTTCGTGTTGCCGAGCTTTGTGCCCAACTTCGAACGACGAGCAACACGCGCAAACGGCATTGGACGTATGCAGACTAATAGGGAAGACCAGCAAATGGGAAGAGAGGCAGCAAAGCAGCTGGCCAGCCACAGATAGCCGAAGCAACACGGAGCGCAAAGAGTTTATTAGGAAACTCCAATTGAACAAAGGGCCAATCTGAGAGCGGGTAGCCCATTCGAAAGGCAGAGCTTGGAGATTGAATCAGAAATCGAGCGAAAAATTAATCTCATCAAGAGGAGGCAAGTGCCACATGAGCTTTAATTGGTAAAGAGCTGCCCGAGAGGCTCAGGATCAGCCAAAAGCGTGCAATACTGCTGAGAATTCCAGATGAATCATTAAGAAAGTCAATTAAGATGAAATTTCAGGTTAGAATTGGTGACAAATGATTCAAATTGCCAGAGTACAAGGTCCATAGTTGGAGACACCCATCGGTTCAAGTCAAGGGTTACATGAACATGCAGGCAGAATAATAATTTCCCACTCATTAGAGGCAAGTTAGTGCGCAAATAGAAAGCAGTGGATGCGGAGTTTGACGAGAAAGGTGCCAGCATGGATAGTTTGGGATGGATTTGGATGCAATGAATGGAATGAGATTTGTTTGCCGAGAGGCCGAGTGATGATGGTTGGAGTTTGAGGTCGAGGCTCGAGGGAGCGCGTGACAAAAGCGGCCCTAAGGAGCAGAGGCAAGGCCAGAAAGAGTGGCCCAGAAGAAGGAGAAAAAGGGGGAGCCTAAGAGTGTGTGGCGCCTCCACTTGGAAGTGTTTTTTCTTCTCCTCCACTTTCGCCAGAAATTTCCCCCATCCACTTGGGAGACTGCGCGCCCAGCCAGACAGACTTCTTGGCGCACGATTGGAGTAAAATCAACACAAAGTGAGGCCGGCCCGGCCGCAGGCTTGAGACTCCAGCTAGACGACAGTCTGCGGGCGCATCACTCGCCTGGGTCGGCAGCAGTCAGCCTGTCAGAGGCTGCTGATCGTCTCTAATGGACTAGTGGTAGCGATGAGAGCAAGCGAAGGAGCTGTTAGTCGAGAAAGGGAGACAGAGAGAGCAGAGGAGGAGACAAAGAGTGAGAAAGTAGACTGATCTTTTCACACAGAGACGCACAATGGTGAGCAAGATTGGCGATATGACGGCCCAATCAAAGAAGCGCCGTTCAATCTTGACGACTTTATCATTATTCAACCAAGAGAATGAACCAAAGACAAATGAAAAAATGGCCACAAGCAACAGGAAGGAGCAAGAGGAAGAAGAGCACGAGAAGGAGAAGCGGGCCTCCTCGAGTTTGAGGAGCAGCAGATCGAGGAACAGAAGAAGGAAGACCAATTGTGATAGGGGCACCACGTCGAGTGGACGCAACAGGGCCACCAAATTGGTGGCCGAGAATGACATAATAATTGTGGAGGCCAGCGAGGCGAAGTGCGTGGAGGCGCAAATAGTGGCCAACTGCACAAGTGGTCAGCAAGAGCCCAGCCCCAGGCGACAAGAGAGGGCCAAAAGGGGCGCCGACGAGACGGAGGAGCGTGGCCGAAAGGATAGTGAGAGACTGGCGCTCGAGGGGGAGAAACGAGGCGCCAGAAACGAGGGTGAACAAAGATCTGTGATGCGCCGCCTGTTCAGCAAGATGGCCTGGCGTTCGACCAACGGCAGCACCACCGGAAGGAGCAGCGACGAGGAGGAGCGCCCAGAGGAGCACTCGAGTGGTTCGCCGGCCAGGAGCTACGTGGAGGAGCTGAACAGGCGGATTGAGATCGAAAAGAGACGCCTCCAAATGAGGGGCGCCCGCAGCGAAGAGACCATCGAGCAGCAGCGCCAGAAGCGCAACTCATTTCCGGCAAACTTCAGCCAACTGGCCATCGGCAACGGCGGGCCAACCGGCGGCAACAAGCCGGTGGGCCAAGAGCTGGCGCGACTCAGAAGGAGCCGACCGGTGTCTGGGGTGGGCAGATGGGCGGCGGAAGAGGCGCACAGAGCCTATGCGCCTTTGCCGCCCTCGAGATCGTCGTCGTTGTCGCGCTCCAGTGCGTCGATACTTAGCCAGCGGGATCAGTCGCCCTTCGGTCTGCGCGCCTGGCAGACCAACGAGAACTATGTGCCCCGAATGAGCGGCATCAATGAGGTGCCCGAGCTGGTGAAGCAGCACGAGTTAGTGGAGAATGTGAAGAGTGCAAATTATAACCACCAAGAGAGATCTGCAGTCATCAATGGACAGCCGCAAGACGCAAGACAGAGTCTGGGCGCCAATTATCAGCAAGCGGGCTCGCCAATGCTCGACCAGTTTCTCCACAGTCACCGGCTGAGGTTCGACTCGCTCTCCTCGTTGGCCAGCATTTCCATGGCAAGCTCGTCGAGCTCGAGCGGGCCCAGCGCTGCTGTGGGCTCGCTGGGTAGCACAAGGGCGCTGCTCGCCGACAGACAGCCCGCACTGTCCAGAGGCCAAGCTAGTTTGGGCTCGCTGAGAAGGCGACCGAGCGAGACGGCGGCCCAACTGGCGCCCGACCAAAGATTGTTGCGCTGGCAATTGATGGCGGCCAAGAGTGGGGCGCCCAAGTTTGCGGGCCAGCATCAGCAACAACAACAACAAGTGCAGCAACAAGCACAACATTCGCCTCAACCGCTGGCCAACAAGCAAGCACACACTGTCCACTCTAACTCGCTGTCCACCTGTTTGTCCTCCTCCACAGATTGCTCCACTGACGACGATCTGGACCAGCTCGACTGTTGCTCAGAAGCCCGCCTTGTGTGCTACTGTTCGGACGACACTTCGTGCAGTTCCGTCGAGCTCGTCTGGTCGCGGCCCCAGCTCATCGAGCGCAGAGAGACCTACCGGAAGCAGGAGGCGATGCTGCGCAATTTGCGCTCCACCAGAGTCAGTCCCCAGCTCAGCCTGGTGCTTGGGAATCCCGCTCGAGCCCAAGAGACGGCCCACCAGCAGCCGAGGGTCCAGCTGGACTCGCGAGTCAAGGCCACCAGTGACTCCCCGGCTGGCCAGCAAAGCAACAGGAAACTCTTTCTCACCTCCACCACCACCCCTGTGCAACGGGCGGCCGTTCTCGAGCTGGCCAAGCCTTCGAGGGCGCGCGACCGACGCATCAGCGAGCGGCGCCACCGCTCGAAGACTGCGTCCAGTGGCCCCGAACCGGAGGGGGCGCGGCCGCAACTTTTGGCCGAGTTGCAGTCCAAACACGAGCCACAAAGCCAAAGAAATTCCTCTAAGGAGGCACTACATCAGAAGGGCCGAGAGTCGCCAGTTGACGGGCGGTGCTCGCGCGCCAGCAGCCGAAATGACTGGGTGCCCAATCCTATTTTTGGGACCAACCAGAGTCCAATCAGGGAACTGGATGAACGGCCTCAACGGAGAGCCTCCTGTCTCGATCTGGCCACTTCAGACTCGGCCAGCCTCCAACTGGAGCAGACTGGTCCCATGAAATCGCTGGATCTCACTGCAAAGTTGAACCGCTGCAAGGAGCTGTTGTTGAGATTAGCCGCCGGAAGTGGAACGATACTTGACTCGCAGGCGGCTGCCGATAAGCCGAGTGAAGTGGTCACAAAAGAGGCGCCTCCCACTGAGCAACTTGAGGAGCCGCACTCGCTCGGCCCAGAGACTACCCTCAATCATAGCATAGTTTCCAGAGGCAATGGTTCAAAGACTAGTCTCCTTGAAGGGGACGAAATTGCAGAAGAGAATCACTTCTTGGCCACCAAAAACAAGCACCACCGCTGGTCGTTGCGTGTCGGCTCGGCGTTCAATGGTGGCCAGCAGGCCAGGCAGGCCGATAGAGCAACAGACAATGGTTCCTCCAGTGGCCACGTATCGGCGCTGAACAGATTGCTCAACATAGATGGGCGTGCATTAAGGACAAATGTCAGCTCATTGAGAAGCCAAATTGGCGACAAATTGAGCGACACAGGCAAACGTGCCTCAGTGTTGGCCGACCAATTGATTACCAATATCAAGGATACGGCAAGAGAGCAAATCATTCCTCTTGCCGCTGGGCTGCAACCACGCGATACACTGCAGCCAAACAGTTTTGCCTCAGGGCCAGAGGCTGACCAGACAGTGTTCGGTGTGGACAGCGCTCAAATGGCCGATCGTCTTTCATTGAGGCAGGCATCTAAAAGCGATCCAAACAACAACAACAACAGTGACAGGTCCAGAATGTTTTCGCTTATCTACTTGCACCAACGCCAGTCGGGCGGCGGGCAACCTGTGATAACTAAACAACCGAGGTCTACAATCGGCGGCAAACGTGCAAATGAGTTGCCAAAAAAGCAGGCGGCCCACTCCAAAGAAACTGTCTCACTCACGAGCGAGACTCATCCACAACTCCAAAGCGCTCAGGCTAGCCCATCAAGGGCGCATAGATTTGAGACGAAAACTGGTCTCCTTGCTGGTCAGTACAAGACGATTGCCAGCTGCCAAGCTGGCTTAGGAGAGACGGACTGTCGTCTGAATGGTGGGTCCAGTGGTGAAAATCGGTTACGAGTCAGAAGGATAAGGGCGAGACGGTTGCGGAAACAGTTCAATGTTGCACCCAGCAGAGCGGCGGACGAATCTGAGAGTGAAGAGGAACAGAAAGAGGAGCTGGCAAAGACCTGCTATTACGGAAACCATAACCAGCCCAAACATGGAGTTCCGGCGAAATTTGACACCGAATGAGAGCAAGAAAATAACCTTGAAGGTCTGGTCATAGAAACAAGTTCTTTGCACCTCAATCACGCTTTGCATGTTGTTGAAAAGAACTCAAATCCAACTCGGTGGCCTGGCATTAAGCAAATCTATTGCTTCCAAATGGCCAATCACTAAAGCTGCCACGATCTGATCAATGGAAACAGAGACTAAATTGAAATTTTTTTCGACTCTCTAATCCTAATGTTCTATGCGAGCAACGCAGCACCTGAACTGGAGCACTTCAGCGGCATGAGGTACATAGAACTCGGCCAGAAAACTATCTCGAATGTATCTGATTTTGAGCTCGTCATACTCTGCTGGATGTATTTTTTCCTTCGACGTCTTATCTTCTTCGTACTTGGGAGTGTGGTGTCAACACCGTTTCGCAAACGTTTTATTTATGGCATCTGACGTAAAGATCTCAGCTCGCATCTCATGGATCATGTTGCGGCTCTCATTACATGTTGCCGAAATGTAGTTTCTCTCTGAAGGTGCCTAATTTGTTTGTTCATGCTAGTGTCCTCAAACAGACCGCTCGATTCAATCCATGAACAGTTAATTATTCAAATCCGCTCACAATGATTTCCCGAAGACTGATTGTCGCATTGGTCGTTCTGCCATTCATCTGCTGCAATGTTCTTGGGAGTAATTTTCTCAAACGAATGATGAAACTCGACGAGGATCCAGTGGGGAAGGCAAGTCAGTTATTGGTTGAAAAGACAAACTCAGAGGATTTGGCGAACAATATCGAGGCGGCGGAAGAGTTGCTTCATGGCAGCCTTATCCATGAGCCTCGCGTCAGAGACGTGCTTGAAAGTTTTAGAGCTTTAAAGCCGAGTTATCTGGGCAGTTGTAGCCAGCTGAACATAGATCAAGTGCACGCGATGTACGACCTAGTCAGCGATCACTCAAGGTGCATCCCATTCGACAGGGTCCAGTCTCGGCACCGATTGAGCATGCTCGCCCAAAGATCCTACGAACATCTCGTTAGAGATTGTCTAGACGATTTCGTCAGGGAATACTTGCAATTGAAGGGCGATGGGGCAGTTGGGTGGTCCTACAACGATCACCGACATTTTGATCTTCTTATTGCGGATGCCAACCCGCCAGGAATACCTAAGGAGTCTATAACTAACGTGGTTAAGAAACTTGTTCACAATCTGAGAAGAGTTAACTTTGATAAGCTGAGAAATCTCTCTTCGTTCCAGGCGCGCAAAAGGTGGGTTAATTTCTATCTCTTGTTGAGCGATAGAGATGGAGTTGAAATATTCCAAATGGATCCGAAGACCGAAAAGTACCAGGCTTCAAAAGAAGCAATTTGGAGGCTGTATGAATCCCGTGTCAAGAATAGATGTGAAAGCATTACCAATGACGATGCGGCAAGCCTAATGTCTAGACTTGACGATCTAACAAGCTGGTGCAGACCAGATATGATAGCGGATCTGTTCAACAGTCAAGTGGGTGTGCATATGATGCATCGGATGGTAAATTACAGAGTTTGCGAGGAATTGAAGAAAATCAAGACGGAGGAATTTTTGGATCTAATGAAGAGAGAGCTCAGCAACAGGATCCCTAAGCATGGTTATGACATCAAGAAATATTTCCATAGGCGTTCAAATGGTGTTGATGATAGCTTAGAACTTCAAGCATAGCTGCAGGATGAAAACGACGAGTTTCTATTCATAATTAGAGCTGATAATGGGAAGATAATGGGAGTGACCGAAAAAACGATCGAATCCAATCACTCTTTCGAAATCTGATAACTCCAAGTTAAGAAATAAGAACCAGGAGTTATAACAGGGGATTTCGAAAGTTGTCAACAAAGTAATAAACCGCTAGCCGCATCTGAAGATGCGGGATTTTTATTCTCTTTCATCGACCTCGTCACTTGCTTTGCTCTGTCAAAGAGTCCCGGTGAAATGTAAGGATGCACTGTAGGTTATATGGGCGATAGTATATGCGTATCACAGACTGGGCACTTCGAATGCCATTGTAGTACCCCTTTAAGACATAATTCATGGAAGGGATGCAAGCAGAATGGTAAAGTCGCAACTGGTTTGTTGGTATCATTAAGAGGATATGTGCAAACGAAACAATGTGTATATATATCATGAACAATACCCTTGTTTGAATCAGTAGACTCGAGTCCAGTTGAGGTGGTTGATTGCACTTCGTCTTCTTGTTCATCATGGTTCTGCGTATTGTTTCTGTTGATGCAAGCATTGAATTTGGACTCGGATAAAACTTCCAAGTTATCGTCATTCACTTCAACAATCTGCAGATGATTGTGATCAGCACTGACCCTCGCTTGTTCCCCATCTATAGCTCGGGAATTTCCAGCCCTGGAGTCATACACGACTTCTACTTCGTCGTCCTCCGGTAGCTCAATTAGAGATGGATAGATACAGTTGGCTTTAGTAGAAGGCTCACAATTGTCAGTCTGTCGAGGGGTATTTGAGTGAGAATCTCGGACACATCGTTCATTTTCCTTGTCCTCAGCATGAAGCCTGCCGGAATCGTTTCTGCTTTCAGACGGCTGTGGACTCATTTGATCTGCTGTGGTATTTGTCCTTCTTGGCCTCACAATGAGTTCCATCGTTTCTTCGAACGTTCTAGCATATCCGCGCCTCTGATCTTCCTGGTACTGTTCACAATATCTGCGATAGAGGACGAAGAGGTTCCACCCAAGATATCCTAAATTGATTACAATGGGGAGCCATTGGGCATAAGGTATGACTCTAGCACCGACATTTCCGACTCTTTGAAGAGTTGTTGAAGCGAGCATGGCGCTATAGACAATGTGAGGGTATAAATTAATCCTTCAAGTTCTCAAGTTCATTCGATAATACTCCGTGTTTATATTGATACAAGGGGTAAATGATTGAATAAATGCAATAAGAGAATTTGTGATGATGATTACATATGTGGTGATGAGATTAGAGATCGCCAATGCATGCATGTGAGTATTATGATATGAATTGAAATGAAATCTATCTTTAGATCAGGTAAAATTTGCTGGGGGAACTGCTGATGAAATAGTGCGAGTTTGTTTACCTGTGATCTCAGCTGGCGTGAGTCAATTTTCGCGTCATGCCAATGGATGTGAACTGGACTGGCTGAGCGAGTTGGCAGCCAGCATCTGCCTTAGCGAATTGCAGTCTGCGCAGTTTCGCAGTTCAATTCAGTTCAGCTCAGTTCAGTTCAGTTCAGTTCAGTTCAGCTCAGTTCAGATCAGCTCAGTTCAGTGCAAGGGGATCCCATGCTCTAGCGGTGAATGTTGTGTGCCCATCGATGAGCAATCCCCGGAGAGGATCACATTTTAAGCAACCCTTTGCACCATTTTATCTAGCCAACTGAGTCATGCTAAAAGGCTCGACAGCAATCACACGGGCAACATAAATCCGCTCCGTGTCATGGCTAGATACTTAAATAAATCCCTAAGGCCGCATATCAGCTTGTTTTATACGAATATCAACTCTAGTAATATATTATGTCCAACACCGAGAACAACGATGAAACACTAGACCATACGACGGGTCTTCCTATTGATACACTCGATCCCGAGGATCTCCGAGCTCTTGGGAGGCTCTTGAATCTCAACTCAAGAGAAGATGACTGTAGAAGCCCTAGTTCTAACGGTTCCAATCGACAGCTGGTTGTCGAGTCGAGGGCAACCGATGATGGTCAGCAAAAGGATACGAACCAAGACATCCCTGCAACGGATACGCCTTTAGAAAAAGGCGATGACCAGCAATCAAATTCAGATGATGCTGCCAATCACCCAACGCCCGTTCCTCTTGACGAATATGGCCTCCCACTTGATATAAATCAAAACTTTAGTCGCTGGTTATACGGAGATCTTAGTGCGTTTGCTCCAGGATCGACCAGGAAGAAGAATCCCAAGGATGAAAGATCTCCCATTCAGAAGATCAGAAGAAAGCATAAAAAGATGAGACTCCTGATGCAGCAGAGGGAAGTAGAGCGTCAGAGAGAACTACAGGAATCTCGACATCGAGAATCACGAGAAGAGACGCCCAAATATAATAATGAATTGAATTCATATGATTTCAAGTTCCTCACCCAAGATATTGAGGTAGATGAACTGGAACCAGTAACTGAGATATTAATACCGATCATTACCTTTCATCATTCGGACGATAGAACCCAATCTGGTCAAAGGGACATTCAAGCCACTTTACACTCTGGTGAAACACATAGTGAACAATCGAGGTCAACGAAGCAAAAACTAACGCTCGCCCTTGCCTTCAAGCGAACGATCATAGATCGGCGACCTCTAGTTAAGAAACTAAAGACACTTGGGAAGGGAACTAACAATGGTAGACATTCTTCGGACGAAGTCTCGTCCACAAGTCTAATAGCCCCCGATGAAGATTGTGATGATAGTGACGATAATGTTTTCGAGGAGTTCATATGCGACTAGTCTAGACCGTACATTGGGGACAAACGCCACCCCTAGAGTTAGCATGATTCTAGATCACCACCCTGGAACAAGCGCTTGGGAAGCAAGAACTCAGATCATCCATCTCGATAGACTATTCAATCTCTATGGTGCCATAAATAATATAAAGTATCAACAGAATATATGGCCACATCTGAGCCTGGCCCCATTGACAGGTGGGTCACTGTTGCATATGCTACACATAGGCAGCCGCGGTTCCTCTATCTCCGAATCCATGATGAAGATGTCTTCCACTATACAATAAAATGATCCTTATTCAATCGAATCCAATAGAGATCGGAGTAATTCCAAGAACATGAGACAAAGTTTTCAAACCAAAGCCCACTGGAAGCACTTGCTTATGGCCAGAACAGGTTGCGGTAGGCACTGATGAATCTGAGTCTAGCGTCCAGCCACTCTCAAGATCGAACTTTACTGAAACAAACGATCCCATCCCATATCACCCATGACAACGGTCCTCGATGTTTTTATCCTCACTAACTCCTGGGTGTAGCACCTGTTGCTGTTGTTATTAAACTCAATGAGCTTCATTACGAGTTGTGATGAGTTCTATTCCTCTTAGAATCTATGACCTATCGCCAGTGAATCCTATTCTTCTTGGAATAACATCGATTAGGACTTCGTTTTTTATCTATCAAATTATTGATCGGACAAAATGAAAGCGGCAATGAAAACTATCATGGCCATCAATTTGGCAGTTATAATACTGCAGTTTTGTGCATTGGGTTTTCAAATACACCGATGGAATGAAATCATAGGTTCGATATACAGCGTTGTCATCTCATTCGTTGGGTGCCTCCCGTCCGGGATCGGTCAGGGCAGCGAGAGGTGGTTCCTGGGACTCTATGCGTTTCTTTTAGTCTCAGACATGTTGTTCCAAACTGTTAACATGATATTGCTGATAAACTTCCAATGGGTTGTGATCCAATATTGTATTCACCTGAATGCCTCGATCGACATTTCATATTACGGGGGCGTGTCCTGCAGCGACTGGTGGCACTTTGGTAAGTATAAATCACACCTTCCAGAATGAGTCTGTAAGATTTCCGGTATGCGGCACTAATCAACTTCCCAACAACCACAAATCGAAATCTTTCCACAGGCTACGGTGAGATCAATTATCGTGACAGGGCCTTGGTGGTAACCATACTGCTGGCAGTTGTAATTGTCTTAAGACTGATCCAACTAATCTCAACGATGGTGGCCCATAAGCGCGAAGTGACGATTCCAACCCAGTATGTCCATGCAAGGTGAAACTCGGCTCAAAGATTCATGAACCTTCGGTGTCTATGTGCGCTCAAGTCGCCAACAAAACGATGACTTTGTCACTCACATCTAGCCGCTGTACTCGGACCTGCAAACAATAAAATGGGGATTCACGATCCTAGTTCGTGACAAACTTCTCGGATGCCGAATCTTTCATGAGATTGACAACTCTTGAGGGTGTATCAATCGACCCGCAGCCGATTGTTGTTGCGCTGAGGCACTGATGAGTGTTGTCGAGATTTCCAATACTTACAAAAGTTGGTGAGAAACTATGGTCTAGCGGTGGAGAGTTGGCAAGATTGGCTCTAGCCTTGCTGGCGTTATCTCCAAACTCGTCCCCATATTTCGGAGGGGTTATCAAAACTTCCACGAGTGAACAAGGATATATATTCTCGTAACCTTGCTGCTTGTCCGCATTGTCTCCTAGATGAGTCCTAACAGGCTAATCATTAGGGCACTCAGACTGATTACGTCGATCAGTAATAATTCACAAAGTTCACGATAACTTAGAGAATTTTCTCGGTAGGGACCGATGAGTAAAAGTGGACTGAAGGGTTTCGCTATGCAGGATCCGGGCGCAACCAAGGTGGTCTAGATATCTCACCGAGAGCAGTGCGATGACTCCTCACTGCCAGCACTAGCGATTCTGTATGATCTCTTTGTCAAGTGAAGTAGAACCAGAATCACACACTTCATACAAAATTTGATTTTTATTTATAAGATATATAATATGTACGTGTATAAGTCTGGCGACTCTCCGGTCCACATTAACCTTTTTTCATTATAAGTCGCCTATCAATTGAATGGATCGAATGTGACAACCTTGCTGCTCTGGAATCTTGTCATTTTAGGGAGACCTATCTTAGGCTCGTCCCAGTCTGAAGCAACAACTACTCCACCATTGAGTATTGAGTGCTATAGTGTGCAAGGGGGAGATCATTATTGAACTGTGAATGTGACTTGACGCTGCTGGCAGATTGGGCCTTGCTCAGGTATTGATTCACCGCATTTGGAGACCCTTTGGATGAGCGTCCGAAGCGGATTTGGCTAACTCCATTCCCTGTGCTTTGCTGGAATGTAACTCTTTTCGCTGTTGGCGGCGATGGACTCGTGGTGATTGCCTGTTGTTGCTGTTGATTTGGAGATGGATCGGAGGGAATCGAGGTGGAAGTGGATCCAGATGAGGTCCTGCTAATTGTTGCGGTTTGATTTTGCTGGCTTGCAGTTGGGGCCTGCGACTGGTTGAGGGAAGGGTAGCTGGAAACTGGCGGTTTTTGTGCAGAAAATTGGCTCGATGAGACCGGCTGAACAGTGAAGTAGCTGCCTGAGCTGCCACTAGCTTGCATGTCTCCCACTTGAGCCAACTGCATGGAAATTGTCGGCTGCTGTTGTGCTAATGATGCACCAGATTGTGGGGACATTGCAACGGCTACGCTTGGAGAGGAGGCCTGAGCCTGCAGCTGAATTTGGGAGGCCAATTGGTTTCCGCTAGGTTGAAATTGTTGTTGGATGAGCTGTGATGGAGCTTGTATGAGCGAGGTGAACCTGCTTGGAGCCATGTTGGAAGCTTGTTGAAATTGTTGTATCGCAGATTGAGCTTGGGTCAGCCAGTGAGGAGCATTGGGTCCCAATTGGATCCAGTGTCCGCTTGGCGCCGAGCCACTGGCCTGCATTTGTCCCCCATGTTCCCTTCTGTTGAATATGTTGGCCAGCATGGTGCTCAATCCTTTGAACCAGTTCGTGATCGAAGAGATTCGCCTCCCATTTGGACCCGTGGCCAAAGCAGCCATTTGTCCATTGGCCGCCTGGCCAACCAGCACAACTTGAGTCGGTTGCTGCCCGTTCAGTGGGACTTGGATTTGTTGCTGACCACTGGCCATTGCCACAGCATTGCCATTCTGCTGATCGCTTATGATTGAGTTTATTGAAGTTGGATGTAGAATAGTTGATGCTGAAACTTGGTTCGTGGGACCATTAAATCCACTGAGAGATTGTGGCTGAGCGTAGAATAGATTATTACTAGGCGATTGTTGCCATTGGTATGCGTATGAGGCGCCATTTTTTGGAACATGAGACTGTTGTTGCTGAAGCTGTGGCAAGTTTGCTGTCTGGGATGAGATAGAAGTCGAGCTCGAAGGGCCAGTTGCAGTTGTTGGGCTACTTGTTGGTGGAGATCTGGCCTCAAATGCGGCAGGTGATTGGGTGTCTGGGACAAGACTTGTCTGCTGTTCATCGTCCGCCTGAGGACGGTGGTCCAATATAATTGGTTCGTTGGTGCTGGATGGAACCATGTCCAAAGATTCTGCTTGATTCCTGGCTTCAGGTTTGTTTCCGTAATCAGCAGTCGATGTTTCTGAGTAATCTGCTGCATCTTTAGACTCTATCCTGACTCCATACTCAGTACTAGCAGGTAGCAATTCAGTCTCTCTCTCACTAGCTGTGGCCTCTGTACTTGCCGAATTGGGCGTGCTTGAAGAGTTATTTGCCGGTGCTGAGGTCGTCGAGCCTATAATCTCTTGTTCACGCCGGTGGCGGTATCTCAACAACGAGCTCGAGATGGGCGAGACTTCCGTCTGGCTGGAGTTGTTGCTCTTTGCGCCGAAAACGGATTTTCCGTTCTCAAATCTGCTTGTTGTCCAATTGCTGCCAATCGAGCCTACGAGAGCCGAGGACGAGGATGCTTGCACTACATCTTGTCCATTGTCTTCATCGGAGCTCCGCATGGATTCTCGCTGATTTCCGCTGCCATGAGCGGCCTTTACGGCGAGGCTTAGGCAGAGAACGAAAGCTAATGAAACAGTTTGGATAAAGCTAATGCGCGACATTTTTTGGCTTGTTGACGAGAGTCTGCGTTGTTGCTGCTTGATACAAATTATTTTTCTTCTAGTCGATGCAAAGAGGCTCTTCTTTTCAGCTGTGCTGTGGATATCTGTGCTTGAGTGTGCAAAATGAAAGTCTAGTGAGATTTTTCCCTTGTTTTTTGAATTCAATTTCAATCGAAATGAAAGATCATGATGTTAGTCGATCGAATGGCTGAGTATTTTTGAGTGGGCATGAGTGAAAGCAATGGAAAGTCTCGGAGTGAGACTTTCTGGAGAAGAGGAGCTCTACAGAATGTTGCGCCGCCCAAAGGGTTTAGAACAGTTAGTCTTCTTTTCTTGTTGCAGAGCCGGCATAGGCAAATAGTTGTAAAGTACAAGGTGCACTCAGGTATGCATCTGGAAGGAAAGAACAATTATGAGCGACCATAATGAGCAGAGTGCTAAACCAATTAGCTCAATTCTAGACTCGAGCAGACGGCCCAGACACTGTTTCACTTTTGTTTCTTCTTCTCTCGTCTCCTTGGGTTGCCGGAGTTCATTGGCCAGTGATTGCCAAACGACTCTATTAGATTGTCTACCAAGTTTTCTACTCTTCGCATGAGTATAAGAGTTGGCCACTATCGGTTCACTAGACAGTAGTCCGTTGGACAAAGGATAACAGAGTCACTGTTGAGCCAGTAATCCTTGGCTAAGAGTAGGTTCTAGACAACATCTGTGGAGGCTCCGGCGGGAGGGGGAGGTAAACGGAGATGGATAGGGAAAAAAGTGACAGCTTGAAACCAATAACGGGCTGAGAAGTGATTCTTATGCGTAAAAACTTTTTACGAGCTCACTGTGGCCAGTCTAGCTGAAGTCATGCGGGCGAATCAGGAGAATCATGAGCATGCATTAGTCTTGCAACATGAGTCTCACTAAATAAAGTAAAATTATTACCTTGTTTCCTTCCAAAGATTCCTCGAGAAGTCTTGTCTTTTCTGCTCAGAGTTCTTTGTCTTGTTCCACTTGATATAACTAATGTGTCCAATATATTTCTCTTCACTTCCACAAACTGGTCACAACCATACTATTTGAAATCTTTCATAGCTGCTACCTTGATTTAGAGTTTCGCACTTGGACTCTTTGCACAACTCTCAATCGTGAGCTTCATTCGTGCATCAACATCCATGGAGAAGATTAATTTGCGACGAATGTGATTGAAAAGATGGACATTTTTTTGAAATGCAACGGATCTCTGTTTCACTTTCATCACTCGTGAAGAAGTCTTCAAACTTGTCAAATGACAACCAGAGTCTCCGAGAGTTCAATCCAATGCAGTTTGCGTGCACAAAGCACGCTCACCCCTCGAGCAAACTACCACTTCTGGTCAATCGATGGTCGAATTTCTAGCGGATCCTCAAAACATCCAAGCACGCAATCTTGTCTAGACCGAAAACCATAGATTCAACAGGAACAGAAAATAGATCTGTATCGAAGAGATTACAATGTGGTTAGGGACTAGCCGATACGATTTTTGAAGCCAAACGCTTTCAAGTGAATTGCTGGAGCAATTACGGTGCCGAGAGCTGGTTATGCTTTTCATGGTTTTGAACTTTTTATTTAGCTTTTTCTATTGCAATTTGAGCAATGGTAGGAACTATCTATGGGTAATGGTAATTCTTTTGCGATACTTTATGTTGCTTTCGTGCGTGAGTATGAGTTCTTGAGTGTGTGTATCTGTGTGTATTTGTGGGTGAAGTCTATATGCTCTTTGGTGAAATGAATTCCTCTTTCCATAAATCCCTCTAGAGTTGCTCCATTCGAAGTAGGCTTGAGATTCATCCCAAACATTGATGGATGTTAATGTTCTGCAATGGCAGACAAACTGACTAGCTGCATCCGATTTGTCTACAAACAATCGCTTTTGAACTCGATCTCTTTCTTTTACCTCAGCCCTTTGCCGTCTATTCCCTCTTTACTGGTCACAATGTTACTTGTGTTTCTTCCAGAATCTTCACAACCTGCCATCATAATATTGAGTTCAAATTTCTTGCTCTATTCAATTTATAATGACTAGTCCTAAAGACACTGAGGATTTCGGTGAATGCTTGCTCATCCCAGACCGACCTAGCTGTGTTAGTTCTATCAAACGGTTCTTCAATACAAATCCATCTCCACTGTGTTGGTGTATTCTTTGAATTAATATAATTCCTTGCCGTGTCCTTATCTATTGTGCAACCAACCCTTATTGATATGACATCAACGGCGAATCTGAATATGTATGAAAAATAATAGAGAAAACCTAGCAGTAAGTCGCCTAATGATTGTACGTTTCGTGATAAAAAATTTGGTAGTGGTTCTAATAGATCTAAACGTTTTATGTCGGAATTTGGATTGAAAACATTTGGCATCATCTTTTGCAAACAGGGCAGCACTGGCGGATTGCAGCCACATTGGAGATAATGGATGACCATCAGTACTAGACTGTAACTAGATAGTGTTCTATTGTAGGCACAATTGATCCGATTTTTTCTCGCCCATAACTTGATGACAATGACTAGAGGTTGCACACGACGATCAACTATCGCCGAGGCCGATTTTTGGCGCGTTGGGGGAGGGTGAAATTTCAGGTTAATTGATTGATGTTATAATTAGTATATAAATGTGTATGTCATTGTGTATCATGACAAGCATTGAACCGTTCTTGAAACTTTGTATTGACAGAAGGAAGCAATACTTGAATGAATTCAAGATAGTTGGAGCTTGGGGGGTGATAACTTACGCCTAGTATAACAATTAATCAAATGAGTATTTCTAATTCCGACACTGTTGTTCACATTCAAATCTACAACAACTGATGAGGTAGCATCCTCGAAACGCAATAATGGTACTTTAGCCATTATCAAATGAGATTTACGAACGAAATCATATTGGCGAATTTGATCACGAACGAACTGTAATATTGGCAACGCTTCTGTTGTTTGATCTATATCACGACCTGATATGACCAAACACATATCTACATCGCTATTATTATTGCCTAGATTATTTATCGACGAGCCAACGATATACAAATCAATTGGACTCTTAAAACACTTTCTAAGTATATTATATAGTTTTTCTCTTAATCTAGCCTTTTGTATATAAGTCTCATTTGACTGCCTGGCTTTTAGGAAAGTTTCGTATATTTGGCGAGTCATCAACGATTGATGTTGACTGTTTGATGGGTGTTGTATGGCTGTAGTGGTAGCTGTTGTGTTAGCCATGACCGGCTAAGCCCTGTATTGTTGTCTAATTAAAATAGAATATCTCTAAAAAATCAACGTTAATAATAAATAATAATAATAATAATAATAATAACAATAGCGATGACCCAAGGTGCTACTCTGTTGTTAGGGGTTAAAAAGATTTCGGGTATCTTTTCCCACTGTTTTTGATATGTTTCTCATTTGATGGTTATTTGCCTCTGTGTGAGAGCACATGCACCCTTTCGCTTCTATGCGACATCGGTTTCTGGCACCTGTTGAACTGAGCGACCATATGAGCGTCCAAGCGGGCACCACGCGCCTCGATACTTAGGCCAACTACAACTTTTACCTACGCAATCCTTCGTCGAGCCAAGCAACTCTTGAACGATTGGTTATGAATGATCAAGGAAATTTTTCTTGGTCACTATAATTTTCTCTCCTCACAAGACGAAGCTTCCTCTAAGATTAGATCTCAATGTCAAAGGAGGCCATCACTTTTTGGAGTCAATTCATGAGGAGTGGGTTATATTTGATTCTGTAACTCGTTTCATATACACAAGGTAGCGCAACGGACGGGTGCTTACACGTCCGATTGGTAAGACAAGCAGCTTGTAAGAGTCCTCTCGTGAACGAACAACTTGGGGCGGGGTAAGAAGGTCAGAGACACTCTCGGGTGGGTATGGGAGCGGTAGCGGCAGTGGTCTTGGTAAATTGGTTGTCTATTGCTGGCTTGCTGCCTGGCTGGCTGGAGGCAGAGCTTCGAGCGCGTTGGATCCAGTTGACTAGTCGCTGCGCGCGCACTCGTTCTACTCGCTTTTATACATTCGCGCTCTGCACGCAAGAGCATGAGTCTGTCAAGGAGGAGACGCAGACAAGCTTGCCAGGCCAACAAGCGACTAGCAGAAGCAAGAAAATCGGTTAGCTGAACACAGGTTGCTAGCCTTGCTCAGCCGATGCACCTTCATCCTTCAATGGAGAAGAATAATTGAGGTGGAAACTGCAGGGAAAGAATCATCATCACACTGGAAGCCTGTGCATAGATTCGAAGCGTTTAACAGAGAACAACTGTGTTCCTGTCTTCTTCAGCAAGCAACAAGTGGAGGAATAGTGCAGTTCTCCCTTAGGTATGCGACCAGTAAACGGCAAGCCAGGCGAGCAAACCCAAAGAGTCGGCAGCCCAAGAGTGAAGAGGAGGCAAAACTTCGTAGCGTCAACAAAATTCACTCACACGCAGCACTGAGCATGGAATAGAAGTTCTCGATAAACATTCGTCCACTAGCCAGTCAATGTATGACACTCACAGAGGGAACATCTTTTGGCGCGCATTCAGTGTGAATGAAGTATGAGGAATCGCACGCAAGAAATTTAAAAACCACCTTGCAAGACATCGAAGTTTAATCCGAAAAGGCAAGAAACTGAACTGTTCTAATTAAGAATCTCCAACACTGCTTCCCTATGACGCTCACCATGTACTCAAATTATTGTCATTAGCCCAACGATATTAGTAGAATCAACACTTGAAAAGAGAGATCCCTTCAAATAAGTTAGCGGTCAACAAGAGAAGACAGATTTGGCAAAAAACGGCATGCACCTGTTGATGATCTTAGGAGAAATGTGTTTATGCATGATTATTGCAGTCTCCGCTTGAGATTTGTCAAATGACTTCAATTAGAGTAGTTCAAGCTCACATGATGACAATGAAAAAGTTACTGGCACACGAGGCAAGCACTCATGAAGTTGGTCGGGGCAACGAACCGCGTCCAAATCGGACGTCACAAAGGTACTACCATAGCGTCCACTCTGTAACGAAAGAATCTCCATGCAACTTCACAACAAGGACGCCTAAACTATTAATTAAGTCTGATCCACTTTCGGATCATGTATCATATCAAACGGGAAAATACAGCCATAATAGAATCCGCTCGGAGAATCTTGATATCTCTTCCGAATCGCGAACAAGGACGAGAAAAATACCGACAAAGAGTGGAACGAGAGCAAGCTTTGACAGATATACTTCAACCTTACTACTATTAGCAATTTCCATGACAATATTTTTATTATGTGTTAGTCCCAAGAGCGTGGAATGCTTGGATTCTCCTGCACGGATTCAGAGGAACAGATTACAATCAGCCAATCAGCAGGCACCCAACGAGGTGATGTTGGATGATTTAAATCTAGTGCACCAAGGCACCTCATCCTCATCAACATTCAATCGCGTCAAACGCACTAATAGCCTTTCATTCAATGTTTTAGGAACTAGTCAGTCCAACCAACTAGTCAGAAATTCAGACCCATGTCCACCAAACCGTGTAATACAGTCTTTATTGCCCCAAGAGTATTCTAGTTCCCCGATCTCGAGTCACAGACCAACAACGGTAAAAGCCCATTGTGATTGCACACCAGATACCAACGGATGGTATCTCACCTGTTATACTGGTTCCTCTACGACATCATCGAATTTAGACGGAAATAGTGATTCTGTTCCAATGCACCCTGCTTTCAGGACACCAAAAATAGTTCAAAATCAGCAGCGTTTGGGTCAGCTTCAAGCTAGACGAATCAGTAAACGATCGTCTGAACAATTAGAGGACGATGAAGAAACACCAGTTAACTCGAGTACGAGAACTAGGGATATCCCAACAACTTCACCGCCTGAGGAAGGCTCTCCACACGAAGGCTTTGGTGAAGATCACCCATCAACAAGCTCACCTATTTTTGCAACACAGCATAGATCGTCAGCACAAATCAGCACTCATCAAGCTATGCGAAACAACAGCGACACAAACCGATCAACAAGTGAAAATATGGATGATATGATACGCGTTAGGGACGCAAGAGAGAACCCAGAGTCCAACGGCAATCTCATATCGTCCGCAAGCCACTTGGCATTCCAGACCATCCCAATACTTTTCAGCATCAAGTATGTAAAGAGTAGCATGGTCGAAATTGACTGTGATCAAGCTGCGCCAAATTATAAAGCCGCCATGTTTCAAGGTAAGTACATACCATTGACCATATATTTCTTCCACGACTCCCTTCTCGTGTCGTCTTTGAGTTTCTGCTCAATTCGGAGCATCGAAACAAATACCTGTCAGGCAGCTTCTGAGAGGAGTGAATTCATCCCTCCGTGACGACACTGGTCCGAGAGGATCACAGATAAATTTTAGCAAAGAAGGGGGATTGATCGGATTGCTCAGAGAGAGCTGAAAGGTCTGCATGGACAAAAACTGTCGCAGGCTTGTGCTGTGTGTCCATAGCTCTAGCTTTGAGTAGAGATGTGGCTTGTTCCAGGCTCACATGATTGCAAGAACTTGGTGACCTCGTAGGCATCCGAATCGATAGCGGAAATGTTGAGTACACGATCGATCTAAGAACGAATATCACATTCAAAACTCCTGGCTGCGAACTAGAGAGTGTATTCCGGGAGCTCCGTCATCAATAAACATCGAGGCTTAGCTCGGTGCGTAGACAAGATTACCAGAGGATTTAGAATTGCGTGAGCGTCTTTGATTCAAGCAGAGGGAAGAGTTGAATCCACAATCACACAGCACAGACATTACGGCGCTTCCTTCTTCTCGCTCGTGTTGTCAAGGTTAAAAGGCATTCAATTCAATTTTGATGATGCAGGAGACAAATCTCGCGCGCATCACAACCCCTTCATTCATAACGTTGTTCTTGAAGGTGCGATCAAATTAAGCAATAAGTTGACGACAATGAAGGCCTTAGCATGGGTCTTATGGGAACTATACGATCCGCGAGGCCGTAGACACGCCTTGTTTATCACCGTTTCAATCTAAGTTTCGTTTTTGGTTCACTAGTCGCGCTAATGCCTGCGTTTAGTCCGCAGCCTGTTTTGGGAGCCACTTAATACAGTGTTTCGAGGAGAAAAACAAAATTTCATGATCTTTCGGAATCAACATTGCCCGATCACTAGATGTAAGCGCCAAGCGAAGCCTGTATATCTGGGCCTCCTGGTGGTAATGTGGAAATGTGGTTCTGAAACAAACAAAAAGCTCTCTTCAGATGGCTTATGTCCGATGAATGTATCTGAAGTTCTTGGCTGGCTGCCTCTCTTTGTCATTTGTCGTAAACGAAGCGCGACCAGAATGGGAATCATAAATATGAAGTTAAAAGGATGCTGTTGATGACAGTTTGGAGCCGGTGAAAAATGAGCCAACCGCCGGCAAGGTCGTATCATTCAGCCAGCCAGCCAGCCAGCCAGTGTGAGTAATGTGCCGCCAATGAGGGCTGAATGCATCCTGCGCGAGCTACTGAATGCTAAAACAAGACTGCTTTGCAAACTGCTTTGCCATCCACTCTTTGTGCCTTCCTTCATTCATTCAAAGTTTAATCTCGGCTCAGCATACATGAATTGCTGGCGCAATTCATTAGATTTGGACTTAGTCTGAATCAATCGGCCTTTTCCTTGAAGTAGAGGAGCTGGCAAAGTTCACTATCCACCAGATCAGAGAGCCTCATTGTTTATGTGAGTGAGGCTAAACTATAGCTGCGGAAAATGGTTTTATACTGAGTGGAAGTGCCAACGGAAACAAAGGGCTCACAGCGTGTCGCCATTGGTGCATTAATTTGCAGACCTGGCGCACAGATTCCACATCCAGACGCTAGACAGAATGCCAGACTTGAGCAGTTGCCACCTCACCATGCCGTGAATTAGGAAGCAGTCTTGGCAAATCCTTCAAGCTGTGTGTGGCGGAGGATCGATGGCCTATGTGCTGGCTGAGGGGGAGCCAGCAAGTCGATGGTGAGGGTTCCTCCTCCTCCTCCAATTGAAACCACTGCTGTCCAACTCAGCCCCACACACGCGCACCTCCCTAGAGTATCACAAGTGTTTTCAGACTGCTTCATCCTTGTTGCCATTCACTGCCACAAGCCAGCCATTATTGGACGATTGGCGGGCCATGAGATGGCGTCATTTATGCAAATATCTCAAGCCCCAAACTCTAGTCTAGAAACCATTGCTCCTTGTCTTGAGCATCGAGTTCAATCTGTGTGGTTGGAAAGCTCACTCAAACCGACGGAGGATCCACCGAAATCGCTCAAGTGTTAAACACAATGCCCACTGCGCCATTAGCCAGTCGCCGAGCAATACTTTATCGAGTGCTGCACCACTGAGAGTGAAATATTTGAAGCACACGAGCGCGTCAAGATCGATTGGTGAACCATGGTTGAAACTAAGTCCCCATGCTAGTCTAGGTATCGCTGTCTGGTAATGGTGGAGCTAACCATTCGGACAAGTGAATTGTTTACATCCAGATATTGTTTATCTTTCTCGTCCTTGTGACTGTTTCTCAATCTCCTTCTCGCCTCACTGCCATGTGTGATGTGTATTCCCCGACAACTGTCTCTTTTCTCTCTCTCTCTCTTTGGCCCACCCTGACTGTGAGGTGGGGTTGCATGAAATTGTCGCTCGTCAGTGTGTGGCAGCCTTTTTTGCGCCTGTTCTCTGTTGGAAAGACAAACATTGGTTGAGATTGGAGGAAAAACAGTTCCACTTTCTTGGGTTCAAGCGAGTCGTTGTCCTTTTCCAAGTTTACTTTCTTCTTCCTCTTTGTTTCTGGCGCGTATTTTCCAGCCTCCACTTGGAGGAATGCTCCAAAGCTGGCAAATACGCACCCCAAACGGTGGAGGAGCAATTTCCATTGATCGCACTTTAGCTCCCCTAAGGTGCACGATTTTCCACCATCGGAAAGAACATGGGGATGTACAGCCAGGAGCGAGCATGAAACATCATGCGGCCACCAGCTCGTTTGGGCAACACTCGAGCGAGTCTGAGTGAGACGGTTGCCTGTCTGAGTGAGGCGACACTCAAGAGGCGAGTGCTTGTTCACCGTCGACTTGGTTTTTCTGACTCTTAGCTCCCAAAGGAGCCAGCCAGCCAGCCAGCCACTTGTTACATCGCCTTTGCACTGTGGGGGCCTTGCTCTTGTGCGCCGCATTCAGCCAGGCTATTGAACGCCTCCCCCTTTCCCCCATAGCTTCCCCTCCGCCAAGACTCTTGAGGCAGCGATTCGGAGCGAGAGCCTCTCGTTTTGTTTTCATGGTCTCAAAGGGAGAGTCTAGCAGGGGAGAGCGATCCTCCACTTTGACAGATATTCAATCTCATGGTTGAATACCATGTTAAGGGTTGATCCGAGAGAGAGAGAGAGCATGAGATGCTCTTATGGAGCAAGAATGAGCAGATCATGGGCAAACGATCGTCATCGCCGAACCCAGTCTCAGGCGGCTCCAGATTTGCTTTAGCAGGATTGATTCTGGATGAATTTAGAGAGCTACAGGTGAGCTTGGCTTGAAGCAAAGCTCAAATACCGCAAATACTGATCTGCTATTCTGTGGCGGAAAATCTCTCCCCCCAATGGTCTAAAACATCATGAGAATTTTCTGGAGTCGACTTTCGGCTGGGATTCACATTCAAACGGGAGGCAACCGTTTCCAGAGTTCAATCCTATCATTAGACTCTCTCATCGTTTACATGCTCGCTCGTCTAAACGTCTAACCTAGTCCTCGATCCAAGCTCATGGAGGCGATATCTCTTCTCTGTCTCTGGGCGCTAGTCTTTGGGCGAGCGAGTGCAAGTCTGGGATAATTCGATCAGCGCAAGAGAAGACTTCTCCTATGCAATGTTTGGGCTTATTGCTGGGGCTTTTTTGCCGGCTTTCTGATGCAATTTTTTACCTCTGTCCACAAACCGCCTTTCGAGAGGCACAAAGTGCTCTCGTTGTCCAGTTGCAGTTGCAATTCGAGCTCCTCTCAACCAATGGTCACTTTGTTTTCCCATTCACTCAAACTCTTACGCCTTTTTTTCCATCCCAAATGGGAGCTTCTCATTCATCAGAAAAGTTCAAGCTGGACTGCAATCCAAATTTGTTTCCCCCAAGCTTAGCTGAGTGCTTGGTTGCTGAGCTGAGCTAAATTCGAGCTGAATTCAGCACGCGCTTTCCTTTTCTCTTCTTTCTGTCCATTGATTCTGATGGGCGGTTTTTATTTGATTTTTTTCGCTCTCACTACTCCAAACTGACTCTCTATGCTCGAGTGTATGATAATAACTCTCGATTTGTGTCGCTAGTCAGCTCGAAAGTTTCACTGTTCTCTGATGCGAATTTCATTACTCACAATGGAGAGAGAGAGAGAAAAGTTAGCCCAAAGTTGCTGCTGCTGCTGCCTTGTTATCTATCAGTGTCTGCCCATGTTAACATTTGAACTCTCTCGCGTCTGAATAGGAGGCGGCCAAAGTCGGTGGGCTTTTATCTTAGCTCGGCCATTGTGTGTGTGGGGTGAGTGTTTGAGCGGCCAGTGTGTGGTTCTTTGGACGTCAAAGAAAGAGAATGAGAGAGAGAGAGAGAGAGAGAGAGAGAGAGAGAGAGAGACAGTTAAAATGGGAAGCAGAGAGGAAACAAAACATGGCACAAATCCGCATCTCATGGCTCCCTTCCAGACGAATCATATCGAAACAGCCCTTCTGCCCTTAGCCCTTCTGGACATCCACTCGCTGGGCTCTCATTTGGCCCTTCTTTTGACAGCCTCTGAGCAAGCTTGAGGCTAGGCCAGACAACAATCGTAACGATAATTTGGTTCTCTCGCCTTCTCATCATTATTGAAAACTTTTTCGCGTTGGTGGCGGCTGGCCAGTGGTCACGCCGCTCGAGACACTTATTAGGCTTTTTATTCCAACTCCAAATGCAAATCTTGGATTGAGTTTAGAGCTTCTTTCTCCACTGGGCAGTCGTTTGCCGAAGTTGGTGGTGCGCCAACACCCAAGCAAAGTGCCAGTCTCCATCTCAGTGTTGTTCCACAAATGACACCCAATGAAATATCCAAGTGTGGTCCAAGAGTGAAATAACTCTTCCCTTTGGCAAACTTCACGCCAACCACCCTAAGCGTCCGGCGTCTCAATCTGGAAATCAGGCCCGAAGCTCATTGGGAATGATCTCGCCGGCTTCCTAGTGCCCATTGCTCGTTGGGGCAGCCGAAGATTGGGAAACACTTTCGCCTCCCTCGGGCTGAACTGAGTCCATGATCGTGCATTGATTGTGCCTTAAGTGTGCAGCTACGAGCAACTTGCTCTATCGTTGAGTCAAATATTTAAACTTTTATCCGATCTCAGAGCACAATTAAGAATCCATCGTCGATAAGAGAAATGTTTTCTCTCTCGCCTGCCACGGAAGCTCGTTGAAATTGAGCTTGAGAAGGGAGAAAGAGAAAGTTCCGAATGATCTCGATTCTCGTACAATTAATTTTCCAAACATTATCGCAGGGGGGCAACTTTTGGTGTCCGAGCGGCCGAATGGAGTCCATTTTTCCATCAAATAACCCAGTGGGTTATTTCATTGCTTTTCGATAAGCCCTTCAAGTGAGCGCCTTGATACTGAGAACTAGCTGGGCGAGATATTGTTCAAAAAAGAGAGCTCCAGTCTTAAGCAGAAACAGTTTGTTATTTATTTTCCATTTTTGAGTCAGATCAATTCCTCCAGTGGGGGAAGAGAGACTGCCTTTCCAAGCGATTTCGGTTCAGGGTTGCGAAATATCCGCTCACGATAAGGCTCAAATCTTCAACGGACTTTGAGTTAAATAGATTGAGAGAGTATAAATTAATCAACACACACTCAGTTCCAACACTTTTATCCCTCGGCTTAAGCGAGAAAGAGCTAGAGAGAGAAGGAAAAAGTTTCAAAAGGTAGGCCGGACCTGGATTGTGTTTGTGTTTGTTTGGCTACTTAGCAGCAAATTCAAGAGAGAAAGAAATATCTCTCAGATGATTATGCCTTTGCCTTGGCTTACTATAACACTGGACACTTCCTAACTAAATTGGTGCCATTTGCGCCAGCTCTCGGTCCTTGTCAATGGTTGTTAGTTGTGAAAAGTGGCAGAAGTTGACTTCTTGCGGTGGTGTGGCCAAGTATCGAGCAGGCGTGCCACTTGGACGCCTGGCCAAGTGGTGGCTGGCCAGACGGCAGGCACCTTTAGTGCCAGTTTGTTGCGCCTGCCAAGAGCACTAACGGTGGGCAACTCGTCAGCACTTAGGTTGGCCTGCGACAAACAGGAAATGAGAGCTGGACTCGCGAATATACGCGACCAGTTACACTCTCTGAGAGAGAGCAAAGTTAAAGCCAAAGACAGAGACGAGCGAGACTCTTCCTCGCTTTTGTGTAGTTGCGGTTGTTCCACTCGCAACGCTCGTACACATCCGAGTTCCTCGTCTGGAAGGTCTCTTTGCACGCACTGTTTCAGGCAAACCAGGGCCAGACTGAAACAAATATGGTCAGCTCATTTGTGGGCTTTTTGTTCTCGTTTAAACGGCACAGCTCCCAGTCAGTCAGTTAGGCCGGCTGGCTAGCTAGCTGGCTGGCTGGCTGGCCGGCGAGACCTTGTCGGCGGGCGTTTGCCGGCGAGGGGCAGGGCCAGGGGCGAGCTCGGCGTCGATTTGAACGCGAAGAGCAGATAGTTTAAGGCAAACTGCGAGCACAGGACGAGTGTAACATTTCATTTGGCTCCCTTGGCAAGCTCGCTCGCTTGCCAACGGTGGCTTTGCAGGGCACTATTTGACACTCGCAACACACATAAACAACGGCAACAAGTGAGGGCTTGCCCAATGGCCACCGGTGCTTCTGGTCGGCAGCTGGCCCGTCGAGATGGCCGCTGGCCAGCGTCCAGCAGCGTGCACAGTGCCTCCTCTGCTTGCCAATCGGATGGTGTTGCGAAAGTTGTAGACAAATTTCAAGAGCGCAAAGAGAAGAGTGCAGGAAGGAGGAAAACAAACTAGAGCTCGTTGCGTGTCCAGTCTCCTTTGGCGCCATTGTTGTTGTGTCCGAGCTCGTGTTGGCGCTCGAAATTTCTGGCTCGCCCTCGCCGCCAAATCGGGCAAACAGTAAGCGCCAAGAGTGAGCGCCAACTACTGCTAGAAGCCATCAGTCTCTTGCTGCTACCACTCCTGCCACTGCCGCCACTGCCCATCAGCTAATGCACCCATTGCGCCCCGTGCAGCCGGGGGCTTCCCCATGCGACCGAGTTGGTCCTGTCGATTTTGTTGTTATTTACGGCGCTGACCCCGTGGGTGACAGGCGTGCTTATGGTGAGCGCATCCACCAGGCAACAAGGAGCACCATTAGGATGTGCACAACTCTCAGAGCTGTCAGCTGGTTGCGGACTTCATTTGGCTTGCTAACTTCATTTGCATCCAACAGGTAGCAAAAATGAGCGAGAAAAACACTGGCCAGACGCTCAATTTGAAGCGAGCCAACACTTTCAATTGCATTCTGCACCATCTCGCCCAAATCAACCTCTGCCTAAGCTGAGCTTGCCCGAAAGTGTCCAGCTTTTATTTGCCCCTCGCCCAAACGACTGGGCCAACTTCTGCACACTCGACGGACACTTATCTGCCGACCATCGTCGGTTCACGTCACCATATTGTCTGACTCTAGACGCCAGACGCCACAGTCTCTGTCTTGGTCCAGCTGTCTAGCCGCCTTGGCACTCGCCAACTCGCTCGGCCACTGGGCTTGTTTGGTTTCCCTTTGGCTGGTGGCAGGAAGCTTAATTGAAGTGGTGGCCAACCTGCTGCACACATCACTTCTGCATTTGCATTTTCAACAATGTCATCTAATTAGCAGAGACCAGCTAGCTCCCAGCGGGCCACACAATTCCTCCACAAGGTCAATTTGGCAATGTTGGCATAAGAGAAGCCAACAAGTGAACAATTAAAAAGATAAACAAACAAACAATTTCTCCACAGTTGGCCAGCCTTTTGCTTGGCATACCAAGCGTCCATCTGCGCCCTCTTTTAGTTCCCCTCTCTCCTCTCCGGCAGCCAATCCGGCAGCCCATTCCTGAAAATGCTGCTTTTCCTCATTGATCCTTCTCCCTGGCGATCTATCCGATCCTTGCAAAACCCAAAACGGGTTCAGTTGAGATCTCCCAATTCTCCTGAGCCCTAAGATCGAGCAGCCAAGAAACAAGAGACTCCCCTCAATCAGACTCTTGTTCGTCTTTTGGAGCTACTTTTTGCACTCCTCTTGATTGGCTCGCCAACTATTGAGCCTTCGCCTCGTGCCACACACACAGACACTGGAGCTCAGCAGTGGCAGTGAGAGTCTGCCTCAGACTGAAGCTAGTCACCAGCGAGCCGCCCGTTTTCCGAAGCCGCGGGCCGTCGAGATGGTCTTGGGCTTGTAGGCGCGCTCCATGTCCCAGACGAGCAGACTGCTGGCCAGAGACTGCATCGAGTTGTTCGGCTGCTGGTCCAGGCCGGCCGTCTGCTGGCGACCACCGGCGATGAGCGACGCTCGCCGGTTACGATCTTGGCGACTCCGATGGCGCTGCTGCTGCTGCTGCCGCTGCTGCTGTTGCTGTCTGTCTGCCTCGGCCGCGGCCAGCAGATAAACCGGCACTCGTATTTCCTCCTCCTCTGCCTCCGCCTCTGCCTCCGCCTCTGCGCCTCCATTTCCAGATCCCACTCCATTAGCGCCACCTCGTCGGGCGAGCAAGTCTGCGGCTAGCTTGCCATTTTGTTGCCCACCACCAGCCACTCCTAAGCTGTCGAGCAAACTGTCCACCACAAGCAACTGTGGTTCGCCTTGCCATTGGCCGGCTCTTCGCTCCTTTGGGCTGCTGCCCTCAAACGTTTCCTCATTTGGCGTGGGATTTGCCCACGACCACCACCACCAAGACGACGGCTTGTGTCTGCCCGCAAAACTGTTGGCCTGTTCGATCGATCCAGATGATGATGATTCGCGATGGTGGCGCTTCTGTTGCTGCTGCTGCTGCTGCTCCTTCTGCTGCTGCTTCTGCTGCTCCAAGTGGGAGCCATTTCTCCTCCCATTTGATCTCTCCTCTGCCCTGTTGCTCTCCGCTTTCACAGATTCCTCCTCCTCCTCCTCCCTCTCGGCTCCACTAATTGCCTGCTCAATCAATTGGCTCAGCTGCAACTCGAGCGCCTCGCGCAACAATTTCTTCCTTCCACCACTCGCAGGCCATCTCTGCGAGCCATCCAACTCTGTGAGCGCCAATCCATCTGCATCCAGCTCGCTTCCGCCTTTTCCAACCTTCTCCACTGACGGGCCCAACTTTGTCCCCGTACCTTTGCCCAGACGAGCCCCAAGCCCAAACTGGCCCTCCTGCGCCTTGTTGTCCACCACCAGAATCACATGCCTGTGACCGGAAATGGTGCGGCTCCTCAGCAAGAGGCCCACAAGCAGGAACAGGAGGCAGAGTTTTCCGGGAGTGTCCGTTCGATTGCGGAGCATTGTGTGTCCTTTAATTAAATTTAATCTTTCTTGGTAAACAATATTTTCACAACAATCTTCAACAATTTTCAACAATCTTCCACGCTTTTCGACACTCTTGGGCGATTTTTCGACCCTTCACAGAGATCATCGGCAAGCATTCGGACTTGAGTCGCCACCATTTAATTACTGTGCGATCTTGGTCTCGCTGTCTTTCTGGCTAACGGCCCCAACATGTTGCTCCCCGACCGGCTCTCTTCGACTTGCTCTCTTGACAGTCTCTCGCGTCCCGAAGCTCGTCTCTCGAATTCGACCGAAACTTCCTCTCAACTCCAACACAAACCATGCAGAATGATCCACCAAATCCCCGGGCAGCGCCCCTTAAGTAGCCAATCTCCGCTCGAGCCAGTCCGCTCTCTCCACTGATCTCGGCCCGCGGAACAGCTGCGGCCATTTCTCGATCGATCATGGGCGACTTCCGGCGGCTCTGGGGGAGAAAACAAGCTTCTGGAAAAGGGCAAACGTCTGGGGGCGCCGAATTGCTGGGCGGCTTTCCTTCGGCCCAGCTGCCTGCTCGTGTACGGGCAGTCTGCGGGCCTATTCTGGGCACCTAACCAATGGGCCCCAAAGCAGAGTTCTCATCATTGTGCAGCGGCGTCCAAATCTTTGTCCCCTCTGTTGATCGATTGGGCAGCGCGAGATGGAGAGACAGTGGAAGGGAGGGAGATTTGCACGAAATAAGACGTCAGCAAGTGGGAAAAGATGTGGCATCTGTTGGCCAAGATGGCGAACAAGTAGCCAGCTTCTTGCACGATCCCAATTCACTAGAATCTCCTGCTGAGATGCTGTTTTCATGCTGCCAAAAGAGCAGCTCCCCCGGTCTTACATCATTAAATGGTGTCGCCACACCATGATCTAGTGCACGCGCAACTGCTTGAGACCACGAGCCGGATGGAAGTCCGCCCATGAGCGTCATCGAGCGCGCGCTTGCACTTGGGCTTGGGCGAAATTGCGTAATTTGTCCCATTTAAAGGAGTTCACCAACTAAATCGACAGAGAGATGAAAGCAGAGCTCTCAATGCTTGAACGGCTATGAAACCAAGAGTTTGCTCACAAACTTTTGAACTGTTCCCTTCTCTCTTTCTCCTTCTCGTCTCTTCTCTTCTCTTCTCGTCTGATGACACAATGAGAGTGGTGAAAATGGCGAAAAATGTCTATCTCTGGCCAGACAACAGCGACATGATTCTCCTCTGAACTCAACTTTTGGCGCTGATCTTTGAGCTCTGTGAGTCGACCTGGCAAGGCTTGAAAGTGCACTCGGTGGCTGGAGATAAAAGGTGTTGAACAAGTGACGTGAACAACAACCACAACCACAACACAACCGCTTAGCACCGGCATTGCATGGCAGCCGCAGTGGCCAGAAAGGGGGAACAGCAGAGCTCAGGTATGTGGTGCTAGTGTGGCGCCCAGCCAAATCGCCACCAAGTCGACGTCAACACAAGAGCTCTAAATCGATTGGCCTGCGCTTGTGTATGTGAAGTTATTTGTTTGCGCCCAGTTCTCCTTGTCCCTTGGTCCTCCCTCGCCCTTAGAGCGCGGGCACAATAAGAGCAAAAAGCCTCTCAAGTTCCCTGTGAGGATAAATATCAATCCAGCAGAACGAGTTCACTTTCGAACCCTCCTGGCTTTTCATTTGGCGTTTCATTCATCGAATCCCCCTCGCTTTCTCTCTCTTTTCTTTCCCCACTTTATTCCGTTACAGCTCCCCTCTGGTGGTAGTCAAACTTTTTCTTCTTCTCTCTCTCATCATGCCATCTCAACTGCTGAGGAGATTGCAAAAAGCCGCCAATTTGGTGATAACATTTTTCCATTTCCAAAAGTAGCTGAGCAAGAGTAACCAAGATAGACACTGCCAGACGGTCTCCGTCTGAGCAAGAGGAAAGGTAAAGAAAAGGAGAAGGAAAAAGAAAGGGAAAGAATGCACATCACAATCGCAATTGGCGCCAACTAATGCGCTTGATTGAAGAATTTCCCAGAGGCTCGAGATGGTGGGGGGCTAATTTGTGATATTAGCTCGAGCGAATGAGCCAGCAAACTGTTTATGTTCCCGCTTCTTCACTTCCTCTTTCTCTCTTTACCCTCCAGACACTCTTGACTCTTTTCTTATCCCCATCTGCTGGCACTCATTATATATCCTTATGGCACGCGGGGCCAATTCTTTCGCCTCCCCCGCTAAGCGTCGGCAATTTGGCGCCCCTCGGCCCACCACTCAGAGCAAGCTCTATTACCTCGGCCGCTAATTGGCCCAATGGACTTCACTTGGACAAAAAGACAATCATCGCTCCTTAGGTGTGTGGGCTAAGAACTGTAGGCTGTCTGGGCTAGACGTCGGCTGCCAGTTGGGCGCGGCTGGTAATAAAAGGTAGAAAAACTTGCCACAACGAATGGTGTTGATGTTCTGCCAACCTGTGACTTGCATGACTGGCTCGTTTAAATTCACGCTCTGCTCGAGCACCACTTCCCCCTCTTCTCTTGCTCTCCAAGGGGAACCGATTTAAACGGCGAGATTTAAAAGAGGAAGGGCTGAACGAATGCAGTTTGGCGTCAGTCATGACGATTTGTATCACAGACAGGGAATAACCATCACTCGTCCCTAACCTCCTCTGTTTCGGCCCTTCAAGAGTGTGACTAAAATTCGATAGTTTAGGGCCATAAAAAATATTGCCCAACCGGCGGAGAAGAGTCACTATTTAGCCAAAGAGAACAGAGGGAGATTGGTTCTCCTAGAAGAGTGATAACGAATTGAATCGGCCCTCGTCTCTCTCTGTCTCCCGCAAGCAACCCGAGCCAGACGACTCTCGATCACGTTCCAGTGCGGCAGCTTGGGCGCCGCTTTCCTCTCTTTCAACTCTTGTCCATGAGGCAGCACCTGGTCAATGGCGGCGTCCAAACAAACCATTGTTCGCGCTCGCCAAAGTCAGAAGAGTAAAATAAGCACAGAGAGATACTTTGGACACCATTCTGGCCAGTGAGCGGCACCAATTTTAGAGCCAAGGCGCTATTTCAGCAGATCGGCCGCTTTCTCCTTCGAGAATTTGGATCGCCCGCCCGAAAGTCAGCCTCTTGTGTCAGTTGCATATTTTCTCCTCTCTTCGTGCAGCTCGCCCTTCGCCTCGAGCTCCCTCTCAAGCTCGGTCTCTGTCCTCTGGGTCTTGCAGATCGAAAATTGCAGCCTTTCAACTTATCGATTCTGTCCGATGAGTCTCCATTCAAATGCAAGCCTGACAATCTGCATCTGTCCACAGGCGTCGAGCAGTGAGTTGCCGTTGATGGCAAATGTTGGCCCGTTGATGCCGACTGGCCGCGTTTAAAATTCTATCCTCAACTAGACGCAAGCTAAGGCTCTCTAACAGCAATTGGCGGCCACCAATTTGCCATAGAGACGCAATGTGGCCGCAATGGCCATTGTGTGGACAATTATTGCCGCACCACAAGTGAGCTGAGAAAAAAATCCTCCACCGCCAAGCTCAAGTCTTGTGCCCTCCAACACTCACAGAGCCTCTCTGTCTTTTGCAGCTTTCCAACTCCGCTGGCCTACTGCTAGCCTCAATGCCAATGCTCCGGCCAAACAACAATCAGGCTGGCCCGTTGGCGACAATTTGGATCCACTGTCCACTGTCCACTGACCAACTCGCCAATGTCGGCCCGGTCAAGCGGCAGTGTATGTGACAATTCGCGGCCAAAGCTTCGTGTCCTTATTTTATCCTTTTCCCTCTCCACTTCAGAGCCACCACTCACAATAACTGCCGCCTCCAAGCCTTTTCCCCGATCGCCCTCTTCCTCTCGGCCGACGAGGGCAGCTAAACAATGTGCAAGTGTCTCCATCGGCTGCATAGATTGGCCAAAGTTATGCCAATGTTGTGATTGTTTTCTGCTCAAAGTTTCGATCGCTCAAACTGCTAACCTTCCATCGCCACTCCTTAGCTGAGCCTCGACAAGTCAACACAACTGTCCCCAAAATGCTTTTCCCTCCCTTTTTCACCAGCCGCCCAGTGGAGCGAGGCCGAGTTTGCAATTCTCCTCTCGGCTTGCCAAGCGAAGTCCTACCACCAACTTACTCGTCTGCCTGCTAGCCCACCGAGCTCGCCGGTGGCGCATTAGAGACTGGCCTCGAGACAGTCACCGTTTGCTCTCGTGTGTGGGCTTAATATTCCAACAATTTGCATTCGGTCTCCACAGTAGCAGCAGCCTCGAGGAGCGGCCGTCTGATTGGAGACAGATTGTGTCTAAAAATCGCAACTCGAAGCCACTTTCCACTCATGGGCCGCCGCAGGACGCCAAAGAGGGCCCAGCAAACTGCTTTGCTGCAGTGTTCGAAGCTCAGCCTAGACTGCCCGTTTCAAGATAGTGTCTTTGGAATCAGCTTTCAGCTGGCGTCCAACTGGCAATATTTTGGAACACCTGCGAAATTTCGCACTCGCAACCACATGGCCCTAAATTGTCCCTCGCCTCAATGGGCTCTCTCTTTTTGGTCAATGCACCAGCAACAAGCACAACCACCAACATGGCACGTCGAGCCACCAAGGCAGTGCAATCAACTGGCCAGACTGACCACTTTGGGCACCACACAATTCGGTCACGACCTGCGTGAGCTCTATGAGAAAAAGTGCAAGGGGGCGACATGGAGGATGGATTCTTAGTTATTGTTGTTGTCGCTTCTTCGTGGTGCCTTTCAACTGCAAGTGCGAGTCCTTTTTTGTGACTTTGATTTTATTCTACCTTTTCCTTCTTTGCTCATCATTGCTCATTCTTCATTTCCCCTAGTCGTGGCCACAAATGTTACGCTGGTCTCCCTCTCGAACAACGAGGCCGAACTAGCTGGAGGTGCCAAGTTAACAGTCGCATATTTCTCTCTCTCTCTTCCTTTGGCGCCGGTTCCAGCTTGCCAATCCATTGTGACCGGCGGGCCAGTGCTCCATGGGCTCCATGGACTGCCCTCGGCCGAGCTGTTCGTGTGCATTCAGACAGAGGAAAAAGGTGGGAACAGGCAGAGAAGGCAAGCACCAGAGCTCGCCATAGACCATTTGTAATAAGATGAGCTCTCGCCCATTCGCCATGAGCCGAGTAAGCAGAGGCTAGACAATGAGATTGACCATTGGAAATTGTTCTTTTCCAAGTGGCACGAATTTCCTCCACCAAAAATGGGCATTTCTTCTCTGCTTTTTTAGCTCGCTTGCCAGTGAGAATCTTCTCACTTTTGCCTAAAACTCTTAGCCAATATTTCTCCCTCCTAATGCATGCTTGTCTCTATGCAAGTTACAAGCATTGGGAGGCTTCCATAGACATGCAATAAGGGCCCAGTGATCACGAATTATCATCGCCTCCAATTCGTTGCCCCCTTTTCAGTATATTTCCTTTGGCACCAATTCCAGTGAGGCGAGACTAAAAGTGCACCCAGAATGCACTTTTAGCTGAATGCTGCTCATGCTGGCCACCACAAGCAACCTGGAGGCGTCCTAATATTTATTCTACACTCCACTCCACTGAGCCACCAATTCTTGCTCGGCCCAACGCCCCCGGCTGACCGAAAGGCCTGGCTCTCTCTTTCTGCCATCCATTAGCTGAGGGCGAGCCCAATAATGCGATCCTTTGCACTTCGCATTCAACCTCTTCTGCTCACTGTCGTTCTAGATCGCAGTTCTGCGCCCAGTCTCTCATCTTCCTGCACCGGCCAGCCCCAGAGACTGTCCTGTGGAGTGGAATCGGCGAGCTTTCATCTGGCGGCCAACAAGCCTTCCTCTCCTCACTCTGTTGCTCTCTGTCCATGGTCTGTATGCGCCCATGGAGTCTAGACATAAAACGCCCTCGTTGCTTTGGACGAGCAGCAGTGGCTTAGTTTTCCAGATAACGGCCCATCCATCAGTTCAGGAATCTTTGGCGCCGGCACGAGTCTGGTGGCAACATTGGTGCAACTCGTGGGGGTTTGTTGCATGCAAGCTGCCTTCTGAAGGCGTTGCTCTTGGTGCGGCCACTTGGCGCTGAGCATCCACTGGTTTGTGTGTGAGCCATTGAGCATTCGTTGGGCCATACAGTTTGTTCGATGAACGAGGCTAAGGTGAGAGAAAACTGCCGCTCAAAGGGGGAGGCATAAATCATCAATCATTGGGAGACGGCCTAAGGAGCGCCAAGAGCTCACAAACTCGAGCCCAATTTCCTTATGAAATAGACTGTCTGGGATTATGAACGAGACTTGGTGGCCAATTGACGATGAGGAAACTTCCTCAACTGCACTCCTTTTATTACTATCCAAAACACTGTTGGCAGCAGTTCCTCCTCTTGGAGACCACTGGTTGCTTTGGAACCAGGAGATTTAGTGGTAATCGTGCTCTGGCTTTTTGCCAGTGTTTGCCTGTGTCTTATATTTATGTGGCCATCTTCATTTGGCGCACCAAATGACTTATCTTAGTGACTTTGCACGCGCCTCTATGGATCGTTTCTATCCTCTCGACCCATTCAATTGGCGGGCAATAAAAGTGTCCGCCTAAGAAGAGGAAAAACAATCGCCCTCTTAGTGCCCATCTGATTTACGAGACAAGCGGGCCAAGACTCTCAGCAGCCACCATCTCGTGCAGCCTCTCGAGATGCGAAGTGAAAAAGCTTGACGAGCCTGGAGGTCTCTGCACTGAAGGTCTCTGCAATGGAGGTTTCTGCTTGTTCTCTCTAGTCTTGGCAAACTAGAGAGTCTTGGCATAATATCGTAAATTTCACTGCATTTGGAGCAAATTGTTTGCGCTTTCTCATGAGCATCAGCTGAGCTTACCATGTGGCGTCAAACAGTAGCAACAGCAGCACTAACGCGCGAAAAATGCCTCTCCTTTTGCCCAAATCCAAATCCAAATCCAAATCCCAAATCCAAAACGAAACAAAAAATAATAAAACCAAATTTAATTGACAGGTTTCAATGTGAACGACGTGGCCGCCTTCACATTCAACAATTGTCAGCTGCCCACCATGCCATTCAGTGTGCTGCTGCATAGGACTCGCTCGGGCGGCCCCAACTCAATGGGCCAGAGTGCGACCATTGTCAGCGACGTGCCAAACGCCCAGCAGAGTGTTGCAGGCAGAGGCCAGCCGGAAACGTCCGACCGAGTGGCCTCGGCGGCCGTCCAATCGTTGAGGCCTAACAGACAGCGCCCCAGCGCGAACGGAAGGAGAAGGCGCCACTCAGACCCGCTGGACTCGGACGCCAGTCGCCAAGACGGCTCGCCAGCCAGAGGGGCCCCCTCGAGTGGCCAGCGATCTCGGGCGAGCTCGGCAGGTGGGCCAGGCGGCGAGCCGAAGATCAGGAGCTTGGTGATAAATCTCAAGACTGTGGTGGACCAGCGAACTCTGATCAGTCTGCTCACTGGCCTGGACCAACTGGAAGACCTGCAGCTCAACTACATGCAACTCAACCTGACCAGCTTCCTCGCCGCCGATCTGAGCGCCTCCACCTCAAGCTCAAGCTCAAGCTCAACTTCCGGCTCGACGGCCACTCAGCCGTCCGGAAGCGCCGCCTCCTCGAGCACGGCGGCGCCCTCGGCCGTGGCGAGCCAAACGGCGCCCAGTGGTCCCGCGCACTCGGCGGAAGTGGGCGGGCCCAGAGGTCCGAGCGGGGCGAGCGCGACGGCGAGCGGCGAGCCCGACCTCATGGGCGCGCGCTCCTCCAGCTTCCTGTCGGCCGTGACGGCGCCAAGCTCGGCGGGCGGCGAGCGAGCGGCGCCCCCGAACGGCAGCAGCGCGCGGCCCAGCAGTGCGCCCGCGACCACCACTGTGCCGAGCTTGCCCGCCACGGTGGCCCAGTCGGTGCGCGTGACGAAGAAGCAGCAAAAGCAGGAGCAGACAATGCAGACGCGCTCGCAAACAACAACAACGACAACAACAACGACGCCCACGACCACCACCGTCGCCCTGGCGCCCCCCGCAGCCATGCAGCCCGTGCAGCCGGCAAGCTCGGCGCAAACAGGCCTCTCTTCCTCTGCCTCGGCCGCCTCCACCCAGCGCCTGTCCATCTCGCTGGGGGCGCCGCGCGGGCTCGTCACTGCGCAGGCCACCGGAATTGCAGTCCCGCGCACCACGCCGACGCCCGCCTCTGCACTGGCGGCGCCCCCCTCGAGCAGGGCGCCCTCCAGCGCCGCCGCAGCCCCACCCACCGGCAGCACCCCGACGGCGCCCCCGCCGCCCACGCTCACCACCTCGCACGGGGCCACTCCGGGCGCTTCCGGCCGCTCCGGATCCACCTCAGCCGGCGCCCACACCTCAGGCTCCACGCGCCAGCAGGCGCCCACCACCACCACCACCCAGCAGCAGCAGACGCAGCAGCAGACGGGCGGCCCCGGCCAGCGCCACCAGCAGCCGGCCGCCTCCATCTCGGTCAGCACCAGCCAGAGCCACTCGGTCTCCTTCACCAGTCCGCTGGGCGCCGCCGCAAGTGGGACGGGCCCAAGCTCATCTTCGGCACTCACGCGCGGCCCCTCCAGCTCGCCGGCCGGCGCCACCTCCAACCTGATGGGCAGCCCCGCCGGAAGCAGCGCCACTCGTCTCCACCAGACGCCCAGTTCCTGGTTCGCGGCCACGCCGGCCACCAGCTCGTCGGCCTCTTCCCAGCAGGCTCCTCTGGCCGCGGGCAGCCGGCTGAGCGGGGGCGCCGGAAACGGAGGCGGAAGCGGAAGTGGGAGTTTGGGCATCCAGAGCTTCTACTCTGGAGGCGCCAGTTCGGCCGCCGCCCCAGACCAGCTGGCCGTGTCTGGGGCGCACCCAATTCCGAGCGGCCTCCTCGCGAGCCCCAACTCCACGGCCACCCTTCCGGCCACTCTTCCGCCGCCGCCGGGCACCTCAACGGGCGGCCACTTCTGGTCCCACATGGCCGCCCAGAGCAGCACCCTAAACACGAACAGCAACAGGCCCCACTCGCTGCTGCTGGCCAGCTCCAGCGCTTCTGGTTTGGGTGCGCCCGCCAACATGCCGCCCCAGATGGGCGGAACTGCGCCCGGCCACACGCAGACCTCGAGCGGGGCCGCCCAAGTGTTCGGCTACCGCACGGCAGCCTCGCCGCCCTCCAGCTCGCCCAGAGCGTCGCCCAGCTCCGCCTCTGCCTCTGCCTCTGTCTCGGCGCCCATGTCCACCGGCTCGTCCGCGAGCAACACCCAAACGGTGGTGCCCAGCCTGTTCAGCCAGCGCCGTCGAGCGCAGCAGGCGGCCTCGCTCACCGCCACCACTGGACCAATGGGCGCCCCTGCAACTAGCCAGCCCGACAGCACCACGCCCGAGGCACTCGACTCGGCCTTCGTGGCGGCCGGCGGCAGACTGTCTTCGGGCCAGCTGCGCCGCCGGCAACAGTCCCAGCCGGCTAGCCCATTCAGCTCGCTGGAGGAGCCGCAGCAAGACGGACGCACTTTCGGCTCGTCCGAGCTGGCCACAAGCGCTACAAGTACCTCCAGCGCCACAAGTGCTACAAGCAGCCAGGCGGCCGACCAAGAGCCAGCGGCCAGTCTGCAGCGGAGGCGCAGGTCCAGCGGCTCGAACGGCGCCGCCATCGAGGAGTTCGAACTGTCCCTCGGCGAGCTGCTGCCCAACCTGCGCACCCTCAAGCTGGAGCTCTTCCTCGACTTCTCGGCCGGCGCTTCCGGCCAGAGCGGCGCCCCCTCGAGAGCGGGTGGGCGGCGCCACCAGAACTCGGCCGGCCGCCGTCTGAGTCGCTCGAAGCGCCACTTTGGGGCCCAAGATGCGCCCGAAATGGTGCACGACGACCAGCTCTCAGACGACGACCTGCCCGACATGGAGGTGGAGCCCGGCGAGACTTTGTGGCGCGCGGCCAGCGGAAGTCGCTCCTCCGCCAACCAGCCGCCCGACGAGGGCACGCCCACCGTGGTCTTGCCGCCGCCCGTCTCGCCGTCCACTGGCGCCCCCATGGAGTCCGGCAGCTCCTGGGACAGCTTAGGGTCGGGCGGCACTGGCGGCGAGCTTGCTGCTGCGGCCGCCAGCGAGCCCAGCTCGGCGAGAGCCCAACTCGCGGGCCAGATTTTGGCCAAACTCTTCTCCAGACTGACCAAACTGCGTGTGCTCCAGCTCACCGGAAATGACATTCCCCACTGGCCCGACGGAGTGTTGCAGGATTCGCGCCACTCGCTGGCCAGACTGTATCTGATTTCGAACAACTTGCGCCAAGTGTCGCCCACTTCCTTCGCCCACCTTGCCGAGCTGAACACGCTCGACCTGAGCGCCAACCAACTGCGCCAACTCGATCCAAACCTCCTCCGAGAGACGACCAATTTGCGCCACTTCAGAGCCTCGCACAATCTCTTCCGCAGGTTGCCCCTCTCTCTGCTGCTCAGGCGAGACGCTGGCTCGCCGTCGTCCAGCTGGGCAAGTGGCAAATTGGAGTCCTTCGACGTGAGCAAGAACAGATTTCTGGAACAATTGGTGCGCGAAGCTAGTGGCCAACAGCAGCTAGGCCCCAAACTGGCCTCTCTGTCCAGCCTGAATCTGAGCGAGTGCTCGCTGAGTGACCATTTGGTGGCAACAAGTGGCAGCAGCAACAGTTCATCACTTGGAGATGTGGCCAAATTGTTCGAATCTTTGCCCGAATTGAGCGCCATCAGTTTGCAAAAGAACAGACTGAAGGAGCTGCTCACAGTTGCCGGCTTGTTTGGCAAGAATTCCAAACTGCAACGCCTTGATGTCAGTCACAACCAGCTGACTTGGCTCAACGAGCGCCTGTTCAATGCAAACGCAAGCCAACTGGTTGAGCTCCATTTGCACCACAACAATTTGCGCGAGATTCCCCAACAACTGTTGTTCAATTTGAAAAAGTTGCGCCACTTGTCGCTGGCCCACAACCAACTGGTTCAACTGGCGCCCAGCACCTTCCAGACGAATCTGCAAATCGAAACCATCGACCTAAGCCACAACCAGCTGGTCACAATCAACACCCAAGCCTCCAAACAGATCCCCTTCGGCAAGGCGCCCAACTTGAAGCGGCTCCTCTTGGGCCACAACAATCTGTCCAACTTTGACTCTGATTTCTTCGACCTCTCGTGGACCTTCTATGCAAATCTGAACCTGCTCGACCTGAGCAACAACAAATTCTGGGGCCAAATCTCGATGCCAATCTTTTACACAATCATGGACGAAATGTTGCTCAACCTAAGCTCCAACCAGATCTCCTCCATCAGTGTGGAGGCACTGATCAGACACGAGCGCGACCTCGAGATCAGCTACCTGGAAACGGCCACCGATCCTTCCTCCTCCTCGCCCGCCGAGAGCTCGGCCGAGTTTGGGCCCAATTCTGGCCACCATCTCGACGAGGCTGCGGAGACTAAAAGGTGGAAGCAGCAGCAGCAGCAAACTGGCAACAAGGTGCCCACCGTGAACATCCGGCTGGCCAACAACCCGCTGGCCTGCGACTGCATGCTGGAGCCTTTGGTGCGCTACACCAGACGAGTGGCCGCCGTGACCAATCCGGGCCTGCTGGCCAGCGTGTTCAATGGGTCAATGAGCAACGAGGGCCACCCGCGAGCCAGAGGCCAGCCGAACGGCGGCCACTCGTCAGACACATCGCGCTACTCGTTCAGCTCGGCCGAGCCAAATGGGGGCCAGCGAGCGGGTCGCAGTGGCAACTTGGAGGCTGGCCAGCCGCAGGTGCTCTACCAGTTCAAGCTGAACGACGTCTACTGCTCGCAGCCCGCAACTCTGCACAAGAGCCTCGTCAGCCACCTGTCCATTGGAGACCTGTTGTGTCCCATTGTGGATGAGCGGGTCTGCCCCTCGGCCTGCGACTGTCACTACCAGTCGGCCTTCCGCACGGCCATCGTGGATTGCGCAGGTCGCCAGCTGGCCCAAGTTCCCGCCCAGCTGGCAAACTCGGCCAACTTCCGCCACTTCGAGGTGGCCCTCCTGCAACAAGGAGCCGGCGGCGGCCAGTTGAAGCCGCCCGGATCGAACTCAGCCGCCACTTCCGGCGCGCCCAAAGCTGCCGGCGCGCCCACCCAAAGCATCACCGACGTGGAGAAGCTCATCATCAAGCTGGACCACAACAGACTGGAGTCCATCGAGCCGCTGGCCCACCTGTTCAGTCTGGTGGCCAGCGAGCAGCAGCAGCAGGCGACCAACAGCTTGGCCGCCGCCGAGCAGCGCCAACGGTACGCGCGCGCCCCCAAGCCTCAGACGCCCTCTGCAGGCTCGTCGTCGAGCTCGCCGGAAGCGAGCCAGTCTCTGTCCATGGCGAGCTCGAGCGTATCGCCCAGTGGCGAGCACTTAGACTCGCCACCGGTCTCGCCGCAGACGAACGCGAGGGGCGCCTTGGCCGACAGTGCCCCACCCAAGAGGAAGATCTCGCCGGCCGCCATCGCCAGAGGCATGGCGCAGTGGGTGGCCCGGCCGGCCGGCGGCGAGCTCGCCGCCG
>Ga0058701_10000256_pt1 | contig 43117 bp, 32 predicted proteins | sample AgamicOrMae_FD_97039 | JGI IMG/M metagenome (GOLD analysis project Ga0058701, IMG submission 97039) | Agave microbial communities from Guanajuato, Mexico - Or.Ma.e | ecosystem: Host-associated > Plants > Phyllosphere > Phylloplane/Leaf | place: Guanajuato, Mexico | collected 2012-06-04
ATTGGCCAAAAGTTGCTGCCTCTCGCATCACTGGTTCATCATCTAGGGGCCCCTTTAGCTAATTATGTGTATGAATTTTGAAAGTATGCTTCTAGTTGTGTGAGGTAAAAGCTTTTGCGCACACTCGGTGTCCAATTGGTGAACTATGGTGTGATGATTGTCTATTCAGCTCGCATTCGCGCACCAGGGGCCCCAAAGCGTTTGCACATTTTGCTCTCTTGTGAGTACATGATTGGCTATGGAGGCGCGAATAGGCATGCAATCAGTAGTGCTGCTATATTGTCATAAGTGTGCGAAGTTTCTTTGAGCTCATACCACTGGTTAGCCCGGGGTGCGACCGGACACAATTTGAGCAAATTGTCAACAAAGGTCCCGAAATCGGAATGGCTCTCTTCAATGTAGGATCAATCTGGGGTACAAATACTCATGCTAGGCTAATGAATTTTTTACACTAGCTACAATAGTGTATACATAAGCTGCTGACAGCACACACACCCTGATTATGGCTCTGCTTGTTCCACCACAGGCCCCACTGGCTATTGAGGCCCCGCAGTCTGGGGCCCACAAGGGTCAAGATTGCAGCCTTTGCAATACGACGCTCTTTAGCTTGCATATTGGTGGCTCAGTTGTCACAGTTTGCATTCTCTACCACATGTCAATTGTGCATTCTGGTGCAATTTAGAAGAATGACGAATGTCTCTCCACTTGCATGATAGAACATGTTAGCAGGCTAATTTTCTGCATACAACAATCCAAACGTCTACAAAGTTCACAACAAATCGCAAAAGCACAATACGACCTCTACTTTCTCCATAATGAAGCTCAACTTTCCAACTTTGGGCCTCACTGGGGGCCGCGCAAAACACATTCTGATCAAGCGAACTGCAGACTCATGTAGTGTATGTATTTTGCAACATGCTGATATGATCATTTTTTGCCTAGCTCAATTGGTTACGAAGATATTGATGCTTCATTATTAAGGTGTCAAAATCGTCTCAGAATTTGAAAAGAAATCGTTCTGCGGATTGGATGGCAGATGGCGCACAATGAGCTCGTTGCCCTACAATTGGGTGCCCCCCACGAGCACCCTACAAGACGCCCGATTCGGCGGGCCCGATTTGGGTCTACTGAGAGGCACTGGTGGTCGCTCTGAGACACAGTGACCGCTTTCGGACGCCAACCACCAGGCCCCCAGAGGAGACAGTAGATTGGACCGCAAGGCTGACGCCCGGAAGGAGCCTCTGGACGAGACGAAGGCCTCGATAATTGAAATCTTCAAAGCGCAAGTGAAGGCGAGGGCAAAGTCCCCTTCAGTGGAGGAGGATTGCGAGATGATCACAAAAATGAGCCACCAAAAGATGAGTCGATGCTCGTGGGTGGCGAGCAAAAGGGTGGTGGTGAGATAAGTTCGAGAGAAGTGAAATCTGAAAAAACAATTGATGCCTCCTCTCAAGTTGCGGCCAGTCGACGGTCGAGTGAGAAAAACGATGAAGCAGCCGAAAAGGTGGACAAAGAGGAGGAAGAAAAAAGTCCCGAAATTGGAGGAGATTCCAAAGTAACAAGAGCAGGTCGTCTCCAGACGAGCAATATCCCAAGACTGGTCTCTTTGCATCGAAGCGAATTCAGCACAAGCAAGATTGAGACTAGCAGTAAGGTTTCAGAGCTGGAGCAAAAGAAACAAGCGCCGTCAAACACAACAAATGCCAAGGAGGCACTGGAAAAGAGTGATGAAAAAGAGAACGAAAAGGAGAATGAGAAGAATTAGAATAGTTGTCGTCCGAAATTGAAGGTCGACATTAGATTCGTCTCGCAATGCAAGCAATTAAGGGGCAAGAGTCTGGCCGATGGGGTGACCGAGCTGGACAAATGAGCCCAGCCGAAAGTGAGACGGAAATTGTGCCTTGAGGGCAGATGGCGCCCTCGCTTTGGGCTCTCTGCCGGTCGAGAGGATTTTTATATGAAGAACAAATGAATTAAAAGAGCAAGCCGAATAATTTGGTTCTCCAACCGGACGCTCAAAATAAATTCAACTTTTAGTCTCGAGCTCTGGGGTCTCTTGTCCGCCTGCGGATTCAACAGCTGGGCGGTCATATATACTTGAAGGTCGGTTTGAGACCGAGATTCTCCTCGCCAAATTCTTCAGCGAAGATGTCCCAATATTCGAGAAAGGCCTTCTCGATCTCCGAAAGGTGGGCAAGAAGCTGGTAGAGAATGTTCGATATTTCATCCAGGGCCATTTTCGTTTGATCAGCCGGGAGCTGATGTCTCATGCGTGGTCCTCGCAGGCTCTTCACGAAAGATTCATGATCTATACTACAGTATCTCGCGTTTAAAATGCACCATCGGCGAATGCGCAAGTCGGCGCGCATTTTAAAGCTCTGCATTTGGCGAGCTTGGATATAAATCTTCTCAATATTGATTGCTTTATGATGACAAAATTTGGGCCACAACATATCGTGGAGGCACTCATATTACGTGAGAGAGGATGGAGCGTCAAAGAAAAGAGTTCTCATTTTCGTTGCTCACGATGAACTATCCAGAGGAAGCTCAAGCTTTATGACAGAGAGAAGAGGATTGCTGGCAGGAAAAGAGAAAGGAGGTCAAAGCTGTCTGAGGATCAGATTGAACAGCTGGAACAAACAATCATACGCGAGCCTCAGTTGACCTTGCGAGAGACAAGTTGAACCTTCCGATTCACTGGTCCACCGTCGGGAGATACGCTAGGCGACTCAAGTGACCCAAGCGCTTATCACCCAAAAAATTCTCGATAAGTCCTGCCAATGCCGAAAAACGTGTCGAAACTGCCTGGAAAAGACTCAATATTTCTCCTGATCTGTGGAAAGATGTCGTTTTTACCGATGAGTCTGGCATCGACAATTGCAGTAAGATCTAGCGCAGCGTGTTCAGACCAATAGAAAATCATGATGACCCCAACTTCTACTTACCTTATCTAAACTCTTCTCTAAAACGATTGAATTTCTTCTCCTGGATGTCCAAACACGGAGTTGGTGGGATAGTCACCTGGGAGGGAACAATGGATTCTGCAATTTACTGCCAGATAATGGCCGACTAAATCGCCGACCTGAAAGAGCTCTTCGGTAAGGAAGATTCTTCTATCTACCATGACAATGCTGCCTTTCCCAGGAGCAGGGAAACGTGAAATTCAAGGCAGAGCATGAAATGCAGTTCCTATCAGAGAGAGGGATCTAGAGAAATTTTTCATACCTGTCCCACCATACTCGCCCGACATCAACATTATAGAGAACCTATGGGCAATCTTGAAACGGAATGTTCGATCACAGATTGCTGCTTCTGCCCAGCCAAGGAGTGAAAACGAACTTTACGAACTAGTTTGTACGACATGGAAAGACATCCCAATAGATGTGGTCAACAATTTATATGAGTCGCTGCCGAGACGGATGTTGAAGATTATAGAGTCTCAGGGACGATCAACAAAGTATTAGTCAATAAAAGTTGTTAAGACAGTGCCGTCCTTGTTGGTGGTATGGTTATGATGACACAGGCTGTTGCTCTGGCTAAGAAACCCCACATCATGATCGCAACAGCTGGTCGTATTATTGACCATCTTGAGAGAACCAAGGGTTTCAGCTCATCTGTGTTGAAATATCTCGTCCTCAATGAAGCCGTGCACTAGCGCGTAAGAGCGGGCCCGTGCACGCTATGAAGGGTCCAATTTGTGTCTCTTCTGAGGTTTCTAGCCCCATAACAAGGATTGCAGCCACCTGCTGGCATGCATTTGATACGGACTGAAGGCTCATCTGACCACAACAACGAGCATCCTTGCCGCATAGAGGGGCACTGTAGGAAGCTCCGATTTGTGCAACAAGCGTCCAGTGCACGACACCCGCCCTCATCAGGTCTACCATATGTGGGTACCATACATAGGTCTACCATGTAGCAGCCGTCTCGCCGCCTCCTTCTCTGTAGCTATCCATTCAATTGGCAGTCTTCAAGCTCTGCCTTGTCTCTCTGATCAAGCAACGGGTGAGCCAATGGCAACAATCGGCCTCGTAAGAGTGCTAGATTCTCGCGTCCCCATGAATTGCACGACCACCACTCATTCGGAGTCCACTGATGTCCACCCATCTTTTCGCCCCAAATATACACAAGCACCCACTCCAATGGCACACAAACGCTCACTATGGCCTCTCGCATGATCCAAGTAATGATCTCATGCTCATTATAGCTCACAAAGAGATTCCATACCATGCAGATGCTGCATCCTACTAGCTAGGGTACATGTTTACTAATGCTCGTTCTAGCTCTCACAGAGCTATGAAATTTCTCTCAGACTTGCACAAGCGCACAAACTGGCCATTGTGAGTTTGGTCTATAGATTTAAGCTCAGCCTATGACGAAGAGGTTATCTGGTGTTTGGGAGTCCCCTGAGGGAGTTGGCAGTTCACTAGCGACGAGGGCCTGTCTCCCTAGACTCGAAGCAACAAGTTATTTGTCCTGAGCGTGTCCAAGCTTGGCAGCTCATAGGTCGTCGACATCTCTACCTCCAGTCATCTCGCAGGAAACTATGTCTGGTGGTAACTTGAGAACCTCGCTGATAGAATTGGCTCTTATTCGTCTGGTGCGAATATGCTCAGCCAGATAAGCGCCTCCGAAAAATCCGGTGACAATGCCAAACATCATCAAGGTTAAGGTTAGGAGAGCGCCAACTCTGAAGGTAGTTCTTTGTTTCAAGCTGATCATCTTGAATTGCGCCTCTTCTTGCAGGACTGCTGCAACGTCCGACAATCCGAAGTCCATCACAGGCTCATAGTGCCATTTTTCTTCCTCGTGTGAACTGCCAGAGTCATCGATTAAATCTGTTCTGCTACTTGCCACCGCCTCATTGTATGTTATCGAGTTTAGCTGGCACGATATTCTGACGCCGACCTGATCTTTAGGGTAGGAAATTCTAATATCAAACGATTTACATGCTGGCCAAGGTTCCACCTGATTCATGCAGCTCAAGGCACAGTGGAATGCAGCCAATGACATATGAGATTGGATATTTTCTCCTTTTTTGACCAAATCTAGACCCGAGCGTAGTTCCTCTAAACTGATCTCGACATCGCCACCGGCATTCTTTAATTTGTCAATCAATCTTGCCTGATCTGCATCCAGCGTACTCTTCAACGTGATCCCAGTGAGCTCGTCGTAGAAGTATATAGGGTTGAAGCGGTATTTTGTCGTCTCATGGTTCATGTAGTCGGCTGCAGTTACTTGTAAAGAGACCCTTTCCATTGAGAGGTCGTTGAAGACACAAAAATTACTTTTCTCATTTGGCTTCGATTCTGAGGCAAACAGCTCTGAGAATAGGCTGGCGAAGAGGGAATTTTTCTTCTCCATTTCTATTATCTTGGGCCACTGGTTCTCCCATCGGGCTAGAAACGCTGTCTCATTCCCTCGCTTGAGATCTCTCATCTCAACAAAATCAAAATGTACACAATAGTCGTGCTTCATCTCAACGAATGACTTAAGATCACTCGACACTTGTCCTTGACTGGCGGACTCATCCAGTCTCTGGACGGTTTTCCGCAGATTTTCTTTCACTTCGATGAATTTTTTCATGTTGAATTTCATGCAAAACTCGGCGCATTTATCGGCATTTGTTGCTGGTAATATCAGTTTATGAGCTAGGTTCGTGTGTATAGTTTCCCTAGAACTTTTGAAATAATCTAGATAATGCTTGTTGTATAGGCTGCAAGTCTTTCGCTTGATGAGATTCACGAAACTTCCCTCATTCCCACTTTGCGATACCTTCAATTTGAATGTTTTGGACCCAATTGCTTGGCTCGCCTCTTGAATTTTGTCGACAATTTCTTTGGATCCGAAATTCAGCTTGGACAGAACGCACTCGCCACCTCCATTTGTAACACAAAAGGAGTAGGAGAAGCAGTTTGAATCGGCAAAACAGGCCAGCCGACATTTGGCCAATGAGTCGGAAGGGTCAGACTTCCAACTAGATCCCCAGTCATCGACAAGTAGCCCAACGAAATCTATCTTCGTTGACCATTTATCCAACGATTTGTGCCCTGATCGTCCCGACTCAAGCCCTCCAGTGTTGAAACGAGTAACCAAAAACTCGGCCTCTATGTGAGCCTGCGCACCGGTGACCATGATCACCCTATTTTGTAGCCTCAGTGTTCTGGCGGCCTCCGTCTCAGTATTGAGCAGCCGGTTGTGGTACTTTACATTCTCGTCTGTCATCAAACCAACTTGGAAAATATCTTGGCCACCCCCATCCAAGTCAAAAGGGTTGCTTGGTTTCGCACCAGGTTGCCTCTTTTCAATCCAACATGAGTGCTCGTAAGAGTCATACTCAAAATGCGTGTTTCCGTTAAGTAGAACTGCCTCTAGATAACAATCCATCAGACTTTTTGCATTGTAAAATTTAGTCTCTCCACCCTTTCTCGAGCCTTTTCCAAGTGAGACCAATCGGGCGTAATCAGTTGGGTGCTCTCTCAGTGAAAATGTCACCAATAACTGTTGCTTGTCTGGATCTCCCAGGTTGTTGAGGTGTCTAACTTCAAAGTCCTGAATCATTGCCACAAACAGGTCGTACCCCTGCGCGATCGCATTTAAAAACATCATCTGCACTTCCGGTCGTCGATTTGCGTCCTTCATTAATTCGAGCTCCTCTTTGGTGCCCATGTGGGCCTCTAGCAGAATTTCAACTCTGCCCATGGCCTTCTGTTTGTATCCAACATCACTTAGTGTACAATCGTCTTGAAGGGAGAACAAATCCAACAATCTGGGCTCGTCGGAGGAAGATTGGGAATTGAGAGTCCAATGAAAGTCGGTAAAGTCAATCTCAAATTGATCATAGAGCGTTTCTCCACTGTCACTGGTGTGTAGTATTTCCATCCTAGCTATTTCGTTCAATGGAGTATCCTTGACGTGGATGAATGTCATGAATCGACCCTCACCATCGCGCCCCAATCCATCCTTTATATATTCAACGAGACCCATCTTATCCTCGGCGATGGTAGTCTTTCCAATCCAAATAGGCAACCAAGTTTCGTGGGCAGCGTAAATAAGGGTTGGCGAGTTTCTAACCCGACCTCTGCCTACATATTTTGGCGGCCTGAAGGCGGTCTTAGTGCCGTACAAGAACATAGCCAAATTGAAACTGTCTCCACGTATTATTGCGTACTTTGATATCAAACAATGACGAAGCTCTTTTGATGTGGATGAGTCGCGCCGGATTCTAGAATAATAATGCCAGCCACTATTCAAATCGATGATTTCTCTAACATTTTTCTGGGGATCGCTACTACCCATATTGTGTTCAATTCGAAGCATGTCAAGTGTATTATCGAAGGCGACGAAGAACAACGACTCACTAGCTCCTCTGACGCTCCTATGAGTAACTTTGGCCTTGAATGAGAATTGTGACAAGGAATGTTTCAACCCAGGCACATCTTCGTCGAGTCGTCCTTGAATTATTTCAAGACACTTGACTCTCAGCGGCCAGACGAATTGATCCAATGCAGCTGTGTCTTGCATCATCATTTCGGGGCCAGTCTCTTCTTCAGTTTGAGGTGCAAAGAAGGATAAGGTTGTTGGATTGCGCTCATCAGATCCTTGCAGGGTTATCATCAGAGGGAGAGCTGTCTCTCCTCTTTCTGGAATATCTCCGATTGAAAAGTAGGCTTTCATTGTTATCGTCTCGCCTTGTTTTGTTCTCAACTCCTTAGCAAACCAGCGAGATTCAACATTTCTGGCATCGAGCTTAAAAAGATCCCTTTCAAATGGTTCAGGATATTTCACTGCATAGAACAACCATTTGGCCGGCCCTATGATATAGTCGGGCAATCCGAAATCGATATCGTGGAACACTAGCACAGAACGATACTTCGCATCGTTGAGATCAATCCTGGAACAAGCGCTTGGGCTTGAATCGCCGATGTGAAGTGTAACGCCACTCTTTGAGTCGTGGACAATCGTATTCTTGAAATTAGCCTCAAAACCAGACGAAGATGCTTTTCTTCTTATCACCGAGTTGCCAGACAGACGAACCGCTGCCCTCTTTTGTTCTCTCGAATAGGATTCCCAAAACTCATATCTGCCTCCGTTTCCAAGGCGGACAACTGTTCTTACGGTAAATGTTTTGAAATCTGGCTCCCAGGTGGTGGAGTTTGTTGAATTGATTAACCTCATGTGGCATAATAGGAGCAACCAAATGCTGGCAAGCCAAATCTGCAGAGTATCCACATGCATCTTGGTTCAGATGAGCTTTGGGATGGGTTAAGACGCAACGGCGGGGCCTGTCTTGGAATTGAAATATCTGCATTTCATAGTTGTGCCTTGCTATGATTAAACTTTACACCGTCAACCTCGCAAGGTCGGAACGTGTTAAAAGTACAACTAACAGGCTTGGTAGCACCAAGCTAAACAAGCGACCCTCCGCAGCTCAGCTCGTGATGCTTTTTCTTACCACCAGCAATCATCCAGACAATTGAACTGATTCAGATGACTGCACAACTTCATGTGCATGCAATCACATTTTTTGAGAACCTCTCACTGCGGATATCGAGTTCATGATACGGATCTAGATGGCTTTTGGTGCTGTTTTTTCTGACGAGATTCTTTTACGTTCGTCATGCTCAATGACGCTAACAAGCCCTAAAACGAGAGTCCAGGACCATGGAATGATTGTTATCTGAATTGATGTTTACGATTCTCTGAACTAACAAACAACCAGTAGCTCGGACTAAGAAACCCTCTTGTAGAGTTCAGAATGATTTCAGGGGCCAGCAGAGTGATAGTTCCCATCGATGATTTTTCGCAATGTCTGAGACTCTATTGCTGGACCGAAGCCATCGAAGATGTTCAGTCCACCAAGCGAAACGAGGTTGGCTGATAACAAGCCCCGAGATATAGCGGGCGGATTGGACGCCCTATGTTCAATAGCCGACTTTTCAAACGCATGTCCAAGGATCCTGAAGTCTCTGCTCTACTTCATTCCGATTAGCCTCATAGTCTCATTATGAAGCCAGGTCGATCGAGCTCAAATAACTGGACAGCAAAGGTCCAATCATCAAATCTAAGCAACTGAAGGCGCTGCTAGGAACTCCTCACGCGTTTTTCAACGCGCAAATCAGCGATACAGATCAGTTGCGTGAGCTGAGAAATTGGGTCGACTTTCAGGTGTTTTTTTTTCACCAGACTTCAACCGGATTTTAAAATGGATATTAATCTGCCACAATGGTTAAGAAAGCATTTAGGTTTGATGCACATGATTGAGGCCGATCTGAATGGATTGATGTTCCATCCTGGACATGGAGGTCTTTGTAGGAGATTCTTGAAATTACTCGTCGATTCCACATTGTGTCGTACCAAGTATCCAAATGTTTTCGCCAAAGAGGAGCTAGAGCATAATAATGATCAATTAGAGATAAAAACTAAACTATTACGAAGTACCGCAAGCGAGCTTGCACAAGTTATCAAGGAGAATGAGAAAGGTCAAAGGGAGTTGGATTTTCTTAATGATAAATTGGACTATCTGAAGAGGATTGAAGATCTCTACAGAAGGACAATAGAGTTTTTAGAAAAAACTATGGAGAGAAAGAACTACAGATTAGATCAGGTGCGTGTGAAAGTCCTACCGAATTTGGTGAGATATCTAGCAAATGAAGATCTGACAAAGATATACTCGCATGATTTGAAAGGGTTAATCACCGAAGATTGCCTCAAGGAATTTGCATCTACAGGACAACAATCACAGGGAACGGCTACTACATTTGGGTTGCTGAAGAGGCAACAGAGCCATCACACAGAGACTGAATATACTGATACATTTGCCAAAATTCAGACCACACACCAGGATGTTTCGAAACTTTTGGAGGGTATATTCACAGAGATGAGTCGGTTAGATTATTACCAATTAGAGATAAAAAAGACACCGAACATTGAGGGAGACCTAGTTGCTTTCAGGCTGCCTGAGTGCCAAGAAATCGTGGTTGAGGCGAACAAAGAGGAGACGGAATTGTTGTCAATGACCGACAGTCTATCCAAGAGGGCTGATCAGCTAGAGCGTGAAGTGATAGATTTAGCACAACAATATAAGCTTAGGCGCGATGAGATCACAAAAAATTGTAGAGAAGAGTTGAAGCGAATCAGAGCGAAATACTTGCCTCCCGATTTGAATGCATCAGATAAGAATAAATAAAATAAGTGGCAGACTCTCTTTGATGAGCTCGAATCAAGTAAAAGCGTTCACGAACTCATGTCCACTCTTTGGTCCCCATCCAGAGGCCTACATCTCATCTCTTGGGTGACAATTTCGCTAGCATCAGAAATCAATCTGGAATATTGATGATCCAAGTGGCTGAGCGTTAGTATGGAAGCAGCTCTCACGATGGTTGTTGATCCGATTGTCAGATCGTGCCACAGGCTGGCTTGGATCTACTCCAGAGATTACATTCTGGTCCGCCTGGTGTCGCTGGCTCCAGTCGAGAGTGAGACAAGTTGGGCGGGCAGAGTGCGCATGCGTCAACCCAACATGGCAGGCTGGACACCACTGACCAGTTGCGGGAGTTGGTCCCGCGCCTTAGGATCAACTGATTCATTTTGTCCGTTTCCTCAGTCCGGCTCTGATTTTGCAATCGTTTCCTCGAAAGTTGGGCAGCAAGTCGGCGTGGTTGGTTCAAGGGCATGCCAGTTGGGCGCTTCGAGAGTGACAAAAGAGGAGGAAAATTCACCATCTCCAGCCAAGGTTAAGTGGTTGAGAGCAACAGACTTACAGGAAGAAGGTGAACAGAGACTGAGATCGGAGAGGAAGCGACAGATTTGAGATAGAAAAGCAACACTTGATGCTAGGAAAAATTGGCCCAAATACAGACAAACAAACAAGACCAATATCTTGCATCAATTTGTCGCATCATCCGTCGTGAGTTGGTCTTGGGAGGGGCCCAGTGTGAAGTGCGTGATGTATTAGGAGTAGAAATTGGTGGAAAATTTTGCAAAACTTTGCCTCTCCAAAGAGACTCTCATCAATCAATTGAAGCGAAGGCAGAAGCTTGAGCCGAAAGCGAAGCCCAATTTGTGAAACTGATCGGCTGAAAGAGAAAAAGAAGGGGGACAGACTGAGAAAAATTTGCAAGACACAATGATTATGCACAGCAATCAGATAATCCTAATCTTGGGCCTATTCTCAATGGCTTGCCTGTTGGACCAGCCGAGCAAAGTGGGCGCGTGTGGACCCGGCCGAGCTGGCGGCAGAAGGCGGATGTTGCGAAAGTATCCGCCTCTCGTGCAGCGCCAGTCCATCCCGAACGTCAGTGAGAACACGCTCGGCGCCAGCGGAAGGCCCGAGGGTCCAATCAAGCGCAAGGACAAGCGCTTCAAGGAGCTGGTGCAGAACATGAACCCAGACATTGAGTTTCGCGACGACGAACGAACTGGGGCCGACCGGATGATGAGCCAGGTAAGTAGTTGTTGCGTGTGGCCAAATGATTTTCAGGCGGCAATCTTGAACCAAGTGAGAGGCAGAGACAGAGAGTAGCATCTATATGTAATGCGCCGTGTGGCCACCCAGGCGGAGCCCCTCGCGCAATGGAGTGGCGGCCAAGTGGGCCAAGCGGGCCAAGTGGGCCAGTTTGTGGCTTTGTGGTGTCCACGAGCGGTGAGTGGGGCGCTCGTTGTGGTCAGTGGGCGCGACGGTTGAGCCGGCCGGCGAGAGGCCGCCTGACACAGTGCGCGCTCGGCCTATAGGCGGCCAGTGGAGGCACACGCGCCGCTCGGCACTGCTCGCGCGCCGCACACTGCCAGTGGGCGACCTGTTGCTCGTTAAGCGATGGGCGCCGCTCCTCATCATCGGCGGCCGGCCCAGCACAATGGGCAGCCAGCGGCGATATCAAGAGCAGGACGCGCCGCAAGAGGCAGCAAGAACAACAAGGCCGCACAACAATGAGCAACAGCTACAGGCCCACTCTTTTGGGCTGCCTGGCTGCCTCGCTCACTCGCTCACTTCGCGGCCATGAATCTCATTATGGCACTCATTTGGCAGCCTCAGGTTGCCCCTCTCGGCGGGCGCCCAAGTCCACGAGCGGCCGAGACTTGCGCACAAACAGAGCTGCCGGCGCGCTGCCCAACGGAGGCCAGCCAGCGGCCAGTGGCCAGTGGCGACTAATAGGGCGGCGGGCCGCGCGGACCGACCACCACCGGCGCGTTTGAGCGCAGCCGGTGGATAATAATAGCCCTGGGTGGTGGGCGAGCGGGCAGCCTTCTGGCCGGCCCGTGGCCCTGCCTCTGCCCCTACCTCTGCCTGTGGCCGGCCATTGGCTGGCGTGTCTTTGGCGGCGCCGCAAAAAATCCCACCGCTCGCTGGGGCTGCCGCCGCTCGAGCCGCCGCTCAAGCCGCCGCCGTGGACGCGCCGCCCCGCGCGCACTCTTGGGTGCTGGCAAAGTTAATTTTTCGCCCGAGTCTTGGGTGGCGCGGCCACACACGCACACATCAAGTGTTGCCTCCGCTGGCGCGCTCTCGCCGGCCGCCGATGATCGAAAGTCTGGCCGCCCTTGGCGAGCAGGCCGGCCCGAGTGGCGCCAGTGGCCCGCATTGGCCAGTGCGGCGCCACCCTCGCCGGCCCGAAACGGCGCACTGGCCATTTCTCATCTTTTTGCCCATTGCATTCCCACACAAAAGCGTGGCTGCCCGCGCTGTCCAGCAGGGGCGGCTCTCTGCTCTCTGCCCTCGGCCAAGCGGCTGCTCGAGCGGCTCGAGCCGGCCGAGCTCAGTGGCGGCGGGCGGGCCGAAGTGGCCGGCCGAATACCTGAGCTAAGGCTTCGGACGCGCGACTAATCGGCGCGTCAGGCCCGAGGAGCCGGATCAGGGCCGCCCTAAGGGCCGAGGAGGAGCAGCACCAATGACAAAGACGACCACCAGAGCGGCTCGTGGGTGTCTCATGGGCGGACGAGCTAGGCCGCTGGCTCGTCTGCCAGTGTTTGTGTGTGCGTGCGTGCGTGTGGAGGCGGACACTGACAAGCTGGGCCGGCCTGGCTCCAGGTTGGCGGGCCCACAGGCTGCACGCTGCACACTGTGCGCCGTTCTCCCTCCGCGCTCAAACAAACACAATCTTTCATGGCTAATAATGGGAATCGATGCTAAAAAGCGAGCGCTCCCCACTGGCCTCCCATTCCGGTGCACCAACGTGCGCTTGTGTCTGCTTGTGTGTGCCTGTGAGTGTGTGTGTGCGCCCCAAAGTTGGCCCACAGCACAGCGCTTGTTATTATGGTTACCATTATCATTCTTTCTTACCTGTGCTGCCAATATCGCGCCCGTTTCTCGCACTCCCATGGAACGCCACTGCCGAGGGCGGAGGGGTATCCTACTCCTCCTCCTCCTCCTCACTTTCCACTGGCAGACACTGGGCCATCTCTCAGACGGGCCGGGCCCAAGCGAGAGTGGCCCTTTTTGCCGCCAGTTGTACTTTTTGGCTGCGGGGGAACAAAAGAGGCGAAACTCATCTCAGTATCAATGGCAAATTGTTATCGTTTGTTGTTGTTGTTGTTGATGCTCTTTCTCTCTCTCTCCTTCTCACCACAGTTCCCCTCTGGGACGAGCGCGCATTGCTGATTGATTGGTTTTCCCTCCTTTGTGCCAGCCACAGCCAAAGGCCCACAAGATTTGGCCCCCGAGGAGGAGCTTTTAGCAGCACTAATGAGCGGCCAACAAGACTACGCTCCCCGCTAATCGTTCGTCTCCCTGGGGCCTCCATTGCCAACGGAAGCTGCCCCCTGGCCTACGCTTTCTCTCTCTCTCTCTCGCCCTCTGCTCCTTGAGCTCCTCTCTGGCCCCTCGGCGCGCTTATCCGGTGCAAGCACTTTGCCCGCTCAACAAGTGTCCCCGCCAGCTGGCCACTCTTCCTGCCCAAGTATCTCTCATTTCTCCAACACGCTGCCTCCGTGTCAATCCGACGGCCACTTGATCGCGCGCGACCAAGCTCACACTAAGCCCCGGCTTCATCCGCTTATACAGCGCCAAACAAGCTCGGATCTAATTCAATCTATTTTTTCCCTCGCCTGCCACCGGTCGCCGCACGCTGCAGTCTCTGCAGTGTCTGCCGCCCACCAGCTTGTGGCTGTGAGCGCGCGTTCTCGCACGCTGCTGGCTAGCACAGCAGTCCCCTGGGCCTGCAGCACTCGGCCAACCCTAAGCACCGGCGGCCTTCTAATCTTGCCACTGGATGGGCCCCACTCCAAACAACAATTCCTCTCGCCCGCCCAACACCAGCAACAGGCTTCCGTCGGTCCCCTGGAAGCCGCTTGCTTGCTTGGCCGAATGGGCCGAATGCTTGTGCTTCTGGCTGCTTGCTTGCTTGCTTGTTTGTTTGTTGATTTAACCACAGCACAGTTGCAAAAACAGTTCCTCCCGACGGGCAGGAATTGAATTAATTCCCCACGCTTTCATTTCTCGCCCGCTGGCCCGCTGACCAAATGGAAGGCGCCTAATTCAAGAGCACAATTGAGTGACCACAAGTGAGTGGTGCTGTGGTCTGCTGGTGGAGCAGCAGAGGCGTTCAACAGGCACTCGGGTTGTTGCTCCAAGAGGCTCCAAGAGGTTTCCAGCCGCAGAGCAATATCAATTTCAACAACAATTGCTCCTCGAAGTCCGAGCTCTCTCTCTCTCTCTTGCCTCCATTCAATTGGCCAATTCCTCAACTGTTTCCACTGGAGGAAAATCCATTCCGTCTCCATTCGACGGCATTCAGATGAGAGAATTAAATTTGTCATCAAATCAGCCGGCCAGCCCGAAGTGAGGAATTTTCCCTCCTTCCACTCGAGGGGCGCTCACTCGAGAGCATGGGTTCGAGATGGGCTCCATTCGGCAGTTTGCCACCAGAGTTGCTCGCCCCGAAGAATATTCGATTATTCACTTCCACCCTCAGTTTGGGCCGGCTCCATGTCATCGAGTGGAGAGGCGGGCGGGCGACGAGAAAGTTTAAAAAGTACAGAACAGGACAAATTGGTCCCGCGCGCACAATGGGCCGGCCGTGTTGCTGCGCTGCTGGCCAAGCAAAACAAATGGCCGCTCAAAGTGGCCTCTTGCTTGGCCCACTGCACACTGTGCTCCCTTCAGGCAGCACTCGACACTCGCAGGCCACAGATCACTTTCCATCGCCGCCTCGTCTCTCTGCCTCTCTCACCTCAGCCAAACACAATGGTGGCCCATTCCGCCCGGCCTATAATTGTCGCTCGTGCTCGTCATTCTCGCTCCAATGGACATAATTTAATTCGATCACCGGCACCAGACAAAGGTAAACTCCGCCGCTCCTGCCAGCAAGCACGGCTGGCTGGCATCCGAGGGAGGCGGACCGGCTCCAATCGGCCTATCGGCTCGCTCAGCCGGCCCACCCGGCGCGCCTCGCCCTCTCAAGCCCGGCCCGGCTGAGGTAAAGCTCCTTGGGCGGCGGTGGGCAATTTTTACGCTCCAGAGCTGCGTCGAGCAGGCCCCCAACTGATTCAGACTCTCGGCCATAGTCCACACGGCTCGCCGTTTATCTGTACGAGCAGGAGGGGCAAATAAAAAAATCTCTCCGCAGTCGACCCGCTTCGAATGCCTCCCAAGTGGTCGCGGGACAGTTTATGTCCAGTGGGGGCTTGTAATCTGGTGGAATCTGCCGGAAGAACATAACTCAAACCTAAGAGGCGAGCCTCAAACGGGCGGCGGGACAGCGCCAAAACAACAAAGCAAGTGAGCGGCCTGCTCTGCACAGTGCACTGCGCGCCGCTTAGACTCAACGAAACTTCCAACTATCGCACTAATTCGGCTGTACACACTTGCAGCATGGGCCCTCTGCTATTCCTAATCGGCTAATTATAATGATTATGACGATGATGATCATCATCATCATCCACTCGCAAGACCAACGCAATCAAAGTTTATCTCCTTGTTCCTCAGGCGCTCCTTTTTACGACCACTTGTTGCTGGCCACTTCTTACAAGCCCCATCAATAGCGCAATAGAGAGCCTCCGTTTTGGGGCGCCCGCAACGAGCGGCCACAAAAAGAACATGAAATTTTTATGCTCTCGATGATGGTCACGATGACGAGCCGAAACGATCGCCCCCGAAGGTGGTCCTTCGCCTCGAGGCGGCCCACCTTGCCGCACTTCCATTCTCCTATAATCCAGAGGCAGTCTCTCCAAGTGGAGTTGGATTCTTGCAACGGCCACTTGGGCGCCGAGCAGCGCCTCCTAACGACTGAGGGAAGCTGTGAGGCCCATGAGCCAACTGGAACAGTCGCGCAAAGTTCGGCCAGTGCTTGTGAGCGGGCCCATTCGACTTTCGAGCGACATCCCGGCAGGAAAAGTGGCCGCTGGCGAGCCGAAGAACGAGCAACAAGGGCGAGAAAGCAGGAGGGAGAGAAGTTAATGACAAGAATTTGGCCTCCTCGTGGAGTGTGTGGCCTCAGAGTGGCCGGTGGCAGAACAAGAGCGGGCAAAAAACAGTGGTGGCCAACTCGTGGATTTTTTGAACGCCTCGAGTGGGGACCAAGAGATCTATGTAAATATTTGAAAGCTTTTGGGCGTTCAAGTGTTCAGAATGAACTCTGGGCCAAGCGGCAGAGGTGGAGAAGCGTCTCTCTGGCGGAGGGGCAGCCTCATGGGGCGAGCGAGCAGAAGAGAGAGGCCAAGAGTGAGAGTGGGCAGGGGAGCGACACGTTGGCTACAATCAACTTTTATGGCCGTGGCACGCCGGCGACCGTTGCCGGCAGCTCGCCGGCCACTTCTGCCCAGTGGCGCCGGCTCCACTTGGCCAGAGGCAGAGCACAGGAGGCCTGCTTGTGCCCTTGGTGGTGGTGGTGCACAAGGTTTGCACCGGCGGGATAATAATGCGCGCCCGCAAGTAACAGACAACAACAAGTGTCTTGTTTACCTGGCCACTTTTTGGGGCCCGCTGAGCTGCGCTTATTTACATACACTCGAGAGATGCGTGCCGCCAGCCTGCGTGGGCTGGACATTATTCTTTGCCGCCATTTGGGCGCCGCTGCTTGTGTCTCGCGTGGGCCAAAATCAACAGGTGAAGGGAGGCCCAGTGTGTGTTTAACTTTGGAAGAATCTTCCAATTCCATTTTGGTCTTCATTTTTTATTCCCCCCTCATACTTCTCCTTCCTGGCCACTGCTTTCTAGACAAATTCTCTCCCTCCTTTAAGGGAAAATAACTAGCCCACTGCCACGGGAACGGCCCGGAACTCGAGCCGCCGTCTATTGACATTGGCCGGCGAGAATGTTTCCGTCCCAATGTTGCCCTCCGGTGCCACAGGCGTGTGACGAAAATGATCAATTCCATTTCCTCTCCTCCTCCAGCTCCAGCCAGCCAAGCTATGGGCCGGCTTTTTTCTCCCTCCGTCTGGCCGGAAAAAAATGAAATTCTCCTCCTCTGTCGTCCAGCGAACAACACGAGGTTGCTAATTTTACTCTCTCCAACTTTCAATGGACCACTAGTGTCCGCAAACCACAGGCCGAGGCACCAGGAGCTTCATCAGGCTTCTCGGTGGGCCACAGTTTCAAAGTCTAACACAGCCGAACACAGTTGTTCGAGTTGCAATATCTGCGAGTCAAATCTTATCGCCTTGAGGCCATCTGATTAATGAGATCTCTTACAGTTCCCTCCAGTGGGCATATTTCCATCTGCTGCTTCTGCTGCTCGCCGAGAAGGGCCACTTTGAACTGGTCTTGCTCCTCGCCGGGCGGCACTTTTTCGCCGCTCCCAAGCTTGGCCAACTGGACGAGTGTGTCCACTGGGAGCCACTTGTTGCTCGCCGCTGGTCGCTCGTATAGGTTTGCCCAACATTAGGCACGAGCGCGGGCCAAACGCGCTCCAAGGGGACGCACTCAGATCCCCAGTGCTCAGGATGGCCCAATGGCAATCGATCGCCTTTGGGAGGCTCGTTGGCATGGAAGGCCTGGCGACCGGCAACCCTTTGAAGTGAGGTGATCGCTTTTATGGAGTGCCCCATTGGAGGGCCCTGTTTTGGGGAGCGCCGCACAAACAGGCAGCAGTGGGCCCATTTGTTTTGCAGGCCGCAATTTGGAACCACTGGATGCATGGGTGTATGTAGTTGAGCCTTATTGTGGCCTGACTCATGTGTCTTTCATTTGGCAGGTGGATTTGCGGCCAAATTTGACGATAATGACGAACAGAGACCAACACTGGCCGAGCCCACCTTTTTCGGGCCCTTTGTTGACATTGCAGCGCCAAATGGTGGCCGCCAGAGACTTACCTCTCTTTTTAATAAGCTGATTTGCCGCCAAAGTGCTTTGATTTTACTTCCATCCTCCTTCGCGGGCCCCCAATGAGTGGGCAAGTTTTCTCCAAACACTCTAGGTTAAAAACAAGCACAATTGCCTCGCCTGTGTTTGCAAAAAATCTGAGCAAAACCTCAGCCCCGTTTGGACCATCATCTCTGGTGGCGATCTCTCCCTCCTACTCCCTAGCATTAGCTCAGATTGAGTTGATTTTCAATCCTGTTCGAAAATAATCTGATGGCAATCTTTTATTGCTCTCCATCGGCGCAGAACACAACTTTTCGATTGCAAACAACACTTGTAAAACACCTGATTATGGTCGCCTATTGTGGACGACTTAACAAACTGCACAAACTTTATCAACTGCAACGATAACTGACCAAACTCGCTCCGCTCAACCAAAATCAAACCCATTTCGAACAACAATAATCCAGAGGCTCAAGGAGAAGCTCAGCGTTTTGGCCATCAGTGTGATGAACCAGTGGCCCAATGTTAAGCTGAGAGTCATTGAGGGTTGGGACGAGGACAACCGGCACTCGTTGAACTCGCTACATTACGAGGGCCGTGCAGTGGACATAACAACCAGCGATAGAGACAGGTCCAAGTACGGAATGTTGGCCAGACTTGCCGTGGAGGCTGGTTTCGATTGGGTGCACTACGAGTCAAGATCTCATGTTCATTGTTCAGTCAAGTCTGGTAAGTATTTGGATAAGTTCTTCTCCTTGCTCTTTGGAGCTGCTTGTTCCGCTGCCATCTCTTATTTGTGGCCATCAAAGTGGTTTTTATTATTCTGCTTGTTTCTCCACAAAGAGGCATCCTGCCTGTGTCCATGTGCTTGTTTGTGTTTGTGGTGGGAAGAGGCTGTAAAAGTTTCTGGCAAAGTAGCGCGAAAGACCATTTATTGTAACTGGGCGCACTTTTTTACCTTCCGATTTTTGCCCATCCTCATCATGAGACACACACACACTGGATGGCCGCCACACTTGGCCTCTCTTGAGGCCACCTTTGGCCCAAGGAAAAGTCCAATCCTCCTGGTCCGCTCGCCCATCGATTGCTCCTCAAGCAAATGGGCGACACAAAACATCATTCGAATGGGCAAAACAGCACCAATCGGGTTTACTTTTTCATTTTATTATACCTATTCCCTCTTTCTCCCTCCCCCCATTACTCCCTCTCAGTGTGCCCCATCACCACCTATTTGCCAGCTGGCTAATAGTGATTGTATTTGCTCCATAGTGTGAGCGTATTTTTCACTTAAAACAACATTAATCAAGCGCCCACATCCAAGCGTGACCAATCAGCTCGTCCTCTTCTTCTTGGCTAATTGTCATTCATGATCGTCGCCTTCTTCATGATTCTGTTGTTTGTGAAAAGACAAATTATTATTATTATTATAACATCTAGTTGAGGCATACAAATCTCTAACTCTCCTCTACCCATTTTCGCACGCTTTTTACCTAATTCCCAACAAACAACCATTCTGTTTGACAACTATTGCTTACAGAAAAAGCCGATCCCATCAGAAACAACGGTTGCTTTGATGCAAAGAGCACCGTAGAAACGCCTTGGGGCCGAATGGAGATGTCACAATTGCAACAAAACGATCTCGTGCTCACCATGAATCCACAAACTGGTGAATTCCAGTACAGTCCAGTGATCATGTGGCTTGATCGGGACCTTTTTGGCTCGGAACTTTATGTCGAATTGACGACTAAAAGTGGGCGTCGGATTCGCCTAACATCCTCACATTTGATCTACGTCTCCGATGAATATCCACAGGGCTTTGAAAATTGGCGCCCGGAACATAGAGAGGAAACTAACAAAACAACACTTGTTGAAAGTCTGAATAGAACGGAATCAGGTTCCTCAACGGCTGTCAAAGAGCAATCACTTAGAGCCAGGCGACAGGATTCGAATGAGAATCAATTGGGCGAGCCCGTGGATAAATCATCGCAAACAGGAAACGCGAACAATAATAGAAAGAATAACAACAACTTTTATTACTACTATTCTCTCGACGACCATAAGGCGCCGACAACAATTGGCTCTAATGGGCCCGCCCATTCACTCGATAACGCCCAGCCCACCAACAAAGCTCAGACCAATGGGCCCACAGAGAGCTGGACCAACAAGATGGCCAGTCTGAATGTGGAGGATTACGCTTACACAGTTTACTCGAGAAATGCAATCGTCGGCCAGTATCTGTTGGTGCGCCGAGGAGACGGCAAACAGTCGACTGCAAGAGCCCATGATCGCCGTCGCTCCATAATCGAAAGCCATAACTCAGAGGCACGCCAACAGTCTGAGAACGTCATCCAAAATCCGAGTAGACTCGTGTTCAAGGGAGCAAAACATGAAAAGATTACTATGCAAGCTAGCGCTGATAAGACGCGGAAGCTTGCCACTGACGTTCCCACACTGTCTTTTGAAAGTTCCTCACAAGATTTGGTAGAGTTTGACCAGATAATAAGCATCAACTATGTCACAAGTGAGGGACTTTACGCACCACTCACTAGGCAGGGCAATATAGTTGTCGACTCAGTGGTGGCATCGTGCTACGCCCTCGTCAACAATCATGAAATGGCTCATATGTCTTTTGCCCCCATTAGATGGTTCAGCTATGTGAACGAATGGTTCTTTGGCCTCAAACCGGAAACGCCAACCATTGAGAGGACCATAGAGATGGCGCACTTTCATAATCACCAAACAGATATCAGCAGATCGTCTGTGACCGACTATCCAAGGCAACAAAACCGTCTCCAATATGTTCGAGCCAGAACAATTGCCTTAACAAACAAGGAGGAACCAGATATCATCGATTCAACTAAGACCGATTTAGATCAAAAACAGCAACTCGCACGACAACCTAGTAGGCACATTCATTGGTATGCAATACTATTGTATAATATTGCTCGATTCCTAGTGCCCCTCAATTACATGTACTAGCTGGAGGAAAGATGCAAACAACTTATGCTAAGGCTCCGACTATTGATCCTGCCTAATTATGTTATTAACTAGTGTTTATTAGAATTATTATTATTATTAATTTTGTTGATGTTGCTGTTGATGGTGCTACTGGTATTAGAGTTTTTATTAGACTGTTGTCTATCCGACTGTGAAACAGATCGAGACCTAGACCTGGACTTCGATCTGGAAATTCTGGATCTAGCACGCCGAAGTGCCAATGGTGTTGTTGACCTAGATCGTGGAGATCGGGCACCTGGAGTTTGAGATCTACTATGGGAATCACGATATGGTGGAAGTGGGGGCCCCTCCATCTCATCGTCCTCGTCTCCTCCCCCCTCTTTGGTTCGTGATGCCGAACGAGAGCGTGATCTCGACGGGCGTGATCTTGGGCGTCTTGACCGTTGGTTTCGACGGTTGCGATTCGATGAGCGACGACGACCATGGCGACGGGATGAAGAGGACTTTCGCCTCTCTAGAGATGGCGACCTGTGGCGGACTATTGAGCTGGAACGAGACCGAGATCCAGAGGAAGATCTACTCAATGGACTTTTCGATCTACTACTCCGAGATATATGTGATGATTTGTGCGAGCGTCTAGAGCGGTGACGCGAGTTATTCGCATTCTTAGAACTACCAAATAAATGACGCTCTAAGTCGTCGGAAATTTGTTTGAGATGCATAAAATTGCAAAAACCACCCCTTGTACAAGCGCCTATTTCGTATTGCCTACATCCAGCCTCTCTAAAATCACTAACTGTTGATAATTCTGCGTAGACTGGTTTGCCTCCGAACCATCTCTCATTCAAAGCTTGTACCGCTTTTTCAGCATCTTCCTCGTACTTAAATTTGACGTAAACATTGCCTATCAAATGATCTCCTAGATTGTCGCAAACATTCATTTCGTCTATGGGTCCATACTTCTCTTCTAATTCGACGAAGATATCTTCGAAAAACTCATCGAAATGCCTTTGATCCTCTTCCTTCGTTATCTCCCTACCTTCGCTTCTCGCTTGATTTGTCGGATTGACATAGAGATTCTGAATGAGTACCGTTTGTGAGAAAGCTGGTTTGTTATGGACTCGACTACATCGGTCGCCATGCCGGCAAGCGCCAATCTTGAAGTAAAACGAGCAATTGACTTTGTCCTTCTCTGTTCCAAATATTGAAGCATAGTAGTCAGCCATAGTTGTGATTCAAACTAATATGTCGATTCTGGCTGAATGACGTTGGAAATAAATGCTACCTCTTTCAATAGAAGATGATAGCATGTCTGTTTACCCCAATGAGGGATTACGTGAATTAGAGAGAAGTTCGACGTTTCAACAGACAGGACGCATTTGGTACGGAATTGGACGCCTCAGTGCGTGCGAGAGGCGATTCTTTCAGCTGTTAAAAGAAGGGCCAAGCCGCATCTGGTTTGTTGAAAATGAATGCTCCCAAGCACGTGTTTGCGCATACTGGTTCAACTTGAATCCTATTCTTTATTTTCATCTAATATGAGTCAGATATTATAAAAATTTTTGGTTAACAATGGCTCACCGACCAAATGGCTACGTTTCGCAGCAAATGCGGATGCAGCAACAGGAACAAATCGAATTCGATGGGAAGAGGTTGAGGAAAGCAATTGCCAGAAAGACTGTCGATCACAACACATCAATAGTGAGATTTTTACAAACTAGGATTCATAAACGACGTGCCTTCGTTCAGCCAGATATTGGTTATAGCCTTAACATACTACCTCCATTGGCGCGTGTGAATCCAATGGAATGTGTCACCACCAAGTTTGTAAGATCGGCTGTCAACAAAATGAGGTGCCCCATATTCTGTCTGGCCTGGACACCAGAAGGTCGTCGACTCATCACCGGTGCCTCCTCGGGAGAGCTAACTTTGTGGAATGGCCTAACATTCAACTTTGAGACTATCCTACAAGCTCATGATTCGCCCATCAGGTGTATGTCCTGGACACATAATGATAGTTGGCTTGTTTCAGCGGATCACAGTGGATATGTAAAGTATTGGCAATCAAATATGAACAATGTTAAAATGTTTCAGGCACATAAAGAGGCCATCAGAGGTATAAGTTTCTCGCCAACAGATAGTAAATTTGTTACATGTTCTGACGACTCCACAGTCAGGTTGTGGGATTTCTTAACCTGCAACGAGGAGGCTGTCTTACGTGGCCACGGAGCCGATGTGAAAGCGGTCGACTGGCATCCAACAAAATCCTTAATCATATCAGGCAGCAAAGATAACCAGCAGCCCGTGAAACTGTGGGATGCACGAACTAAAAAAAGTTTGGCCACGATACACGCTCATAAGAACGCAGTTCTAGATGTGAAGTGGAATCAAATAAATGGGAATTGGCTTATAACAGCCTCGAGAGATCATACAATAAAACTGTTTGACCTAAGAAACTTAAACCAGGAAGTACAACAATTCAAGGGACATAAACGTGAGTCCTGTTGTGTGAAGTGGCACCCGATCCACGAAGGCCTCTTCACAAGCGGTGGTTCTGATGGTTATGTATACTTCTGGAATGTGGGTAACACTGAAGAAGTTGGTGTTATAAAGCAGGCTCACGACCAATTAGTATGGTGTTTAGACTGGCATCCGCTGGGACACATCCTAGCGACAGGTTCAAATGATCACACATGCAAATTTTGGACAAGAAACAGACCGGGTGATAAGATGACAGACAAGTTTAATCTACAAACGAATTCGAAAGCTCAAGAGGAGGCCGTTGCTAATAATGAGAAGCCACAAATGGAGGAAATAAATATCCCAGGTCTAGATATTTATTCTAATTCTCATTGAGAAATGTCCATTGATTGGCGATATCAATTCAGATATGAATGTCTTAGATGAGGAATTTGGAGTTTTCTCTTTGAAAGATTTGTGGTGGATCCAAAGTATTCGAGCGGGAGAATCCAGAATAGGTGTTTGATATGTGCTCAATATTGACTCCAAACCATTTGGACGATTTGGAAGATTGCAGAGCCGCAAACGAGGAACACGAACAGAGCCAAAATCCAAGGTCCTACGGGATACTTTTCCGCAGTGCTTTTGGAGCCTTTTGGTACATTACCCCTGAGCATAACATTCTTGGATGCCTTCTCATTGGCAACCTTCATCTTCTGTGCTTTGACCATTGTTCCGTTGAAATGATGGTTATTCGATGATGATAAAAATTATAATAGGGGTGCACGATAATTGCGGCTGTCAGATTCCCGGAATGGATTTATATTTCCAAAGATTAAATTCAAGAGCGCACGTATATCCAATGAGTTCGATTTTTATTATTTGATTTATTATTAAATTAGGTCAGCTCTGGATCTAGTAATGGAGAATGGCTGGTGATTAGACAGGCAATGAGTTTCAGTAATAACAGATATGCCTAGACGCTCGCTTTTCAGGTGGAAAACATATAGTTGAAATTGGTGGCTGCAAGCAGTGGCTATCGTTTAGTGCATACGTAAGCTCTACACTGTGGAGGCACGCCGCGGCCTAGCAAAGATCCTAACTGCGCACGGGGCAAACATTATTTTGCCCCCGTTTTTCCGAAGATTTCTACGCTTCTCTTTTCTGATGCGCCGTAGTCCGAGAGCTATTTTGACGGAAACAGATGGGCAAACATTGGCTGTTGAGAATGAAACTAGCTCGACGCCGTAGCCTAGCCAAACCTGCGAGAAGGAAGACGCAGCCGAGGAAGCATCGTAGTTGACACTTCAGACGTAATTCCAGTTGGTTCAACAACAACAACAACAACATCAGTGACAGAAAGTGGAGTTTTACCTACTATGGTTGTATTATGACTATTATAGAGAGGCCTGCGAACTAGATCGAACGATATACGCAGCGATATACATTTTTAGCTTTGTCAGCATTTCGACACAGATAACGCAACATGACACAGGATAAATTAAGAGATCCTCTCTGGGAATCCAGAATGGGAAACAGGCGGCCAACATGGTGTCTGCTAGCTGAAGTCTTATCAGACCAGTACCCCTTTTCGTGTATCTTTCTACAATCGGTTCGTAGCTGTCCGATTTCAACTTCGCTCCGGCATGGAATCCCAATTCCGATTGATCAATCATTTCTAGATTGGGCCGAAATCATTATCTGAATGTGGTAGCGTTCAGTGGGTTGCAGTTCGATGATTTCGAAGGGGCCACTTCTATGTAAGGCTCCGTTGCATATTATATTTCGGATCTCTTCCAGCTTGCGATCACGGCAACCACACAGAAGAGCCTAGACGCTCTCTCTCTTCCATGGCTCTACGTTTAGTTTCTACTCAAAGTATTTGAGTGAAGTTTGCCCTCACCTTCGCCCCCACATGGATCTGAGCTAACTGACGGACTGCTTGGCATAAGCCTTTCCGTCATTTGGTCGCACTCAACTGTTGCGCGAGGTTACTCCTAAACCAACAACCGCTACGCTAGGAGATTTATGCAAACCTTCATTGTGACACTCTCATTTCAAGTAGGTGTTCGTGGTAATCCATTCGATCCAGGCGAAGTTTACTCACAGCATAGAATATCAGTAAAGTTGGAACAGGTCTACCAAGATGTTAGTTGATCTTCGTCCAACAAGGGTGAAGCAACTCTCGCCGCCCTCTCGCATCGCAGATACTTTTTCTCTCTCTCTCTCTATCTTTTTGGCACCAGTATCGAGGCGGAGACCCACAATATTGTAAGCTTTACCAAGGGGGAGTAAATGGTAGAAATTTTTGATGTTCGATGTTCTTTGACAGCCCATAATTGACAGCCTCGTATGGCCAACGAACTCGATCTTGTTCGAAGTTTTTCCCCTATGGTGCGACGAAAGCAAACTTCGAAGATTACTCAATTTTTCACCTTGGGCTATCCATAGTATGCAAGTTATGGCAAGGACACCCTTTGTGCATCGAGTATCTTCCTACATCCACTCTTGTCTCAGAGGCCAGTTAATTTTGTTTATCTCGTATTCAGCAGATCTTCTCTGCAACCAATCGAAGAATTTCCACAATCAGTCGCCATTGAAGCAGCTCTAGAGGCAGCAATTGAGCCCAATCATAGCTGAACGAGTGTCCATTGCCTCTTACTCGATATCTGATTCCCTCAGGGAGTCTACACATTTTCTCCTCGTGTTCCAATCCGTTCGGAAGGGGAGAATTGGGAGGAGAGTGATAGAGTAAGGTTGAAATTTGTATCAAACACACTAGAGACTCTCGGCCCCAGTCTCTCTATCGATTACTGCATGATCAGTCCGGGGCGCTACGACAACTGAATGTTTTGAGTTGGATAGCTGCGCTGTATTTCAAGTGCAACTTTAAGACGCGTCAAAAGCCTCGGCATGCGCAATTGGGCCAAAATCGGCGTAAGTGCGACTCTAACTACATGTATCGGAGAATTAAATTTCCGAGTTATTCTCCATCCACCGAAAGTGTATTGATCAGACAGATGATTACTATCTTTCATTTCACGACCAAATGTGATCTACCGATTATGAAATTTTCCATCTGATTGGAGAAAAGATGAAATCAGTTGTACAACCGGCAACAAGTTAATCCAACCAATCAGGCTTATCGTAACATGACAATCGTAACAACCAATACTCATATCTATTTATAACAAATGAGAGGTCGATTGACAGCACCTGAACTTCGAAATCTAGCGTAATATCTATCGTAAGGAATATCTGGCATAAGCTTCAACAGACCTATGCATTTAACACCACGGGTGGGGTCTAAAAATAAACATATCACGGAAATTAGCACTACCGTCAGATAGAGACTTTATAATCTCTGGAATATGAGAGAAAGCCAACTGTGATGAAAAATCAAAAAGTAACAAATTATTTCGATACAATCATAGAGTTTCAAAAATGAGGCCGATATCAAGAGGGATCCTAGTGGTCTGTACAAGCATCCTAGTACTCTCACCACAACTTTTGGAATGCTTAGACACATCATTCGCGGATTGCACTAACGATTCAAAATCTGATTGTTCCAGAGAGGAGCAACCGGATTTTTCTTATGATACTCACGAGTATGAAATCAAAGATTCAGATAAACGCTTTGACTTTGATAAGTTGAGTGAACGCGACTATGAGATATTCAACTCGAAAGCTCCGGAATACTGGGAAGCAGACGGGCAAAATACTAGTCTGAGACAGGTTCTGATGATTCACCGACACGGAGATCGGACACCGATAAATTTTGCACCGAACGATCCGCTTAGCGAAGATCCCTTTTGGAAATTCCATGGTCCTGGACAATTAACCAATCGGGGTAAGGCCCGCTTATATATGTTGGGACAAATCATTCGCATGCGGTATAACAAGTTCTTAGAGGGTTCCGTTAACAAAAACTTACGCAAATCACGGGCCTCTGGTGCCCTACGCTGTATTGATAGTGCTCAAGTCTTCTTGTCGTCTTTCCTTGGCCTGCACAATGTCCCGGATAGTCCTGATGCTGGTGATATATATTGGGATAGGAGCGAGAACCAACTGTCCAGACTTTGGCAGCCAGCCAATGTGATAACCCTTCCTGCAAAGATTGACGGGATGTTGAATGAGGGATCATATTGTAAGGCACTATATAGTGAGTATGAATTGATTGACAACTCAGAGGAGAGCAAGCGAATCAATCAAGAGTATCAAAACGAGATCAAACTGTTCAAAGAGATCTTGGATTTTGATATTGACCACTATTATAAATGGTTCTGGGGTAGTAGTTTCCTTGAGGTAGAACTATCCTACATGAAAGACAAGGTGGACCCGAGATTAGCGGAAGCATATAGTCGTATCGAGAAGGCTGGAAATCGTGCACTCGTACTGTACCAAAGTACCCTTAAAGCAAAGAAACTCAGAGCGGGTCTATTGATCGACGATATGATAAAGAATATGATTAATATGCGTAAGGTAATCACCGAAAGATCTCCATTAGGACCTTTCGACAAAAAGTTTGTTCATTATTCTGCCCATGATATGAATTTGATTGTACTCTTGGGCATTTTTGACAATATTGAAAACTACCCGTATCGTCCAGACTATGCCTCAAACATCATATTGGAACTGCACCAGAAGGCACGCGGGTGGTTTGTCAAGTTTTTCTATATGCCCCGTGTTCCAATGAAACCATACGAATTACACATAAAGAAATGCGAAGAAGGTCACCCGAAGCATCGCTGTCCTTTAGATGTATTCATATCATTGATGCAAGAGTACGCAATCAACGGGTGGCAAGAGTGGATGAAAGAGTGCGAAAATAGCTTGGATCTCGTGGATCCGTATGACCAAAACTTGTGAGAAAAGAATTGTTAGAGAATATAACAATGTTAATTGTTCAGTTTTTGTTTTGTTCGAATAAATTAAAGTCGATGAGGAGTGAAAGGTGAGAAATGAAGTAAGCATGTTAGATATTGTCACGATCTATCCAAACACCATACTAGACGGTAGCCCATTCGAAAGGCTAGACCGAGACGCGTCAAGTGTTCACTTGAACTGAGGGGTAAAGCCGATCTAAAATTAGCATCACGGGATGAAGCTGGCGGACTGATACAAGCGGGAGTGAGACGATACTAAGACTGTCCATAGATCTTGCTCTAAGCCAATCGCTCAGCTCGTTGATAGCTTACAACTAAGCAAACGAGTGACAGTCATTCGTTGCACTAGGCATGGTAGTTGAGAGTCCATGGGACTATCTCAGTGACCAATATTCTACGGCTGAAAGCCTGTAATTATCATTCCGCTTGCAGGATGCGAAAAGTGAGGGTTCACACCAATGGAGCATCGTTTGAGAACAAACTCCCCTCTTTTGGATCCATCGAACAGTAGAAAATTTGAAATTTGCACAATTAAAGTCGGTTGATGTTCACATGAAGAAAATGGCCGAGTCATGGTGGTCCTCGTGGAATGCATCTAACAGAAATGAGTTTCCTTCTCATTCACATAACGCATCCTCGTTTCTACTGTTAAAGGTGCATGAGATTTGCATTAAAATTATTTTCGCGCAATGTTGTTCTAATACGTTAATTAGGTGTCACTTTTCCCTCCTCCAAGGGAAGCCAAAATGAGCCGAGTTCTGTGATTTCCCATTGAAATGTGACTAGCTTCCTAGCCCTTCATTTCAGTTCTCACACTCTTGGGGGGTCGTTTATGAATGTTTCATGCTCAAATCGAGATAATTTCACCGTGAAAAAATGACAATTGTCCAGAAGAATTTGATTGAAAAACACCATGTCGACAAAAATTCGATCGCTCAAAACCATTTCAATCAGCCTGCTACTGCTTGGGCTAAGTGGGGCACCACAGCAAGGCGAATGCCAACTCGAAGAGAGGGCACCGTCGGAGCGAGCCAAATCTGGAGCGATTTTCCAAAAGGGTGACCCGAAAGATACTACGTTTCCGGGAGAATTTGCTGTTCCCAGGGAGCGCCGAACTGTGCCCAAAAGTCAACAGTTATATTTCTCTGAACGAGATTTCCCCAAGGCCTCAACAGATCAACTAGTGGCCACCGATTTGGTTGGCCTGAATTTGCGACGTTTTGAAACAAACCACAATCATCCAACGTCAAGCGGTGGCCAACTAGTCCCAAATCACCAAACTAGATTCGAACAGGAACTCAAACGAGCCGAACTGATAGAATCAAAATTGGCTTCAATTCCTGATCAATTGTTGAGCCGATTGCCTGATCCAATGGTCAAGCAGGTGTTTGAGTCATTTTCCGCAGATCCAAGTCTTTTTCTGCCCCCAAGCTCCTCGACACATGGTGGATTGGACCCCGACGAGGTGAGCATTGAGCGGCTCACGAAAAGTTGCCTTACAATTCAAGCGAGCAGCCAGAGTGCGGAGCAGCTAAATGTGACATTTCATCTGTTTACGCGCCAAAATCCATCGATTCCGTTTATTATGAGACCTAGTGTGACGCGTGACGAGTTGCTCAGGTCCGAAAGGTCGCCATTTAGGCCCGACAAGCCAATCAAGTGGATAACCCACGGTTTTCACACGAATCTGGACAAGAGCGAGTGGATGCTCGACATGAAAGACAAAGTGCTCGCTCACGAGGATGCCAATGTCATCCTGACCAATTGGGGGCGGGGAGCCTCACCGGCTTTGGCTTTTTATCCGAGGGCAGCCGCCAATGCGCATGTGGTTGCCAAGATGATCGTCAAACTGTTGCGCCGTATCAGACAAGACCTGAACATGTCTCAGGTGCACCTCATTGGCCACTCTCTGGGGGCACACATAATGGGTTTCGTTGGCAGTGCTTTCACAGAAGAGTACTTGCAGCAAGAGCAAATCCGTCTCAACACTGGCAATCCGGCAAAGTTGGAGGGCTCGCCAAATGTCAAGGCCACAGAGCGACTGATTGGCAGGATAACTGCCTGTGACCCGGCTTTGCCCTGTTTCGGGCCCTCGAGCAGCGGACCAAATAGGCGTTTGAGCCAGAAAGTGATACCTGCTCAACGTCGCAGCAGTCAGGATGACCTGACAAAGGCCACAGGAGAGAGGATGGTCCCCGCTAATGTTGCGTTTGAAAACACAGACGACGACCAACATTGGATAACTCCCACCCTTTGGACCCATTTAAGACCAGATAGTGCCCTTTTGGTGGAGGTACTGCACTCAAATCCAGGTGTTATGGGATATGCAGAGCCGTTGGGCGACTTCGACTTTTATCCCAACGGTTCCGACAAGCAGCCAGGTTGCAGTGGCTCTCGGCCTCAATCAAGTGTCCTGAGCCACGGGGCGCACCCACCTCGATTGAGAAGAAACGAGCCAGCGGGCTCTGAAAATCGCTTTAAGCCAGCAGAGGTGGTCCACAGTTATCAGCAGTCGCGCCCGAGAGCTTCATCACTCTCTCAGACTCTCGAAAGACTCACCAAACCAATTAGGGATTTCTTCACAACATACACCTGTTCACATCATCGATCGGTCGAGTACATGGTTGAGTCGATGTATTATAATCTAGAAAATGACCCTCCAGTGAGCAGGGTATGCCAAATGGTGGGATACAGATGCGCCAGCTACCGAGCATTTAAGAAGGGACAGTGTTTTGTGTGCCAGTCCGATATGGATTGTCGTTCATTTGGTCCAACCAAGATTGACTTGGTCACAAAATCAAACTCACTCAGACAGATGCAAACCATGCTTGGCTACACTCCAAGTCTAGCGCATCAGTTCTCACTCCAGCAGGTACAATATCAAAACTCTCAGCCAATCAAAAGATCCCTGCCCAGCTCAAATTATTATCACCTCTTGCAAGCCACAAATCAGCACATTAAACCGGCCGCAAGGAACGAGTACTTTTTTGATACCAAGTCCACCGCACAAGAGGGATCATATTGTTTGAATCACTATCATTTTCTAATCAAATACCGCTGGTTTCGTATCAGAGACAAGCTGAGAATCCAGAGACTCCGTCTAGTTGGCAGTATATCTGATCTACTGATTGTGGGCGAACACGAGGCCGACCACAAGGAAAGCGGAAATGGAGAAAATGGCCTCCAAATCGAGTTCAATGCGTTCACTCGCCACTCTTACACTATGTTACAAACTACGACACAGTATTTGGGCAAACTCGAGGCATTGATAATGTTCGCATCACAAGAAGAGATGACTCACTCATTTAGACCACAATTGATCGAGTACATTGAGGTGAGCTTCCTTAGCAACCTGAGTCCACAAGTTCGGCGTTCCAGCTCGGCCCGTTTTTGTTTGGCCCAAACAAATCAGGCTAACCAACAAACAGTCGACGTCCAATTGATGCAATTGTTAGGATTCACTCAACAACAACCTTATGGAACTCGAATCAAGTCATTTACTCGTTGCCAAACGGGAACGTTGGTTAGAAAACGACGCAAGACCTGATAAAACTCTTGGTCTGATTTCTCGCCCATTCAAGATATTTAATAAATACAACTTTATCTCCCACCCAAACAAATCTCTTCGTCTCAGAAAATCTATTGGTTTGACCTCCCCCATCAGTTTTCCAAAGTATACACCCATGATACCTACCATATACATGTATCGTGTGCGTCATCAGTCATGCAAACATGAAACAGACGTGCCAATTTAGTATAAAAATTTACATCTTTGATTCGAGTCTACTAAATGGTCGTCAGTTGCAATTGTGTATGAAAGAGACGAGCGGTACTAGAAGGCTCAACGACACTCAGCCTTTCAGAACGCGTAATCGCAATCTAGGACTTGTTTCGTTTCTAAGAACAACACAATAATGAATTCGATTTCGAACTGGAATTTTCAAAGCGAAGCATTTCATGATATGATCATAATCAAATAGAATGGATCAAAGCTATTATTGCGTGTTCGGTTGGATCTTTGTAAGGACACGAAAGGGTGCCATATGTGACTATTCGAGCTTGAGCGCCCGGTTTCTTGTGTAAGCAATCTAGAACAACAAACTCTAATTTGCATATGACGATTGTGATACATTTACCGATCCGTTGGCGATTCTTAACCAGACGTATTTCGTACCTTTCCTGATGGTTATTGTGGCAGATTCGTTGATGCTTCAGAAAAAGTTGTCATCATGGATTGTCTCCTGTAGCTTCTCTTGGGGTGACAAGTATTCTACTGGAATCTCCAGATAGATCTCATCCAATGCGGTAATCATGGAAGAGCTTTGGAATGAATCTGTGAGTGAGATATCTGAGATTGCCGAAAGAATGTCGGGATCCAAGTGGCAGCACAATTTTTCCTCGAAGGTAAAGGCAAATCTGACCTATAGAATGGCCAAAATCCTTATTGAGGTAATCTTGACTATATGTCACTTACTTGATCACCCTGATCTTGATCGGGAGCCCCCAACCGAAGAGAGGCCCGAATATCATGTGAATCATAAAGAGTCTCATCTTGACGAATCCAGTTACCAACATGAGTATCGAAAAAAACTCGACACAACGTCGGCATCCGTTCGTCCTTCCCAATCTCCGGAGCAAGATAAAGAAAAACGAGATGGTCCCGTAGGAATACCAATAGACTCAAATAGTCGATCAATCGGACGCAAAAGACGAACGAAAATCCCAGTCATAGTGTCAAGAGTTTATATGTTCCTTGTTATAATGTCATCTCTTGGAGTTATCAACACCGTCTACTGGCAGTATCGTTATGACTTTATAGACTATCATCTGAGAAGATATCAAAGAGGAAAGATGGCCAACAACTCTCGTATTGTTCAGCTCTATGATAGCAATAACTGTAGCGAGGCCGTGCTATCAGAGAAATTCAGGTACGTCGAGGCACAATTGAGGAAAGCTGGGTCACCACTAATGCACTATCATTTTTTCTGTCAGTGTTGCTACATTCTGATGTTGACTCTTACCATTGCCGACTACCTAACTCAAGTAGTTTACTTTAGATACTTCAGCTCTTTTGACTATTACCATCTTCGCCTGATGATCGATTGGGATGTTGAACAAAGAAATTGTGTGAAAATGGTTGCAGATCTTATTCAACAAATTGCAAGATCAAGCATTAGATATGCTCGAATTTCTATCGACTTATCCTTGGAGGGTAAAAAATGTAGATTAGAACTGACAAACCATGAAAGAAACGCTAACAACCCGCCAAGAGCTGAAAGATTTATAGATATGAAAGAGGTATTTAACGAGCGATCCTTCGAGCCCGGATCGGACTTGTCTAAGTATAGGTTTGTTAGTCACCTATTCCCGAGAGATACTGCACGTAAGACATCTAAAGAATGGATAGAGGCGATGAAAAAAGCGAGAAAACACTTTTCAGACCACAAATGGACTGTGGAAAAGTTAGCTTCACTGGCCCTAAATGGTGACTTACAACCTCTAGATCGCAATGACCCGAGCTCAATTTCATTTCAAGCTCTCCTTCAAGTGTCTTTCATCCTCGGAATATTTATATCCTGCCTCATCTGGAATTTGGGTCTTACATTTTCATTGCCACTATTGACCAATATTCCTTATCAAGGCGATTTCATGGATATACTATCCTTACTTGAATTGGCTTTTCTCAATAATACCCTCGCGATTAGTGGAGTTTTCTTGCTGTCCATCTTCCTAGTTGATTGCCACTGCCAGGAAAGATCAATTAAGCTACTAACTAAGCGGATAGAATCTCTCATTAGATTAATTTCAGCGAACGTTATCAAGGATGAGAATAGGCATATTTCAATTGATCATCATCAGATTTGGGACAGAATCAACACTGATTTATTGTTCATATTATTCCACTACAAGATATTTAATATCCAGAGAAAGTCTGTCGGAAAAACGTTTAGCTTTTTGAGCACTTGTATCTTGGCTCTCACGATGGTCTTTCCGATTATCGCACGTGTCCATTTGCCATATCTAGACACAAAGGGCTCAAGAGCTGTATTCATCGTAGTTTGCTTCATTATGTACTCCATACCAGACTTATGCATGTTTCCAGTTTGTAGAGCGAATGCTGAGTCTTTGAAATTGTACAAAAATTTAACCTACCTTATGGCTCACATAATTAGATCATCACGGCGATCAAGAGGGAAACAGGTAGACTTCAATGAGCATCTGATATGGCTCCTCAGAAAGGAGCTGGACTTTCCGGAAAAGGTTCGTAAGCAGTTTTCGATAATTACATTGGTTGGGACAAAAGTGTCTTATTCGGCCTTGCTGAAGCTGCACTTTTGGCTCGGTATAGCCATAGTGTCTATTGGTTTAGAATTCAGGTTTACGGAAAACGGTTCTACTCGAGACGTTCTCGCTTCCGGTGTAGAATCTGTTGGCGGGACCAGTTTCCTGTCGGATCCTTTAGGACTTATTGGAACATTCTCGGTTTAACGACGTCGTAATCAACATCAGGAAGACCTAGATTCCTCGAAGATGGCTTCTGGTATCTCTCCATATCTATCACTGATTTGGAAGATCCGACTACTACGCTGGTATATCAGAGGAGGGTGAACATCGATCACACTCCAGTGGTAAGTGCATCGGACGGTTGAAGCCCGCACACAGTAGAGAAATTCCCAGGACTTTTGTTCATAAGTTTGCGAAACTTCCGGCCCGGAAGTTCCGGGTGCATGAGTGAACAGGATTTTTTCATCAAAAATATGGAGTCCATGGGAAACTGAAGGAGCCAGGCGGCCTTATGTTCAAACAACCGCGATATGAAGTGAGATATCTTAAGAGCTTGCTCTAAGGATACCATATAGTAATATGGTACGCGACAGGGCTAAAGACCACCGGTCACCAACAGGGTTAACTGGACCTTCTTTTCAAGTCAACTGACGAAGCAGAATGGAGTTGCAGAAAGGATTTAAGCAGGCGTAACTAATAAATAATTTAGGAGATCTTAATGCCATTGTTCCCCCAGAAAGCGTCACTCATAAGGTTAGCAGCGAATTCGATGTCGTTGCAGTAGGGAGGTAGTGCGTGCCATTTGGAAATTGATACCGTATTCATAGAGTAGTTACTTGATGCATAAGAATGCATCAATTCTACGCTCTTGCAATTTCGACTGTGCGAGCAATGGCGACGTTACGGGAGAGACTTTGATGATCATCAGTCGAACAGGGCGTTAAGAACAATGCTTTGGAGCTTACATAAGATGCACGTTGTCTGGTTCTCACCACAGGCAGGGGCAAAATTATCGATTAGTTGCGGTCAATGTCAGGTTACAAGATGATAAAGATCGGTCTGTGTGAAATCTCTATGATTGATTTACGATATGCTCGGCTATATTTCTTAACCAGGCCCTTCCTGCAAGCATCAACATAATGAGGTGGGCCTTTCAACGCATATCGCACCAGGGTAGACATGCGGAATCCGGCTACTGACCTGCCAGCGACCAGTTGAACATGAGAACTGGCTGAGGATCGATGTGGTTGAGTATCGTTCATCGAGATGTTCACTGAGGCTAAATTCAGTCCTATCTTCGTTCTACAAGACTCTTAGACACTTGATGATTTGCACACACCTTCCTATGTTAATTCATTCGATCATTCCATCAATGGAATCAACTAAATCACGACGAGGTCCATCACCATCCGACAACCGGCACGGATAAATCAGTGCCAGGCGACCTTTTCGCACGGGCAGTTCTGTCGTCAAGTCTGCAACTGAATAGAGCAATTAGTTTATTGTCCTATCGACTGATTCCTATACCAGGGACACGTGTGTGAGCATCATGATACCGATAAGCATCATTGGTGCTCGACAGGGAGACTCCAGCGAGCTATCAAAAATGGGAAATGGAAATTGAGACACAGGAGGAAATGTGGACCCTTTTTGCCTCGCCAGTTGCCAAAACGCTGCCGCTTCATAGATGGATGAGTGTGAGTCATTTTGCCGCCGAGTGAAAGCGGTAGAGATGTTAGACTTCCCACACATAAAGACCTCTCCTTCTGTCACACAATTTCCCGAGCAAGAGAGAGAAAGAGATTGCCTATGGCGCGATTACAAGCCTTATGGAGACATGACTCATTCCCTTCGAATAGTTCGCATTATGCGAAGATATCTGACAAAACAGGCCTGGTAGGTAAATTGTTGCAGGCCTGAACTCGTGATGAGTGGGAGACTATAATTGATAGCAGTTCGTGGTGGCGGTTTTTGCTCAGATGCCTGAGTTGAATTGCTGCGCCTTGATCTCTATCGGGCCGTAAAACCCTTTGACGGAGTTGAGTCTCTGGATAGGTGGTTCCAAGTCATTTGTTTAGTAGAAAGGTCAGGGCGCATGGTTGAGATGCCGTTCGGGCGGATCCACAAGTTTGGATCCACGAGTCAAGGATGAGTAAAAGTTTCAACAATCTGCGCTCGACCAGCCAATTCAAGGGAGCCTTAGATGGCGCCTTAATTTGTGAAATTTTCTACTGGAAAAATCAGGTTCTAGTAGACCGATCTCTGACGCAGAATGCAAACTCCAAACTCGATCTTCAGTCGGAGCTCCGAGTGGCTCCGAGTTGTAACGCTGTGGGGTGGGCGCGCCGGCGCAAGCGGGTCCGGTACATGCATTTATTGAGTAGGTGTGGCGTGCCGCCCGATTGGCTGCCAGAATTCGGAACAGGCGGTGAGTAACTGTTCCAAGTTTGGGCTTTATGTGCGCACAAATTTCTCTGCCAGAACTGGCACACGACAAAACCCGGCTCTCTGTTTTGTTATCGTTTGCGCGCAGTTAAAGCCCGCAGATCGGCCGTTACTGTATAACACTCTGGTTGCTATGATGCTGGTTGCATTTGATGGCGACGCGATCTGCTTATTTATGCCATCCACCATAATTGGATTTTAATCAACCGACATCAATGGAAAACTTTGTTCTCAACTGATAGAAAACTACACAACCATTAGCTACACCATACACGCGGATATCAATGAAATCTATGAGAAACGTTCCATTTCGTTATGACATCTACATTTCCTACTAGTAAAAGTAGTAGTCAGAATCTCAAAAATGGACTTAGAGAAATCCAACACAAAAAAGAGACACTTTTAACCCTTGAGATTGCACTCAAGAAGAGAATCAATGAATTTAGAGAATTATGCCTAAAAGAAGGCGAACTTACAGGTCACCTGCCTGTTGATTATCCCCTACAACCTCGGGAGCCTATCCCTCAAGTAAGAAGACGCATGACAAGAAGCAACGGCAATATACCAAATGAATTAATCCTGACTAATAGTATTCTACAGACAGCACTCAGATCACAGTCTAGTAGACTGACACCCTCATCAACATCATCTACCCTATCGGCTGATGATCAACCGATCAGGAGGCGTCTAGAATCAGTAGAGGAACCTCCTGTAGTAGTCCAGGGAGAGGTTGCGCCTGCAGAAGATCCGGCTAAGTCTATCAACCTGAATGGCGTAACTAAGTTACAGACCTACTATGAAGAGACCAAACCATTTCAAATGAGCGACTTCTATAAATATAGCTCCAAGCTTAGGCAGCAAACTAATGGCTACAATTATGAAGACAATGGTAGCGCCATGACTCCTATCAAAGATTACTCGAACCAGCAACCCCCGCCACGTCCACCTAGATTGAACGTCCGCTCAATCAGCGATCGTCAGCAGAAACCCACGATAGATCAATTAAAACAACCTGAGAATAAACTGAATTATTTATTAAAAAACTATCAGCTAACCACAAGCTATGACACCATCGATGTGCCCAAAACGACCCGTCAACTTCAGGAGGACGTAGCTAGGAATCAGAGCCATATTAGGATGGCTTCTTGTGATGATCAGATCTTAGCCTCTAGAAAATTGATTGAAAGAAGTGGACAAAAACTAATCGAAGCGACTGCCAAGGCGATAGCCGTAAACCCGGGTCTAGCTGGACGACTAAATAACCTGTTACCCCAGCATAAGAGTAGCATTGAGAGATTTTAGGCAGAGTATTGAAATTTTTTATCATTTCGAAAGTGATGACATTCTCATTAGGAAATTCTCAATGAGACTTTTCCACTCAAACAGATATGACATGGAACTAACTGTAAGTTCCTGCAGGATACACTAACTCACAACTAAGTTAGAATTAAAAAGCGAATTAATGTTCAGTAATCCATGTTTCCGAGAAATTTGAGACCGATAGTATAATTTATTTGTAGTTTATTTTGTTCTCTTTATGCTAAAATCATGAGAATATCAAAACCATCTCTATGAACATGCACGGCTTGATCGACAATTTAAGTCGCCAATCAACGACTGTTTGCTCCCAAGGCTATGATTTCAGTTCTAACTAAATGAGGCTCATTCTGAATCTAGTGCCGAGGCTAAATTTGTAGAATTTAGTACACCAAGCACCTCTGACCATGGCAGTTCCGGGTAGATGCTCAACGAAGGATTGTGAGACGAGTATGCTGTGGATTTCGGTTAGATCGTGCACGAATGGAAACCTCCTCTATACTCCGATACCGCTCATAGAGGAAGGAAGTATCGGCGGCTGCTGCTCATACTACTTGGAAAGGGTTAAGCTCTCAATACTTACTCTGAGCAGATGATCTGGCTGTCTGATGGGCACAAAGCATCCCGTAGACTCTGATACCTGAAGATATGGGGTTATTTGGGTCATCGAAGATAGTTAGTTTGAATGATTTTTTTTCGCAATGAAATAACTTGTGGTCTTGCGACAGTGTGGTTCAACTAACCTGGAATATTGGCATAGGGTGGATGATTGTGAGTGTATGGTCCTTCAAGTTGGGCCCAGGTTGGACACTTGCATACAACTACGTAGTGTGCCTTTCCGCTCCTCTCAGATTGTAACGCCAACAAGGTCCAGTCGGTCGGTGATTTACATGCCCGGACTTCACGCAAAGGCTCGCAAGTCTTTATTTGAGTATAGATCCTCTTGTCAAATTTTCTCGTCAGCTCAATCGTGTGGCCATCCTGGGGATCCAGGTTATTTGAACACTTCCAATTGTAATTTGATGAACATTCGCACAATCTCTGAGTGTAGTTCATGCGAACAAAGATTGCATTGCATACTTGTTGCGTGGCGCATTCCGGGAGTCCCGATCTCGATTTAGGACTGAGTAGAGAATTCCCGTTGGTTGCCGAATAAGGACTTGAATTTGATGATATAGAGACATTACGCTGAGAAGGATGCAGCCATGAATCGATGAGTCAGCAGGTTAGAGATACAGGTTCTTAGACCTCAAAAGAGAGGTACATGTATGCTGGCAAATGAATTGCTCTCTTGTCATGTACTTACGCCCAGAAGTGCCGAGACATCGACATATTGTGGAGGCTTCAATTGTGCGGCTTGATTGTTGTTTCGATTGCTGTGATTATTGATCGTGGCGAGTGGCAATTGGTCTTCCTCAACAGTGTCTGAGCGTCTCTTGAGGATCTCTGGATTTTCGTGCAGCTTTGTTGAAGTTTGAGACGGTGCATTCTGGTTAGCTATCTGGTTACTTTCATCATTTTGTTGCACCGGTTGTTGGACTTGCTTTTCCTTCTGGTCATTCTGCGAGGGTTGCTGTTGACCCTTTGTATGTGTGGAACTCCTTGTCGGTGGAACAGTAACCTGCTTGACACTTGGCTGTTGGCTGTTGGCCAAAGATGATCCTCGCGACTCTTTGATTATGATCATCTGAATCAGCACTGAAAAGATTACCCACCTTATGGGCTGGGAACTTTTAACTGCCATTAAGAAGCTTTAATGAGTTGATAAATTAGAGAAGCACAAAAACTAGAGTTAAATATATCTTTATACCTGACTAAAGGATATGAATCTTCTCTGAAAAGTTCAAAAGATTGATATAAATCCAGATTTTATTTGCTTATGAATATCGCTCGTTTCTTTCCCGGAGTCATATTGCTCTCAGTCATTTTCCCTAATAAAGTCTGGTGAACACTTCACCAGCGCTAGCCAATGGACACTCATGATTGGCATCAAGGAGAGAAAGAAGAAGAAGTTCTTATGCTTCGAAGGATCTGGCCAAACTCGCAGCTTGTTATTCCAAAAGTTCACTCGTAAGGTTTGTTTTCATTTCTATCCGCCTCCTACTTCTTACCATCTCACTTGCCTCCCAAATTTATACTTCTCCAAAGTCCATTCCGCCTTAAGGCAACCGTAAGCTTCGGATGACCAGTCCAGAATGTTGTCCAACAGCCTAGACAGCTACAAATGATAGAGCTGCGCATTCAAGGTTGCCATTGGGACTGAATTTCGTTGATGAAGAGCTAAATTGCTGAATCTACGCGAAAAGTTGCAGCAATCGAGGGGGTTAACTGAATGCAGCAGGCGAGCACTCCAAATGTCGGTGCTCCATTGCTGTCAAGTTCCAGGCCACAGTTAAGTGTGCGCTGTCTAGCGAGTCAAATGAGATGTTCCGAAATCAGCAAGAGCTGCCCTAATCTCAGTCTGGAAAGCAGGTTGGACTTCAAGAAAGGAGTTCGGACAAAGAGATCCATCAAACACGGAGTTGGCTTTCAATCGGGAGATTCGCCTACCGAGCTACTTCGTATTATCAATGTAACTCTGCTTGTTGAATGAATCGTTTTGACCAGCATCGACCAACTTCCAGTCTAAACCATAGGATCCACGTCAGACCATTTCAGCAGGCAATCGATTCAAATATCTCACGTGCCTTAAAGGTGCCTCACAATCCAACAACGACATATGCTTCGATGACCAAGATCAGAGCTTGGAGGCCTGGATGGGAAATCAGAATTGTTCCAACCTCTTTCTGACTATCGCTTTTAGTTTCTTTGCTCGTTGTAGTTGGGAAATGTAGATTATAACCTCTGAAAAGTTCTGCGCAGATTAGTCCTTACTTCTCAAACTATTTTGGCACAAGGGCCATTCGATAGAGGGTGAAAGGCTACTGGATGGTAGTCTTGATGTCCTATCAGGGCATCAGGGAGTATACTCGGCGATGTCTTGCAGTTTTCAAAACCAAGATAGGACTCCACCAAGATCGCAATTTTATTCATTAATCTGTTCAAATTGACAAGTTCCCAAAAACACTGTAACAAATGAGGAGGTATGATGGAGACAGGCAGACAGGAGAGAGCCTCTTACGCTACCGCCTCATCAAGTCGTAAGGGCCACTTGACAGGCTCTCTCTCATTGTACAGCATCTCATATCTATGCTCTCTGGGTCGATAGTGAGCCATTATAGCGATGAATCTCTCCAAAGGGGATAATTGTACTCCGAGATCTACCAAAGATGGCATCTTTGGATCAATCTTGTCACTATGTAAATCTCTTTCAATGCGCTCCCATGTTAAGAATGGATATTTCTGGATTCTTTCTAAGAAAGAAATATAGAATCTCAAGAAGTCCCAGCGCAAATTAGTTATCCTACACTCATCATTCGGTCCTTGCCCTCCACAAGCCCTGATATATTCGATTAAATCATAGAATCTGTATCTATGTGGGCCATAAGCCTGAAAGGTTTTACCATTCGCGCTATCGTTCAATATTGCGGCCTCTATTCCAGATACCAAATCCCCTACATAGACAGGCTGTTTCTCAACCCCATCGTAATAATCCCATATGGGGCACTTGTTAGTAAAGCGCGACCTATACACTGATGTCCAGTGGACTATAAAATCGTCACGCTCACCGGCTATATCAGATGGCCTAAATATGATAGCCTCAGGGAACTCATCTCTAACAGCTAGTTCGCCAAGATACTTGGTTCTTAGAAACTTTGATCCATTCTTTAGGACCATTGGGGTCGGATTTGGGCTACAATTTAGCGCTGAAATATGGATGAATTTCTCTACACCTAGTTGACGCGCTATTCTGGCCATCCTCCTAGGCCCCTCTATATGAACCTCCTCAAAGGAGAAATTCTTCGTCTCATTCATCTTTCCGATGAGATTGATGACTATGTTTGAGTGCTGCATAGCGGCACGTAGAGAATCGTCATCTTTCAGGTGGTAATGTGAAAAGAAGAGCTGCCCTAGGTTGGATCCTCCTTTCAATTTTTCGTTATTATAGATAGCACCTCTGTAAGCTGAGACAATTTGAGCACCTGTAGTCTTTAATCGTGGGATTAGACTGAATGCTACCCGTCCGTAGCCGTTGAAAACAGTTGCAACATTCCCCACGAGCTTCTTTGGCGCAAGAGCCATGATCACCTCGATATATGGTTCCGATTCTCCGTTTTATATCGATGTCTGTAATTGGTAGTCTTAGTCTGACCTTATTCTAACACTATCGAAATACATTTCGAGGTAAACATTTGTAAACAAATCCGTCGTCCGACTGACAAAATTGTCAAGGGCACATGGGAGGCTTGCGCACGCGGCGAGTTTGCAAAATTTACACATCCTGGTCCGCGCAAATTTATTTTTTCCTTGTTTCAAAATAACCAGAAACCTCATAACTACAAGATAAAATGACTGATAGGTTCAAAACATTTTGATTTATGTTGCCTATATATTACAATGATAACATCTAAAAACAATTCCAATAAGCAGC
>Ga0058701_10000257_pt1 | contig 43041 bp, 30 predicted proteins | sample AgamicOrMae_FD_97039 | JGI IMG/M metagenome (GOLD analysis project Ga0058701, IMG submission 97039) | Agave microbial communities from Guanajuato, Mexico - Or.Ma.e | ecosystem: Host-associated > Plants > Phyllosphere > Phylloplane/Leaf | place: Guanajuato, Mexico | collected 2012-06-04
GAGTCGGGCACCTGGTTCAACATTTCATAGTCATTAGATCCTGTATAGCTCGATTGGCTTTTTGTTTCAAAGCCCTTCTAGTATATTCCACCGACATATACCTACGTTTATCTGAATCCAAAAATCTCAATGCCCTGACGAACGCAAATCATAGTTGTTTGAACGCCCACGAGATCAAAGAAATACTTTCGAAGCACGAGTGTAAGGAAAGTCAGAAGCAAGAGTTGGAAGACGAGCCTGAAGTGCTTGTTCAATTCCACAAGACCGAAGAAATTGGTGAAGTCATAGCTCGTCCGACCCATAGATCCGCAAAGACCAGGAGAAATTGACGGAGTCACTATAATGTCCTCTATCGAAGAAAAGATACTAGACGGACCTAGAGCCCATTATTGCGACGCCGAAAATGACGATATCAGAACTGGTGAGGACGCCGATTCGGATGAAGACTGCTCCAAAGCAATTGATAACTGCCAAGATGCCTCTAGTTTGTTTGTCCGTCCAGATGACTCTAGCGAAAACTCCGGGAAGAACAGAGTTCCTAGCTTTTCCAGAAATACCGGACCTAAGGGTGTAATTGAGGACTATAAGAAACGATCTCAACCTGCTACCAGACAGAACACTCAACAAATTGACGAAATAGATGCTGAGTTTGAAAGATTAATGCAGGACGATACAATCTTGCAGGAGTTCGCCTCCAAAAGGATTTCTCAGGAGAAGGTCCGCAAGAGCAAATATTTTGGCCATGTGCTTAGATTGGAGACTGGCGGAGAATTATTGGACTCGATCGATCGGGAGGACCCTGATGTGCTAGTTGTAGTCCACATTTATGTCAAGTACTCGAAATCATGCGCCAAAGTTGACAGATGCCTAGATCAATTGGCCTCTGAATTCAAGAACATAAAATTTGTCACATTGGATGCCAGTGTGGCTGGCCTAAGTTCGAACTTTAAAGAAAATGGTGTGCCTGCTCTTCTAGCTTATCGGGGCGGTGATCTGGTTAGGAGTCTGGTTAAACTTGAAGAGCTTCTCGATACAGACTTCGAAATTAGCGAACTAAGAAATTTATTGAACGAGAACGGATTATTGTAATTGAATTATTTTAATAGAGCAATGTCCTTCGAACTATCTCACTAAGAACGGTAAACAATCATAAATACATCATAACACGAACGCCCCGGTCTTTTCTTGATTGAGATACTTCTTTGCCACATCTATCACATCGTCTTGTGTTACGTCTAGCAACCTTCTTCTGAATTCTGCTCGCATTTCATCTGTCTCACCGAAAACGAAGTGATTGAATCCTCTTCTACCGGGTTCAACTGGTTTGTCGACACCTTGAAATACTCCGAGCTTTGATTCTTCAACGTCTCGTTCATTGTATTCGTCAGCTTCAACCAACCACTTGGCTGATCGATCAAAAGCCTCCAGAGTTTGAGTTGTGTTCGGATCTCTGTAGCTGTAGAAATTCAATATTCCGCTATCTGAAACTTTCAACCCCGCGCCATAGGCACCTCCTTTTTCTCTAACTTCTCGAAGAAGGAACTTAGAGGAGACCAACTTGGTCATGATTAATAGTTTCGCAAAATCCGGATGCACTCTAGGTACCCCAACCATTGCTTTTGCAACATAATGATTGTTGAAGTTAAATCGCATATCCTCAACATTTGGAGGTGAGCACTCCTGGCCTGATTTAGCCTGTTTGGTGGGAGTGACGCTTTGACAAGTTTGCTGAGCACTTTGAATGAAATTTCTCAATTCTTCCATTGATCTATTGAGCTCTCCCTTCTCTGAGTTTATGGCACATCTCATATTGTGGGGATTGAATACTAATCTGGAGATAGCCTTCAATTTTTCGACTGTATCGTCAATCGCCTCTTTACTGGCTATATCTTTCATCTTTGTGACAAAAGTTAGTCCAGATAATCTTTCCTCGAGGGCCGATATATTACTTAGACTAGCAGCTGATCTCTTGATTGCATAAGAGTGACCATTGTGAGGTATTCCCTCGCTGAGTTCGCAGGCGTGCTGTTTGATTAGTTGAACTATGTATTCCTTGTTATCATCGAAATGAATTTGTTCGAACAAATTCAACCAAAGTTCAAACATCTTCTTCACGTTCCGGCTAAGACAATGTGAACCAAAGCAAACTTCATTCCTGAATTTATCGAACTCCATGAAACTGGGATTTAGCATCATAGTTACGCCGAGCCCGCCTGTATGTAGCTGCTCTTTCTGGGCTAATTCATGGCGACTGTATTTCCCTGCTCCTAGCTTGGTGGCAACATCACAAAACAGTGGCAAATAATCTATGAGCTCACTGTCGATCAATTTGTCACCGACATCAACTAGCGCCCTGAAGTATACAACTTCATTGGTTGGCTGCTCACACACTTGTATCTTAACTCCATTACATTCTTCAAAGTCAAGCTTTGTTGTGTAGGCCAATTCACGTGAGATATCTTTCGAGGGTTCAAGACAAGGAAGTATCGAAGGGTCATCTTTCGAATCCTGGACCAATTTGAGTTCAACACCCTCATAATACAAGGTCTGTCTGTCTATATCACTCAGTTGTGAGACTTTATCCTCCAGTAATTTCTGCTCTCTTTCCTTTCGTTGCTCCTCAAATTTTTCATCTGCATTCATTGTGAGGATCAATTTATGCTTATTTTTCAAGAAATTCTCCTCAATAAGATGTTTCCAGAAGTTTTCCTTGACTGAGTCCTGCTTGAATCTTTCAACATATTTGTTCACCCTTAGGTAATCTATCACATCCCCATCATGGTTCCATGTTGAGCCCAGATTCATCAACAAACGCAGTCCAAAATTGCCCCGGATATGCTTCAATCCGAGTTCAATATTGTGCAAAAGAGCCTCAATTCTCTCCCGCTCGAAGCCTTCTTGGGACGCTTTGATAAGGGTGTCCTCGATGATCTTGTGCACTTTCGGGATATCATTCGTAGATAGGTTCTGAAGACCGACGGAAAAATATGGCTGCTTCGTGTAGGTGCCGAGACCAGTGGAAGGGCTGAAGTCTGACCCGAGACCGGATTCCAGCAGACTCTTGTGAAAGGGTGCATTTGGTCCATCGATCAGGAGTGAAGATAGTATCTGCAATGCAAACAACTCTTGATAGTTGGTGATATTTGTCGGCAGCATATATGACACTGAAGTAGTGGCTTGCTTTTCAGGATGGGCGCTCAACGGATCAGGGGGACAAGTAATGTGAACAGTCCTTGGTTCAGTCCATGGTGCTTGATCTTGAACTGCACTTCGTTCTCTGGCTTGTGAATTTTCGCTGAACTTGGAGAGGACTACACTGTCTATCAGTTTCAAATGATTTTCGAGAGGCATATCACCATAGGTAAAAAATTTTGCGTTACTCGGATGGTAGTGGATTAGATGAAACTTTTTGAGCTCTTCGTAACTTAGCCTTGGAATATGATCAGGGTCACCCCCACTTTCGTATTGATAAGTAGTATCTGGAAATAGATTGTTTAGCACCTGCCTACCATAAATTGAGGACGAAGATGAAAAGACTCCCTTCATCTCATTGTATACTACACCTCTCAACACCAGGGGCGTATTTCTATCCTCTGGATTCTCATGCTCTAACCTCCACCCCTCTTGACGGAAGTCCACGGGCCTAAGACGAGGAAAGAATACTGCATCTGTGTAGACGTTGAGCATATTCTCATAATCCTTAACGTTTTGAGTGGAGAATGGATAGACAGTAAAATCAGGACCCGTCATTGCGTTCATGAAAGTAGCGAGTGACCTAGTCGTCATCTTGAAAAAAGGGTCCCTAACTGCAAACCTCTTCGATCCACATAAGGCTAGATGTTCTAGAATGTGAGCCACTCCTGTCGAATTCTTAGGTGTTGTCCTCAATGAGACTGAGAATACGTTATTTCCGTCGGTATCATTTTGAATATGAAGATGTGCAGCGCCAGTCCTCTCATGTCTTAGATAATATGGCCTTATATTCAACTCTTTTATATATTCTAAACCTTCAAGTTTGAAACCGTGAACGACATCTCCGACTTTAAGCTCACTAGCCTGCTTCGAAGTGACCTCGATTGGTTTATTGCTGAGAGGGGCGCTAGTTAGTATTTGACGAGAAGCGATATCCCAACTCTTTCGCAATGCAAAGTTAGTTTTATGGAGCAATCGAGACATGACTGGGCATTTCCTAATACATATCTCGCTTAATATAAATATATCGAGTTTTGGATGAGAAAAACGATTGTATGATAGCTAAGAATTTCAATTGGATTTGTTATTGTCCGGAGGAGCAGCACGTTGTTAGGGACTGCACGTTTATGCGCAAGTCATGAATATCGCACCATGAGGCCCATTTGGATTGTTGGCTCCGCTCCCTAAAGCATATAACTTATCATGTAAACTTTTTGCACCGAGGGTCAGAGTCAAAAGCTTGGCTAGAGAGTCTTCAGGTTCATAATGAAAAATTAGGAAAATCGGAAAAATTCGGGTTCTCAACGATCATCACTGCTCAAGACAAGAAAGACTGGAATGTGTTCCGGAAAACGTCGACCCTAGATCCTGAATCCTTCGATGGCTCTACCTGAGCTGGTCGCATAAATATGATCAACACCATGTTGTCATAGAGGGATAAAACCCAGAGAAGTGCACCGACCCAAAGATGCCCCTCTAGCCTCTTGATCTCTTCCAACGGTAAGTACAAGGAAGCTTCGTATCCTACAGCAGCAATGGTAACTCAATGTGTCTTCGTACTTTTCTCGTTTTTTGTCTCTCAGTGACACAATGATGATCTCAATTTCACAAAGTCACTATGAAGAAATTGATCTGAGACCTACAGTGAAGAGAATGATTGGACATGAAACATGTCGAGTTGGCTACTTGTGATGTCATAACAAGAAGACTCGGGCACTACTTGATATCAGAGTTTCTATTTCGAGCTTCCACTATGTTATGTGCTCGTGATTTTAGTTGAGAATTCTCCTCCGATCTTAGCTTGCTTGTGATCACAACAGTTGACCAAGTTTACAGCTAACCAGCTCTAATGGAGGCAAGTTCACGTTCAAGTTTACCCTTAATTTGCGCTTACGTTCAAGGCCAACAGTTAAGTTGACTCGAATGCGGGACGCTTGTGTAATTGAGATAAGACAGCGACTACGGAGACGACGAAAAAAGGGCGCGCAGTGTCTATGGCGAGAGTTTACGCTGCCCTGGTCTGTCTCGATCGGCTATGAGCTCGAATAAGATAAGCTAAAAGTTGCTGTGCCTATGATTCATCATCTCCACTGCCCTAAATAAACTAGGAGGGAACCAGATGATATTCTTTCTCTATCCAATTTAGCGAAATGAATCTGAGTCAATGGGAGATAGGAACAGTTACTTCTGTTTCCTGAGTGAAAAGAGTGGAGAATTCCATACAATCACAATCGAGCCGATGTAGGACTTCTGAACTGTCTCACAATCTCAGTGATCTGTGACGGTGTTACGGTGCAGTCGGGCAGGAAGGAGTTAATTTGTTATTATTCACCGTTGACCTGTTGAATGTTTGCTCGACTGTAGCCTCTGTGAGCTTGATGGAAAATTCTGCAGGTTGGCCGAATAATGGGCCTGAACTAAGCTTTAGGCCATATTATGCAATCGTCAATTATATAAGCAATCATTCCATAGCAATCAATTTATGAAAGAGCACTGAACGCATTCGAAAAAAGGAAGAGAACAAATCTCTATCATCAGAGAGATTGGTGCCAAATTTACTCTCGGCGTTGGTCATCTCTAGTGGCTACTAGTTGATTAGTCTTTGAAAGGCGAACGGGAGACGAGGAAAAGATCAGCAAAAGTTGTTTGAGCATAGCCTTTGCCATCAAGCGCGCTTCGAGTTCTCAATGCTAGAAGTTGCACATTAGAGAGAGAACCACGTGCAAATATTACGCCTTTCTATCCCTGCCCCTCTCCTTTTTTTTCTCTCTGCTTAGCTATCAGTTTAGAGTCATAACAGCAGGATTGCACCACAACACCAGGTTGAATAGAGCAAGTGGAAACATTTGGTCTTGTCCGATCTGGGACTGGGCAAAAGGGACCAAGCAACTGGCTCACTAGCGCATGCGTGTTTCCACAGCGCCATCTCAGCTTACTTGTGGCCTTTCATTTGAATTCACCGGCTCTTCAGTTGCCGCCGTCTGGTATTCGTCTCTGGGCACAATTGTTTAGTCGTCTATTGGGTATAAATTATAAATTTTATTTCTGCCCCCCAAGCTATGGCGGCTAGTGAAGTCTTAAGAGACTTTGCCACTTTCCTTTTGCCTCGTCGAGCGCCGTCCTTGTTGTACTAGAGCAGCCTCTACCTCTACAGAGCAAATTAGTGTGAAGTGACATTTACCGGAGGATGACTTAGGTGCTATTAGAGTTATTGAAGTGAATTGGCGCACAGCAGCGAGGTAAATCAACAGTATTGTGGAAAACTTGTTCCGAGAGTCTGTCTAATGCGCACTAGGCAATAGGGCAACCCTAAAGTAGAGGCGGGTGACATATGACTTTGCGTTGGGAGATTCAAACTATTAGACGGAGCAATTGTCTGAACTTTACCCATTATCTAACCAACTTTTCCACCACTTTAAAAACTTGAAAAAACCATTGTTCTTTTCCATTCCATAACAAAAATCCTCATCTTGTGTCATCATCAAAATGGATAACGATAGTCGTGGGGCTGCCAAGTCCTTCAGCTTCTACACGAAGAGGGAACCTATTGCTAGTCACGTTCCAACCGAATCAATCGTTACTACTAAATCAGCAACAGTTCTAGATAAGGAGGAAATTGGAAAGAAGAATGACTCTGCAAGATTAACACACTTTGCTGATTCAACAAATCATAGCGATGCAGACTACACTGGAAGTAAAAACAGTTCAGTCCTAGTAGATGGTTCAGGATTGCAATTGCAGCGAACCAAAGCGGAAATGGCGCGCAAGCTCGCCAAACAGCATAAGAAATGGAATAAGAGGTTCAAGATTTTTTTCTGTTGCCTTGGCTATAAAAAGAATAAGGTGAGTAGTGTAATCAGAAACTTTTCTAATGCAAAATTAACCTTTGAAACTTACCAAGAGCTGGCAATCATTAACCGCTGAATTTCCTCGACAAATCTGGATTCTCAATTCCATATTGAAGGAATCGATTGCTGATGTTGCAAGTATTTTTGCTGACTTCTATGCCGATCTCAAAGTTCCAGCCTCAGATCTTGCGGCTGGTTTTGTTTTGTTGTCCAAATATCAAAGTGCCCAAAGAAGATGGATCGTTGAAAACAGTAAAACCTTAGAACAGGGCTCGCCCTTGAAAATTGACCAGTTTCTCTCTGGAATACCCATAAGAGAGGATACCAAATTTTTGGATCTTTCAACTGCCGACGATTCTCATCTTGTGAATGACCTCATCTATTATCTCAACTATAGTCTAGCAATATTCGGCTGGCCAATGCACTTAGTTGATGATCCTTGTTTATTGTGTTGCATTTACCCTTACTTAAGACTGTCGCCATGTTGTTCTTCATCAAGGAAGACCAGCCGCAATCCCAAACAGAAGAGCACCTCGACAGATTGCGCACGATTAGGAGGAAATTCCACAAAAAAGTTTGATAAAAGATCGCAAAATACAAAATCATCTTGTCCGAAGGAGATTTCAATCGACGCTTTAGATGATGAAGAGAGTAGAAGGTTGAATACCGATGACAGAGGTGTACCTCTGGAATTGGGGAATCAGATTGGAAAGTTGGATGAAAATTGTGATACTCCGATCATATTGGAAGATAACTGTTGCAGTTGTAATGTGGCATCTGCAGAGAGAAGATTAGCGTCCCATAATTACGAGATAATTTATGTTAGTTATAAGGTCAATGTTAATGTGGTACCATTTTTAGTCGCAGTGGATCATTCAAAGCAGAGTATTGTGGTCGCGATTCGAGGCTCAATGAGCCTATCTGATATGGTGACGGACATGAATGGTCAAGTGGATAGGGTTCCAATAAAGGATTGTCCGGAGGATTGGTTTTGTCATAGGGGAATAACTAGGGCCGCAATGTATGTAAAGTTAACTTTGGAACAGGAATTCATCATTGAACGGGCGATGAGTTGTCGGCCTGATTTAAATAGTGAGAATTACTCCATCGTTTTATGCGGCCATTCATTGGGCGCCGGAGCTGCAGCAATATTAGGAGTCCTTATGAGGCCAAAATACCCGACGCTTAGAGCATATCTCTATTCACCGCCTGGTGGAGTGTTGAGTATGCCAGTGGTTGAGTATACGAGGGAATTTGCCATCGGAGTTATATTGGGAAATGACACAGTTCCAAGATTGGGAGTAGCCCAATTGGAGCGCCTCAGATACCAGACTCTCCTGAGCATTAAGAGCGCCCAGAAATCAAGTGGCAAAATCCTGGCCAAAGCCCTATGTCCAAGCTCTTGCTTTGGAAAGAATAAGGTCGAGTATGATCCACTGCAATCTTTAGATTTGCTCCATGGTACTGAAGGCCGTCCATTTGACTACAATGGAACACGGATTCCATTTCAATCACAGTCTCAAGTTCTCTATGTGCCTGGGCGCTTGATCCATGTGGTCAAGAATTACACTTTCAACACTACAAACAAATCATCCAGAACGACCCGTCTTTGGACAGGTCCAATTTACCAAGCAGTTTGGACGGACAACTCCATTTATGATCGTATAATCATCAGCGAAGGTATGTTCTACGATCATTTGCCAAATAAAGTGATGCAAGCCATGAAAATGCTATTCAGTAAAACCTTACCGGCCAGGAGTGAATCAAAATCACCATCAGCAAACGTTGTCAGCGTGCCAATAATGACAACACCCACAGGAACAGATCAAGTTGATGGACAGGAACAAATAGGTCGTGAAGAATTCGATAGTAGAGAAGGAGAGAAACTTTCACCACAAGTGAATATCGAAATCTTGAGCGATCATGAGGATAAAATAGGACCCAATAAGTTCGATGATGGTGATGATAATAACAACAACAACAATCAGACTGATCGAGAGGCCTCCCCAGGGCTGGTGAGAGTAGATAAAGAACAATTCAAGATCACCAAGTGCGAGTCTTTCGAGTGTAATAACAACTTGGAGTTGAGGCCGATCATCGGAAATAAGGCCATCAGCTACGATGAGAATGGAAACGAAGAAAATACTTAAGAATAAAGATGTACCATATTGATAGGAAAAGATCATACCGCTGCATCTGGTGGTCAACGATGGATCTAGTAAATTGCAACCACTTTTAAATTATGGAACTCTATCACCTGTTTATAAATTAGTTTTCTTTATTGATTGCTTATCGGTGAGTCGTTCAAATTCCTTATATCTAGTTCAGCTCGGGAAAGAAAGCTTTCCAAATCTTTGAGGAGATATTGGAAATTTTCGCTCTCCCTTACGGCTCTTATAAGTTCTTTGACCATTCTTGATGAAACTATGTTCCTATCAAGACTCTGTAAAATTATAAGACATGAAGTGGCTGTGTCTAGCTTCTGTCTCTCGAGGCACTCTTGAAACAATCGGCGGGGATTTCCGACTGCTCTCTCATCAAAAAGGTGTGACCACATGGATAGCTCAGATTTCCTTGCACAATGAACAACGGTCTCAAGGTATACATTTGGAAATTGTTTGATAAATTTTACAACCTGAGGTAGCATAGGGTCGGGTAATGGAACTGGAGAGGTGGCTTCCTCTTCGAGGACTTCATGCAATAACAATTCAAAACAGTGGGCAAAATAAGGCAACGATTGGCATCCCTCGGCAATCTTCTTTGCATAGTAACCTAGATGCTGGCTCAACAAAAGTTCCCTCAAGATCCTATGCAAATAAATACGACATTGTCGCTTCACTGTACTATAGGGAAAGTGAGAGAAGATTGTCCCATCTTTATGGAGTATATCACTCTCCGCTCCCAAAACTATGGCATCATCTGGCGCCTGGGTGAGAGTTTGATCGCTTTGGTAACCAAACTGATATGCATGATTCATTGATGACGAACGTATTGCGAGAGGATATATATCGCAACGAACTGGTAGCATTATTCGATCTGGAACGTAGAGGTCATTTGGCGGATCATTCTCGTCGTTAAGCAATGGTAGCCAAACTTGAAGTCGTCGTCCATTATTGTGGACCTGTTGATGATTGGGAGATTTTTGGTGGCCACATAGAAACCACAAAGAACGTGTAAAGTAAGATTTGCCGGAAGCCGTTGAAATCTCTGGAGAGATCCAAAACTGTTCCACATTAGTGGCGATCACTGAAACTGCCTTAAATGTGACATTGGACAAGGCGTTTGAATTGCGACCGGGAAAAGTGGCGCGCAAAGACGCGGAGGCTAAATGGGCGGAGTTAACGCGACTCTTGGGTGAGTTGACAGTGATTGCCTCATCCACGACCGACGGGGCCATTGATGAGTTGCCATCAGAGAAGCTGCTCTCTGATGAGAAATTTCTATCCCCGTTTTCAATCTTGTGAAGTTCGGACAGGTCTCCCAAACCTTTGGTTGGCGCAACAATTGCTGGGTCCTCTGGACGAGCCTCACGTTCGAGCAGAAACAACTTGCCGCATGCATTCAGCAGGATGCTATCATCTATCCTGGTATTTTTGAAATGCATTCGAGTCAACGCTATCGATGATATGCAGTATGAGTTGGCTTGCAAATTAGAAATTATTAGATTCTCGATCGTTGATATCTGAAGCACAGTGGACGTTCTATCTTGAAGACTGAAACTGCAGCTCACAACAGAATTGGACCTATTTGATCTGATCGACAGTGACGCCAAAGAGTTGGCAGTCTCTTGTTCGGCGGATGGATCTTTCTCTAACTGAGCTTGGCGATCTTTGCTAACAAACGAAACCGTAGAGTGGTTTGCTGGTCCTAACCTCTTTTTTCTTTGACTCGTCGGTTTGCGGCGAAGACTCAGCATAAACATACCCAAAGTTCCATCGATATATAGGACCAACAATCGATTTTCAAATATGGACATCCTAACTATCTCAGATGGTGTGGGCTGTACTACAAAGTCGTCAGAGCATTGGTCGTCGTCCAGTAGGCTCACCTTGAGAGCACGAATTTCGAACGATTTGGTCGTAAAGTTGAAGCAGGACGCAATCACATAGTTGTGCCACCAAATGAGATCACCACAGACGCTGAACAACGGTTGCGGGGCTTTCTTGCTCACTGCCGGAAGTCGCCACTTGCTGGTGGTCATGTTGTAGATGGCTATCCCTTTGGCTCCTGATACGGCTAAATTATTGCATTCACGGTCAACTGTTGCATATCTTATTGGATATTGAGATCTTATATAGTCCTGTGCGACATCTATGATGATCCAATGATCAAATTTATCGTCGTGAGGGACGCTAGGACCGACGAATATCTTCTCCTCCGACATCAAAACAATTGAATCAGTGGAGCAGGAGGAATGAGGGCTAGATGATAGATTGGAACGCGCTAGGGACATGATAAAAACTCTGTCTTGGAGCAGTGGACCATTCAACTTGTCAACCCCACTGAGGGCTCTACTAACAACAGATGATTTCCTGTTGCTTCCATTTTGCAGAACGTTTGGAGCTTCTTTGCTTTGAGAGTCGTCAATTGAGCTTATTGTCATAGATTCTGTCATTACAGATTCCGAAAGATCGTCCGATATCGCAGGCTCAACTTTGCTGCACAGCCATAGGTTATAACCTTCACGACCCCAGGCCAAACTGCGAACCTGCATCGGCTTAATAGGACCATTGTTATCACATTCGAGTTGCCATTGCTGAGAACAAAACAAAAGACTACCATAGACACTCCAGATTGCAAAATCACTCCCGGACCATGAGACCGCTAGGGCTGCGCTGTCTGGTGAATAACTCATAGATTTGATCGACCCTAGTCTCGTAATGTTGTGTGGCACCTCAATGGATCTTAGCTCTAGTATATGATTGACCACTAAACCTGAGTCATTCTCGTCGATATTGCATACTATAACTTGCGAGTTTTTGCATCCAAATGCTACTAGGCGATGTCGATGATTGATTTCTACACAGACTGCATCGTCAGTGTTGGACAAATAATTGATATCAGTTTCGGAATCAGACACCCCAGCGGTTTTCCCATCAACGTCATCCTCCGGCGCAACCCTTTTTAGTCTTGATGGCATGAACCCTGCACGTCCGCTTTTAAAAACAAAAGCAAAACCAGACAGTACTGAAGAAAACTTCATATCGGCCAGATAGTCCCCTCTGACCTGAACGTCTTTTGACAACGACCAGGGGAACTTGTCATCTACGTTGCCATCCCAGAAAACTCCGTACATATCCCCGTTGCGAGCTCCAACTACCAACTCTTCCTCAGCTGCCATCAAGCAAGAGATACCAATTGAAGATAGATCTAATTTACCAAAAGAGAACATCGTCAAGGCGGGAATCTGGTCAGATAGACTAGTGTCAGGCGGCATCTGGCCATTGAGCATTTTCTTAGTATTTCTGGGGTCATGTTTGAGGCGATAGATACCTTCAGCACCGTTAAACGCACTTGGCAATATAAAAGATGTGGCCGAAGTTGAAGAACTTCGTTTCTTGAGCTGGTAGAATAACAGCTGATCCCGGTCTGTCGCTACCACTATGACACTGGAGTCCGTCTTCCATATAGCGCACCTATTAAATCCTATTTTATCTATAGATTCTTTCGAACGTCTATGCGATACAATCTCGGCGACTGGTCTAGGGTACCAGATGTGTATAGATCGCGATGTCAGTATGAAATATATTTCTCTCTCGTGATTTGCTTGAACTTGTAGTATACTATTTTGTGAGCCAAGTTCATCCTTAGATCCTGTGTCCAACTTGAGGACTTTGTGCCATCCTATTGGATAGTACATAATTCAGATGATTCAGAACAGTGTCATAATAATTCCAACATTATAAGTTCGATTGCTAAAAAATAGATTCAATGATTTGTACGGACTCTAACATGAAATCATAGGCAAACATGACACGAATCTTGGAGCAGTATAGCATCTCTTTGCTCGGAGGACTCTCGGGGAATATTGTAATAAGAAGAATAGTTGAGATGTGACATATTTTAGGGAGGATGATGAGCTTGGGTTCAAAATTCAATCCGAGAGAGCATAAATTTGCTCTTGTTAGCGGCTTCTCACGTTGCAACGAGATTGACAGCTCTAGCGGATTGTGCGTCTGCTTGCACAAGGTTTTATTGCATGAGATCAATTCTTGAGTTTCTGACTTTCTGAGTCGAGGGCAACTCAGATAAAGGTTTTTTTTTCCTGAGTATCATTATCTATAGATTTTAGTGCTATGGATGAGCTTTTCACAGTCAAGGTGTTCGAAGAATCCAAGCAAAACGAAAAAGATGGCTCGGAAAGTCAAGTTCAACCCGCAGCTACAATCGAAAAGTTCCAGAATATGATGTCAGCTAGAATCATAAAGGTAATGACAGACCCTCCTACGACTTCAAGCTGTTGAGTAATTGCCAATGAACCTAATTTTTCGAACCAACTAACCATCTTACAACGATAATGATCATCTAGGGACGTATGTTGGAGCTCGAACATTCGGATTTGGCGGGACCTGCAGTCAAGTTTAAGACTGTTGTTAACTATGAAAGGACCTTGAAGCCGGGATCCTACCTCGGTGTGTCATTCGAACGTCAGGACGGATATATCACACAAGATTAGTTCCAATAAAATACAAATTTGTAGATATCCATTTAATATCGAACTATAACAATCATAATCAAGAGCATTTGTGTTCACATTATGTAATCTTCTCTCCGTTCTCTGGAGGGTCTTGGAATATTGTTCTCAGATCTTTCAATAGGTTTCTTGATGCACTAAAATCATAGCCTGCAAACTGTGAAAGTAGGTCTTGCGGGCTTTGATCGATTCTTATCTGGGTAGGGCCTAATCTCAAATCATCAAGACGCATCCATATCGGTTGATCAGGAATGTGTTCGTCCCGATATTTGATAGATGCATCCATACAACTCACACTGCAGTACAGTTTTCGAATCTCAACATCATAAATTCTCTTATTACGTAGAGATATTTGGTACCTCTGCTTCCACTCTTTCGTCAATCTGTTCGAGCACAACGGGTATCCACAGATCTTCAGTATTTGTCGCTCTTGCGCTATACTATCATAATCTCTCTTGCAGATGAACTCTTCACCCGCCCTGAGACTCTCTAATGTGACTTCTGGTTCGAGCATAGATTCAACAAACTCGAGAACTCTACGCTGACATTCGAGGATCTGTAACACTCTGGTAGTATCAATGGGCCTTTTCATTGGAGGGCCACCCTGCTCGCTACTCGTTTGCTGGCCTAACTTTTCACCCATCTTCACAGATTTTCTTGTGAAATCTGCTACAACCTTTATCGTTTTGCCGGTTGGGTTGATTGTGATATTTCTGACAAGATTAAGATTCCAACATGATGCAAATGAGGTTTAATTCTGCAGAGGCAGATATAAACAATTCAGCTGCATGATCCACGTGCGGCGTAGCTGGATGAGATTTCCCTCTTCGCAACCGGTTGTGATTGCAACCATATGATTTTGCTCCACTGTGGCAATATACTGATTTTCATGAAGAATCATCAGGTCTCTGTACGTTTGTGACTAAATAAGAGGTTCACTTTGGATAAAGATGATGAGATACTGAATAAAGTAGAATGAAAGTGTGCATAGTAGCGGTTCTACAATGTATATGTTAATAGCACTAGTTGAGCGCTAGCGCCCTCTTCAAGCATACTTACCTGGTACCGCGAGGACAGTGATCAAGAAGACCGTCCCGCAGGTGGGAGGCGTGTACATTGCACTCCGTACACAGCTGAACACCTTCACTGGGCCAAATCGGTCCAGATGGGGTACACCATTTTTGATTCGGGCCTGGTGGAGACACCAGGCCCCTTTCCGCTTTCTAAACTCACATATCAAAGACTCTCCCGAGTCCACCGCTGGTGTGGTTAGGGCATCTCACGCCCTAGCCGGCCCACCACGCCCTCTCAACCTTGGCTCACCGCTCACGTGAGTATCCTCCGGTGCCTCGTCGAGCTAGACGGTCATCCCATGACGCAAATCAACAAGGTTTCTGCATCCAGATCCGGTTCGTGGTGGACCCATTCATTGGGTGGTGGCGAGAATTCCCTGAAGCGGGATTTTGCCGTGCGATGGCTCCAGTGTGGAGCCTACAGACGTGTATGCCTCGAAGCCCTGTTTCTCTTTGTGCCCCAAGCGCGCGTGAAGCACAGCAGCTTCACGAGATTTCGCGTCGGCTCGAATCTGCAGTCTGGCGCCAGCAGAAGCGCGCGGAATTCATTGTGAGAAGCACGCCATGCTCGATTTGAAAAAATACCACAAGTCTGTGCACATTTGGAGTTGGAAAACCATTTCAGATTGCTAATTTTATCAATTTATCTATATTGACCCATAATAAAACACTTATCATAATCAATCAAATCCAGCTCTCTCGTTTTTTCTCTATTACTTTTTCCTCTACTTCCAGAAGATCCATTATTGAACCACTGGCACATCTACACTTTGCTAGATGTTGTATCTTGAGGATTATCTGGAACTCATTGAGCATTTACCACAGGAACTTCGTGATAGACTTACCTATGTCAGAGAAAGCGATCTGAGAGTTAATAACTCAAGCTTACAATTAGAAACACGCGTGAGCCAATTCTTTGCTGAGGCAAAGGATCTCACGGCCGAGCAACGACAATGTGAATATAACGAGATTTTGAAAGAGTACGAAAAAACTTCCAAATATGCCGACGACAAGGTGAATATAACAGCACAGACACATGATATTATGCTGAAACTTGTCGAGAGGCTCAATGGCGAGCTGGAAAAATTCAAGTTGGAACTCGAGGCTGATCATGCCGGTATCACTGAGGAGCTCGAACGACGTTCACTTGAGCTTGATTCGGATCCCCGCCTAGATGGTGTAATAAATGGACACATCAATCAAACGAATAATCTAGCAGTAAATTCGTCAGGTTTTTTCGGTCACCCTATGCACCATCAAACACAGCAAACCCACCATAATAATCTTAAGTTAAATGCATCAAGCATCAAAGACAGACGCAAAAGTGAGCACAGACAAAATCACAATCGGCATCATCCCTATCACCGAGATAATGGTTATCACAAAAAAGCAAAATTATCGCAGAATGAATTTACATCAACAATCAATGGCAGCTCATCCCATATGTCTCAAAACAATCAATCACACCATTACAAGCAACATCCGTCGGCTCATTCACGTCATGGTTCACCAACATCTTTTGGTAATCTGTCATCCTCTAGTGCACCAGCATCAGTCGCGGGCGATCTGAATAATTTGGATGCAAACGGTGGACACTATAGTAATAATTTAACCTCATTTGGTAACAATCCAAGCTTTATCAAGAGCTCTTATAAAAACCTCCCCTTCAATCAGCATTCAGCCCTAAGTGCAGCCTTATCATCAACGACACTACCTACACCCCAGCAGCTGAATTCGGTCTCGGCATTTGCTCTTATGAATGCGTCAAACTCTACACAAGGCAACAAGATCTCAAGCACCACATCCGGCCTCAAGGGTAGTTCTGATTTAATCAATCCCAACAATCCTCTGGTGAGACAGAATCCGATTGCAGCCGCTGCGTCTCAGGCCATCGCTGCCACACAACAGGTGAGAATCATTACATTCCATCTTTCTCAATTCGTTGCTTCGTGAGTTTTTCTGTTCGAATAAGTTGAACTAGATCTTATCATTGTTTTCCTTCCCTCATCCCAACTTACATCAATCATCGATTGATTCCAAAATATAGCTGCAACAAGGTCGTCGAACTCCAAGCCTGAAGGCTAGTTTTGCCGCTATAAATGCAGCTGGATTGGGCGGTCAGCTTGACACGATACCTGGTGGGAATCGTAATGCGCTAGCTCCCGTCGCGCCGGATCAGCAAGCTACTTATAGGTATAACAATTACGACAAAATCAATGCCAATGGTAATCCCCTGTATATTTCAGTTACAAAATCTGGTCGCCCAAGTAAGCGCCCGAAACACCATACTAGTCAATTATACCCAGATGAATCTCCCACATCAATCTCATCTGATAATTCAGTTTTTGAAAATAGTGAATCCGTCTCCAGTGCAGAATATATCGAGACTGGCACAACATTCGACTCTACATCACCAACGTCGCTAGACTTTAACAACACTAGATCTGTTGAACAAGCTAGCGGCGATCCAGCTATTTACCAGAGAGATGACACCAAATACTGCATATGTAGGCAAATCTCTTATGGTGAAATGGTAGCTTGTGATAATGAAGAATGTGAAATAGAATGGTTCCATTACAACTGCGTTGGTGTAACGCAGCCACCAAAGGGCAAATGGTTTTGTCCTAATTGTATCAAAAAAGGTTCAGCCAGTAGGTCTAAATAAATAGTGAAAACGGGGACTGATCTCCATACCTCGGACAGACCGAGATCACCCCTACGCCTCGCCGGCGCTATGGGTAGCTATTTAAGCTCGCAGGGTATTATCATTCTTTATTTCTTCAACTCAATAGAGTTAAACGAGATATGTTCCGACTCTCAAAGAAGACATCTGAGTTAGTTCTTTGCTTAGGCGCGACGGGCGGCTTCGAAGCAGTAGGAGGCCCCGAGACTGTTTTGGAAGGGGGACCACTCTTTTTGAAATAGCCTTTGAACATTGCCCGCTGCTTTTCCGATGTCTTAGGATCGTCTTCATCATCATTCCAATCGCACTTATTGCCTCTCTGTTCTAAAATTCTAGTTATAGTAGACCAACTGAAGCGGGCCAAAGTAGGATACCCAAACACGGGGTCGAAAGAGGTTTCGAGGAATCTTTTTGTTTCTGGATCAGCAGGATAACCACTTCCCAGCTCATAAGTACCCAAATTGAGACTGTCACACTCTGGAAACTTCCAATTCTTAACAATCCTGTCTCGCATTACTTTAGCGCAAACACTAGCCGCGCTAACTATTGGATACTTGGAGTCTGCTTTTTCCGCAACTGTGAACCTGTAGTTGGGGAAAAACCGCTCTAGCTTTTGCTTATAGGGGATGGCAGGTCCTACTGTATCAATGTACACATGTGCTATCTTGATACCATATGATTCGATTGTCTTCAAAAGGTCGATCGCTGTATCGTGTGACATCAGATTGAGATTATATTTTGAACTGAAATCATGTTATTTCGTATGACATCGGCAAGTTAGTTGATGGGAGTTTTTGGCCTTTGGATCAGTAGTCTGATATGACACTCACCGGCGTAGCATGCAGTTGCTAATCATATTTGGCGACAAGATCTTGATGGAATAACCTAAATTGTTAAACCCATCTCCTGAGCCTTGTACCGCTTCGAATAGTTTCTCTCGTGTATCTTCCGTAAGTTGTTTCGAATCAGCAAACTTCATCTTGGCTAAAACATTCTCCTGGGATTCTGGATAGTAGGCAACTGCATAAACCATCGGACCGAGCACTGGTCCACGGCCCGCCTCGTCAATACCCAAGATACATGGTTCTGATTTGCAAACTTGCGGGATCCGGCAGCTGAAAAGCTTATTTCTGAGCGATTCATTCAGATAGTCTTCTAAATCACTCTTAGCTTGCATATTTTCAAATCAAATGGTCGCACTAGTTGGGCTTGTTATCACACAATTCTAAGAGGAACGTTACTCCATAATTTATATGTCTTCTAACCCATCTGACACGCGTTATCTGTGCCACGAGAGCGCTAGTAACTCTTTACCATTGTTGGACGACTAGCGTGCACATCCGCCACAGAACCAAGTCTACCTGTTGAAGAGTCTGGCGTCTCAATCTTACACTGTCGTTTCGGGGCATCATCAAGAATTATGCTTCACAAGCTGATTGAGTTCATGAAAAAAATCAGGATCAGATGGTCGGCAATTAACGCCGTCCTTGCAAAAGTCTCGCCCGTAGGCCCTCTCGATTGTATATCCTTTCTGGTAGAAATCGTTTCTCCCGCTGCCGGCCCCCACCATCGGATCATAACCATACTCTACCCCCCATCCATGGCCCCAGTATTTCCAGGGTCCATTTCCGTACAATCTGACGTCGTCATGCATTGCCCGGTGAAAGTACATCCGAACCCGAACCTTCCCATCCTTTGGAGGCGGCTCGAACATCTCGTTATGCATTTTGATGGCATCCAAAGGTGACTTGGAAACTACCTTGGGCGGCGCCAGTCGATCGCTACTAAGTAGAGTAGCTCCAACTATTCTATCCTCTCCAACATCGGTTTGCTGCTTTAGCTGGCTCTCCTCTTCATTCATCATGTTATCCACATGAAGCGGATTATACGATGTGAGTAGTCTAATTGTTGGAGAATATCTGGCAATATGGTCACTTGACTCATCCTGCTCCGCTTTCAAAGCCAGATAGTCGCTCTGTTTCTTCAGTTCACCATCAAGTATCCAATCTTTTGTCCTTTTTTCATCCACTTTCGTCCCATCACCAACCATTTTCTCCATAGTCCCTTGTCGAATCACGGACATAGGTTGCTCTTTTGACTCAAAGTGCTCATTGTGGTGTCCCTTTTCTTCATGAGGCCCACTATCATCTAATGCCTCAATTAGATCCAACAATCCTTTATCACGCATTTCGTCCCATAAGCTCTGACTAGAGAAGCTCTCACTCTCGAACGGATCCTGTGCCCGGGTCTCCTTGTAGAATCTGTCTAATAGATTTCTATCCTCTTCATCCAGGTGATTTTCAGCCGGTTGTGCAACTCTCCTCAAACTAATTACACTTGCCTGCCTCCTGGGAACTTCTCTGGTGTTTATCTTGTAGGGATCAACGCTCATCGATGATGATGGTGTCTCGGTATAACTCGGACGAACGTGGGATTCCAAGTTCAAATGATTTGTATCCTTCGAGTATCTGGCTCGATTTCCCTCCCGGTTATGCTCTTTATTTGGTGGATGTGTATCACTGAGGAGATGACATTTGGTGACATCATTCTGGAGAAGGATCAACAGTAAGAGTGCACTCAGAACTCTTAACTCGAACATGCTGAGCAGAAGCCTTAGCGGAGATACTGCACTTGCACCGGATTGAATTTGACTGAAACTTTAGAAACATTTTCATACCGACCGAGTGAGAAACTATTAGTGGGGTGTCCAGTCGAAAGTGTCTCAAGAGAGAGAGAGAGAGAGAGAGTCAGCTGAAAGTTTAGCAATGTAGATGAAAGAGAATGACAGAAATGACAATGGCCAGAGTCTGCAGTCAAACGAGATATGATTTAATCGTCAGCCATATGCGCAGGCTCAGTTCGAGACAAAAGTCAGCAGCTCCATGGTCAATGGCGTGAGCAGTTCCAAACACAGCTACTTTCTGTGCCAGTCTCTCTGTTTGGTGTCCACTCAGCAGAGCATGACACAGGTGTCGTGAGATTGGATCAAATTTACTCGCTAGCCATAGTTCCAAAGCATAGTTTGCGAATAGTTCAATCTAGACCACTTGTCCACTTGCAATTTAGCTGATCCGGCCAGTCGGTTGTCTCTCAAATAAGGCAACAATTGCAACTGTCTTGCCTTAATTATTCAATAATGTCCACGCGAGTAAGTCAGTGAGAGCCATTCTCTGGAATCCCGGTAGTTTTCCTCGCCCACAGTCAAGGCGGCTACTTGAGATTGATTGCCAAAACCACCCCGCGAGTGTAGCAAACTTTGAGCATCTAATCATGCTGGAGCTATTTTTTAATATTTATTGGCCCATTATTTGACTAGGCCAGAAGAAAGGCAATGAATCGTTGCGCAAGTGGTAAAATTGATCGATTCGCCGAGTGACAATCGACGAGTGAGTCCAAGCAACCTCTAAGGAGTTCATTTCCACTCTAGGTTGTTGGTGCGAAGTGGGAGAAGCTGCACTATTATTTCAGGCGATTGATTTTATGTTGAAAATTGTATCAGAATATGTTGACTAATCTCGCATATCCTCGACCCGACCATCAAATTTGAGCCCAAAGGTCAACTGGACACTTGTCTCTATCCCGATGGTCAGAAGATAATCGGCATGATGACTCTTTGCTTAGTGTGCCACTAGGAGATGGGAATCTATCAAGCAAGTAAGGAAAAAGTCAGTAAGGACAGTGTCAGGGGACACTGAACAACTTCTCTTCAACTTTCTCGCAGCCCAAGAAGTGGAGTCTCCAGTTGAAGATTACCCTCGACCCAAGAAACTGACCAAACAAATACAAACAAGCATGTCCAACAACTTTGTGCTGTAACTCCACAATGCGATAAGTCGTTGTTTATCGATTATTCGGAAGCTTTGGCGTTGGGCGAAGCTTCCGTGCACCAGAAATTGGATTGTTGCAAGTCGCTACAAAAGTTTACCTCAGATTCTGGCCAGCCAGCAACCAAACAAGAATTGTTCCACTGGACTCGGTCAGAGTCTCTTGAAATCGATTCGCCACAGACTCGATGACAAAACAAGGTCACACTGAACTGTGGGGCCTCCCTTACAGAAGCAAATGGTCGGCACAATGGTAAACAAACAAACCCCCGGCCGATCAGATTCACAACAAAGGTTACACCCACTTGTAATTTCCAGGTCCCCTCTGCTTTTTGCAAGAAGAAAGAACCAACAAAAGGCTGCGCGTGCCGTCGTTCCGAAAGATCAATCGTATCAGCACCTCAGTGAATCACGAAGGAAGCCTCTTTTGGAATGGCCATCAGAGTAGAAGTGAGAAGTTTTGCCGCAGGCAAAGGGGAGGAGAAATAAAACCAAACGGTAGTTATGGAGTCACGATCGGGCGCGTTAACACAGTGCAAGCCGTAGCCTTGATCGTGCCAAATCTGTCTCCCCTTGGCCCGCTATCAACTGCTGCCAATGACGATGGGTGGGCCTCTCGAAGTGGCGCAACCACCAATTTATGCGCCCATTTATTCTCCCTTCTTCCAAATTAACTCGCGCCCCACTCGTCCTCAAAGATTCGTCCATGTTTACAGTAGCTCGGGGAAAACTTTTCTTTATTCATCGGCTATTTATCTGCATTGTCAAAATGTAGATGAATATTCATATCAACATTATTGTAGCCTAGCAGGGTCCATTGTTGCTTCTCTTCTTTCGATCTCTCTTGTTCTCTTTCTGAGGCCCAGACACATGGGCAGCACTCTTCGAAGATTTGCCCACAATCGAGGGTGTTAAGGAACATATAATTACGGTTGTTTCTTTTTTCATGCAAATCACTGTCACATCTTGACTCTGCTATTGCTCGTTCCTCGCCACCAAGTCGAAGAGAGGTAAAATAACACCCAAACAAGTGGGCTCCATTCTCTCTCAGGCCCATCCTCTGGCCCATGAAAAATATCCAACCGCTTAAAACTGGGGGTGGGCTATTTCCAAAAGAGCTTCCTGAAGCTCTAATAGGTTATTGGAAAGCCACCTTGTGGAGCATTTAGACTAGTGTTGGCCTGCTGATTCGTTGTGAATCCACCTGGCCCTTCTGGCGCCTGAAGTGTTGCATCATAGGCCAAGTTGAGGTTATATAATGAAATGTTGTTCTCGTGTATGCTGGCACCATAATTTTGAGCAACAGTCGGCTGCCGGCTGGCAGCAGATTCATAACTTGGCTCATTGACACTTACCTGAGGGTTACCAAGTGTTAAATCAAATCTTGTAGCATAGTTGGTGGCCTTTCTATTTTGGTAGTAACTATAATCCATTGAGTTTGAACGGCCACTCGAGTGACTATAATCCAATAGTTCGTTATGCTGGCTGCCAGTTTCTCTCTGCGATGTATAGTAGGTAGTGCTACTATTAATCGGAGGGGTCCTTTTGCCCAGTTGTTGGTAAGATCGAGAGGCAATTTTGGCGTGGTGCTCAAAAGTAGTTTGATTCCAGTTGCTCAAGTGGGCTGTTTCCTCACCATGATAAATGGTGGATTCATAATTCCTTTGTCTAGACACAAGTGGAACAGAAGTTTGTGCTGCGCTATCATGTTGCTGTTGTTGTTGCTGCTGCTCGTGATGCTGAGATAAAGTGCCGGATGACAACGAAGTGGAAGAGTTCTTCCTCTCTTGTAAGATTGCGAATGATGAATTGCTATTATTTTCATGATTAGACGCGCCCGTCGAAGACTCAGTTGTAGAGTTAAATTTGCCATTACTATTCTGCTGGTCATCTGTGGGGGCAGTAGTGTCGTTGTTTCTTCGATTGGCGCCAATATCTTTGAACACGCCCAGTTGATGGCCACCGTTAAAAACTGACTGCCCACTGGCGAGAGAACTCCGGTTGTAATCGATGGTGTCTGCTGAACTTGTAAACTGCTGCGGAAAATAGCCAACATTTCCCTGTCCAACGGAATCGTTCAAACTAACAGTTGTTGGAACAATTGTTTGTTGGTGCTGAACTGTAGGATCGCCATTACTCTTAAGCAGTTGTTCTTGCTGCTGCTGCTGCTGCTGCTCTGGCTCTTGTTGGGGGCAATTTATGTCAAACGATCCAGTGTTAGTCGACCCCGAATCGTGCGACAATTGTCTCCTCGGAGCAATTAGTTGGCCCTGCCCATCGTAAGCATTAGCATTTGTCCTAGTTTGTTGAACAAAATGCCCACTCCCCTCTGCTTCAATTTGTTGTCGGTCTCTTACAACTTCATTACACGCCTCGGACTTAATCTCCTCGGCTGCTACTGCAGACTGCATCCTTGATAGGCTACTAGATTGTTGTTCGGACCTTCCCATTGACTGCACTTTCATTGGCCTCAACGAGCCTTCATCATCATCAACGTGTCTCTGATTACCAGACAGAGTTTGCATTGAGGGCTGAATGGAGACCCTATTCGGCGCACCATAAGCCTGGAGTTCGGACGGCTGATCCGTCTGACGACCTCTAGCAAGAAGCGCATACGAGCTAACATAAGCATCTCCGCTCAGATTGAGATTTTGGGGGCAATCGGGAGGGCATTGTTGGGCCGAAAGCTCATACTGGTTCGATGACTCCCGGTCTGCCTGAAAGTTGTTCAATTTTTGACCGCTAGCCAGTGTGCCCTGTCGATCCTCAACACCGTTGTTCCAGGCAGGGGTCGTTCCAAAGTCAATTGCACTCTGTTCAGGGCCACCCATCAACCTGGAACCCTCTCCATTGAAGGTAAGAAAGCAACCACACCGATTTGAATCCTGACAGTAAGAAGTATTACCGATTTGGTGATAATGGCTTGGTTGCTCATAACTGCTAGAGCCTGGAACCCTGTAGTGCTGATCAGTCGTTGCTATGACTGTGGCTAGTCCAAAGTTTGCGGTAGATTCGTGGGTCTTATTATTGAAGTCTGGTAGGCCTGTCGTCGGATCGACTCTGCCGACGAACGCCGAATCATTTTTGCTTTTTTTAGCGCTATGACCTTTTTGCGTCCAGATGCTGTACTGACTCTTTGAGTTCATTGGCTTTAACAGCTTGTTAGGCTGGAAAATTGGAGGATTTTAGATTGACTCTCTATGTTAATTTTTGCGTTTGGGAGCGTATATGGAAGCCAACATGCGAGACGATCGCACTCATTATTGAGTTATGTAATCAATTATACTCTCGAAAAGCTGATGGTCATGTTCATAACAAAGTTCCATAGGCCAACGCAATCTAACCTCTAGTGAACCGGAGAAGCATCAATCCATAGGGGTAATGAGGGGATTTCATCACGCACACAGATGATATAGGCCCAGCTGACCACCTATTCAAAGTAACGCGAAAAAAGAACTCGTTGCCGATGTAGTCATGTTTTGTTTCGTGAAATAAAAATTACCTTGACTGTCTCGGATGGCTACCAGTTTCTAGGGGGAGGTATGCTCATACTCATTATCATATTTTCCTTTCCATTCAGATGCAAATTAGCGATGATGGTAACTTGGTAGCAGTGTCGTGACCGCTCCAATCCCAACACAACCACAGATTACTGAGACTCGCTCGCTCTTTGAATTATCCTTCATGTAAAGTCGTCGAGCTGTGTCGACAAGCATTGATCGGGGCTCGTATTGACCATTCGGATAGTACTTCTTCGCCTTAACGGCCTGGCCCCTAATGCTAGGAATGCACGATTGATGTATACCAACAAAACAGAGCGGTTGTGACCATACTGCTGATCTGTTTGAATCTGGGGCACGGTAAAAAACCAAAAATCCAACCGTGCACCTGCTTGCCGGGCGAGCAAAAACTTTGTTTGCCCAACTTCCGCTCCGTTGCACCACGTTTGAAGAGATTGGATTTCTGGAAATCGCCCCATGTTGACATGTAATCTCGATTCGATTGAACAACTGCTGTGTGGCTCTGTAACGGCAAACTAAAGTAACCATTTTACGCTTGGTTGGGCATCAACCTTCCTGACGGAGGCTACTTGATCGAGATTCGAATCGGATTGACGATCTAGATCATCATCGGATGCAAGCGCTTTAACCATGGATGTTTCTTCAAACAATGATGGTTGCGAGCAAGCGTATAGCTCAAGTGCACAATCTTGATCACTGTAACAGTGGGACAGACATAAGTCCGCACTGCTCGTTTCGATCGATGCTAGGCCTCTTCGGATAGGCAGGTGGACTCGGTTTGAAGCGCTGACCGTTCACAAACAACACTCAGCCTAATCTGTGCGTGAACTAGCACCCGACATTTCAATAGGCCTTATATAGCTGTACGCCTAGAGCTGATACATTATTTCTACGTCAGTGGAAACAGGCCTCTCGCCCATTAGTTAGCCCCAAGCTTCTATTGACAGAAGTTTCAAAGAACTCTTATCCTAAGCCGAAGCTCAGTGGCGTTTCCGACTGCAACTGATAGGAGCTCTCCCTCGATTATGCTTTCTTTGGTTTCTCTTCCTTGTAAGAGCCATCACAAGTTTCTACCGTATCGTCCGGAATGGATTTCTGTGATTCAGAGAACTCCTGAGCCGGTGTGTTGCCGTCTCCGAGTCCGCTCGGGCCGAGTACTGTGAATTTCGTTCGGAATTCAAAGAACATCCCTGGATTCAAACAATTGCCTCCAGCCCCAATCGTAAAGGGAGCAGTTGTACATCCTCTTTCTCTGCTCTCCCGTCCTAGCAAGCCTCAATCTTCAGAGACTAATTCAGGGAAACTCAAGTTGTGGAAAGTCGGCTTATGAAAAAGGCCCAATTGAAGCACAGTAACTACTGGACTGCGCGCATCTCCCTCGAGCAGGTAATTATTGCGCAATTAGACTCGCTTCTATCTCTCACAGGTAGTTTTTTCCCCGCCGAATGAGATCGGATAACTGGATGGCTAAGGTTACTTATTCATAAAAAAGACGAAACTACTGCCCATTCATAAAGCATCAGTGGGCAGTCCAAATTATACTGCGTCTTGTTTCGTATTCTTTTCGTTTGCTAACTAATCCCCAGATACATAGGCAGCAGAATATGGACTTCTTGATGCATGTTCCCATGATGAATTCAATATTTTCACTGGATTCAAAGAAACAAAACTGGACAGGTGAGCAAAAGTTGCAGCTCTCCCTCTTTTGCACCATCCCTTGATTGTGCATCCGATATTAACAGATGCAGACATAAGCTCAAGTTAATCGAACGACTGCTAAGTTTCTCTCTCTCTCTCTCTCTCTATTCTGAAATAATTTTTACCATCTCTACTTCACTAGGGGAATATTATCAAGAGTTAATGTCTGCGCGATCTCATTCATCTTAGGCTTCACTCTATTCTGTGAATCAATGACATGCGATGAGAATGGGCTTCGGCTTCAGATAATTGGTTCCAGAACGAAACATTGTGCTACGTATCATCATCTAAGATTGATTAGATCCAAGATTAGATTCTAGATATTATCCGAATTTGTACCATGCGAATGCTTTGTCTCTATAACACATAGCCGGGGCTTAAAGAGAAAGAACCAAAAATTGAACTTCTCAGCTTCTCTCGGCCTATACGCTAGCGAAATCTTCTGATCTGCACCAGATTGACTCTGTATACTCACCTTCTTCAGCTTGTGCTCGACACCCAACAACAATTGCTTGCTCTTGATTGTCTTGGAGATCCTTGGCTCGCCATTCTTCTTCTTCTCCCCGGCTTTGTCAGAGCCCGGGTGGGATTGCAATCCGGTCGTTGAATCGCACTGCAATTGCGCCAAATTTGATCTCTTTTTCAAATCGTCGCCCGTTTGCTTTCGCCTCACGTGAGTGCCAACAATGGGCAACAGGCCTCTTGCTATTGCCAACGCTCGACGAGTTTCAGCCGAACTCTTCGGCTCGGGTCTTGGGTGGTCATGTATTCCTTTAGCTTGAAAAAATATAGCCTCGCTTGTGTGTCGCCAAAAATGAGTGACAGGGTACCCGCAGTGTCCACGGCATGGCAAGATTTCCAGATGACCATCGCAGCGCCTATTAGGACACTGCTTACCTTGTTGCTTCTTACGAGCTTTGTCACAAATGTGTGGCCTGAGGTGCACCCTTGTACCGAGTTTTTCATCAACGACACATCTCTTAGAGCAGACCATCACCCCAAGGCAGGACTTCTTTAGAATGTGAACATTATGGTTGTTCGTATTTCGCATGGCCCAACCAGAGGCATGTCTACGCGCTTGCTCGTCGTCCACCCGATAGATGCACCTACAATGTCCATCAGACCACTCATTGAAATGATCCCAATGAGTAACCTTGGGAATGGAGTTGTCATTTATATCCCAACCAACTGAGTTCATTATTTGATGGTGTGCCAGGGCTTGATCAATTTGTCCCGAAGCTTGAAGTTCTTGTCTATTAATTGCTTGTTCTTCTAGAATGCGGTCCTCTGGGCCTGTCAGCTGTTCCTGATGGTATGATGGCAACCAGCCAGAGATTTGTTTGCCACTCGCACCTGTCTGGTGGATTTTGAGAGTGTCGATGATTTCCATTGCATGATTGTCTTCGAGTTTGAGTTGAAAGTCTGCTAGGGTTTTGTTCTTTGTATGACCAAATGATTCGGCTCCGATGGTTTGCATTGGGAGACGGGGCCTGTTGGTGTAGCTCTCAGATTGATGATATTGCGGGAATCCTGCACTTGGTGCATGAGACACAGAGACACGGAATCCGACAAGTGTGTGTGCCGGACGAAAAAGTGCATCCTAATTTCTTGTGAGCTCCAGCGAACTTAGAAATGGTTCTCTAGTGCGCAGGCGCAGTAACGTTCAGGTCCGAAATGAAAGCTGCGAATGTTTTGAGCTCATGGATTCTCTTTTCAATCTGCGCGCATCCTAAACCAGTTCCAGACGTGCCTCGCGTAGTGCAGACAATCTCGCTACCGTTTGTGCAATCGCTGCGACTCGATTCCGCGCCACAGATAGTTTCCATTCGCTGGCTTCTCCAGCAGCCGCCTATATTCGCAATTCGGCTCCGTTACGCAGGGAACACTCGCGTTTATTCTCACAAAATATCCATCTAGACTGGTCCAAATGTTTGTTGTCCGCAAAAAACTCTGCACATCTGCAAGTATCCTGCTCGTTTGAGGCCACCTGAAAGTACCTAGCCCTTGGTGGGGTGCGAATTGCCCACTTTCAGAAGAAGTGAGAATAGAAAAATTGAGCTGTTGCACACAGGGATGATACCGTGGTTCGCTGGTGGCGCGAGAGCACAAGAAAAATGTGGTTGGCCTGGTCGTGAATAGTTGTTTTGTATGTTTCTACAAATTTGTCTCGTCTTTTTCTAAAGTAGTAGGACAAAAGACGGAACAGTCCTGTTGTCATTAATCATACGCTTGTCAGGGCCAGGCCACGTCGGCAAAGTGAACAGGAACCCGAAGAGCGAAAAAATCTTCCACCAAACTGAGGCTCATACTCATAGAATGGATCCGCGGTTTCTTGTGTTGCAATCGCATTCGTAACAACGAGGAACAATGGGGACCGTTTCTTGAGTTTCTACGATTTGAACTCAAATTGGTCGAAAATTAACGATAACTTCTGCCAAAAGATTTCAGCCAGCAGGTGGAGTCTAGCCCCATCCCTTGTTCTTGGACACCAACGAGAGAGGGAAAGTAAATTAGGACCCAAATTGACCTAGTAGCCAGCCAATAATATGCTCTAAATCAGTCATAAAGAACATTTTGTTAGCATGCACTGGCTCCTGATAATTGTTAATTATGGCACGAGTCAGAGAGGGAACAAGAGCGAAACGAAATAGTGCCAGTCAGGCAAATTCCATGCGCTTCAGTTCCGCAGGCCTGAAACTTACGACTCATTACACTCACAATCAACAACTTTTTAAACCACGCCTCTTTGGAGATAACACTTATTTTCTGTTGCTCCGATTACTCCACTGGGGTCGAATTAGAGAACCAAGGCGGCTCTGAGTCTTACTTTCCACCCAGAGATGCCAGCAATAGAACACCTGAAGTGGCAATATCAAAGATATAATTAAACACTTAATATGAACAAATGAGGTTCTTCTCGATGGAAGACATGTTTAAAATTCTTTTTTTCCCTCTCTCCCTCTTTAGTTTCTCCCTCCTCCAGAATTCAGAGAAAAGGACCATGGACAACAAGCATGTGATTAACTGGAGGCGAAGAAAAACTTGGAGCAAAAGAGACTGGAGAGGCCAAAGTGGAAGTTAGCGCCAACAATCAATCTACCACGCCCCGAGAATGACCGCTCCGCCGGTGAGCCCAACTAATCAGAGAGCATTGACCGAGCTGTGGGTCTTCCCTCCTAAGCTGGACCATGCAATGGGGACCCCAAAATAGGCTAGCGCAAGGTGCTGCTATTCGACCTCAACAATTCCTTGTGCAGAAGGCAAAAGAATAACTGGACGACAATGGACACGAAGGTTGTTTTTAAGTCCCAAAAAAGGGTTTTCTCATTGAGTTCTGAAAAAATTCATTCTTCCTGTTGTGCTGCAGGTGTTGGGGGTGAGAAAACTGTGACTGGTGCTGCGGATAGTACTGAAGTTGTTTGTACCGATTTACAGGAGCTATACGGGGAGTTGGTAGTATTTCTAACTCCACATATAGAGGGAAATGGTCTGACGGGAAATAGGGATGCGGCAAGCCAGGTATCTTGTTCTCAAGCAGCCATGACTTTTCGAGACCAGATACTCCTAACACCGACATGAGATTTTTTGAGTAAAATATGTAATCAATCACACCTTTGAAGTCAAACCTGTTGTAGTGGGATTATGTGATAAAATAGATTGATTTTCAATCATATCATTGATCAAGGTGGTTAGTCAATAATGCTTTTCGAAAGAGGATTCAACTAGATTACAAGACTTTCTTTACGGATACTAACGTGTAATTTGTAAACGGCATGCTACCTTCGCCGGTGTAGGCCGTGGCTAATTGGAAAGGGTGGGTGTAATTGTTGGATTCTGAGTTATTTGTGCTAGTGTGATTAGCTGCATTCTTGTTCATGTGTCTCTGATTTCCATTTCCATTAAAAGTATTTGTCAATGAATCGTTGGGTGATGCCTTGTTTTGTTGTTGATCATCATTTGCTGTTGGAGAAGAATTTGTTGTAGTTGTCGTGGTTGAAATCGATGATGATTTCGACGACTGACCCGAATACTGATTTGATTGGTTTGCTTGCGAATGCTGTGAGTTTGCTAGTGCTGATGATCTTGAGTTACATATTTTTCTTAGACAGTCTTTGTATGCCAGCTCCTTAAAATCTTGATGGTCAGCTGATATGCCTCCATTGCTTAAAAATTCAACAACACTAGATTCTGGTAGGGAATTAAAATCTCCGCATAATATCAGTGGTATTAAATCTGGACCTATATGCTCCAGGCGAGGATCATTCTCTCCGCCGCCACCGCCACCATCACCACTACTAGGTATACTGTTATCATCGTGTTCGTCATTTCCCATTATGGGCGAAGTTCCGCCAACAGGCGCCGTCTGTAAAACGCCGTCCATAATGTGATTTTGTTGGCCGACCATAGAATCATTCGTGCCGTTCAACTTGAGGTAATATTGCTTCAGAGAGTTTACGTTCTCACCACTGCTTGCCAATAAATCTTTAGCGGCTTGATTAGCAATAGCTTGCAGTTCATGCGTCAACATAATTGTTTGGATTAGCTTAACATCACAAAATTCTGGATCCCAATGAATATGGGCAGTGCAGACAAGCAACCTCTGCTGATGGAGCGGTTGGTTGCTGATATTCATAGAGGAATTAGCCGAACCACTTGTACCAGCGTTAGTAGAACCAACGCTCGCAACGGTTGCTGTTGCGGCGCTTCCAGTGCCGCTAGAACTACCACCAGGTTGAAATGAATCATATGCCCCTTCTTTGATTTGCAACAACGCAACTAATGCTATGTTGTCTTTGGTCATAACTCTATTTAGCATATCATCTGAACCTTCGGCATTGGCCATAGCTAGTTGGTTAAATTCAATTAAATGCTCTGTTACTAATGAGAATTTACTTGTTTTGTAGAAAATGGCACAACCATCGACATGTTTTCTTTCAAATTCCGACATTGTCTTAGCTCGAGATTTAGGCGAAAAAATACCTTCGTAACCTTCTTGTTGAAGTTCACGCAGGAAATAATCGTGATATTGTTCCGTTTCGACTTCTTGTAGGGCGATTATATCGGCTGAGTAGGCCTTTAGTTCTTCTAGGATAGAATGTTTTCTATAGTCCCAATTGAGAGCCCATTGAGGACAGTAGCCATATAATTGTCTTGTTGCATACTTATCACATAAAACATTATAACACATCGTGGTAAACATACAAGATGGTTTCGTCCTATCTACAGGTTGATCGGTTAAAATCCAGGGTCTCTGAGGAGGCCTTGGAGCCGGGCATTGAACAGCTAAATGTTCTAATAGGTAAGTGATCAATTTCTTCGTATCCTTTGGTTTTCCTTCACCATGTATTTGTAAAATTTCGGGCGCTATATTATTACCATCTAGACTAAGGGTCTTTAGGTGAAATAGCCTACCCAATTCATATGGTAATGTTCTTAATTGATTATTACTTAACAATAATTCTTCCAGAAGAATGAGTTCGCCTAATTCGCGTGGTAGTGCACGCAATTTATTTGAGGATAGATCTAAACATCTCAAGTGGGTCAATTTACCGATATCTGGTGGCAATCTTGTTAAACAATTATCGTTTAGATATAACAATGTCAAGTGTGTCATGTCCCATAGTGCTGGAGATAAATTACGAACTGAGCCAGATATACCTAGCCCAAACCAGGGATCTGGTTTACGGCCACTAGCTGCGTCTTCAGGTGACATTATAACATGAGTACGTAGCCTCTGATAATGTGAATGGTTATGGTGATGGTTCAATTGATGATGATGTCCAGAATTAAGGTGAGTTGTCGCTGGCGATTGGTTGTTTTGGTGGGTATTAATAGCGGCATTGTTTTGGTTCTGTTGCGGCTGTTGTTGTTGCTGCTGTTGTTGTTGCTGTTGAGTCGTTGAATGGTGATGCTGGTGATACATGACTCAATATCTCTATTTGGTGTTTTTGCTCAAATGTGGATTAGTTTTTCTTTGAAAGCTTCGAAAAATATGTGAGTAGAGGAAAAAATCTCAACATAAACGCCAGTATTTCTTTTTTACATCTGGGAGTAAGTAGAAGAGATAAAGGAGAATAGAAAATTTCTGCGAACGCTGTGCTATTTTTGAGAGGCGAATTGGCGCGCAAATTTGAAAAGTTTTCTCCTACGGTGTAGGTAAGGATGAGTGCAGTGGAGTTTGGTGGTGGTACGAGTGTGTGTGTGTGTGCAAGGAAAGAGTTTTGTTTTGCTGTACGACTCACATACTATACGTTGATTGGTTGCGCACATATGCGCGCATAGGACAACTGTCAAGCTAAGCTACCATCTTGCTCCAAGAGGCTGCCACATTAATTGGCAACGGCGGATGCGCCCTTCCTGGAGAAGTAATTTTCACACCACACTCATATGTAAATACTCACAGATAGAGACACACAGAAACAGGCAGAGAGGTTGATTGAGAAACCTTTTGCAAAAATCAGATAACAGTCTAGACAACGAGTGTAAAAGTTTAAAGGTTTGAAAGTGGCTGATGACAGGCACAAGTTGGAAATGAAAACTTTTCGAACCTTAAGCTTGGCTCGCCAGTAGAGAAAGCTTTGAGAAAGACTAGTCTTCAATGCGAGGAGCAAGCAGAAATTTTAGCCATCATAATCATGAACAGCACAAGCTTCACATCGATTGAGCCCAACAATTGTGTGGGCTCGGCCAACAATGATAAAAATTTCGACTCAAGCAGCACGGCGCATTTGACCCTAAACGCCATCGGAAGCGGCTCCTCAAATGCCTATAGGAGTCCCACTCGTCACAGTAGCAACAACAGCGACTCAGACATAGATGTCTCGCCACGAGTGGCCGTTCTCGGTTCCTTTGGGCGAGCAGATGGAAGAGATATCACCAACGAAAGTAGCAATAATATTGGCACCAGCAACCATCTACATCTTCATCATCACTTGTCGTCACCTATTCCAAGGGCCTCGAGATTGCTAACTAGCGGTTTCTCCCTCTCCACCAGAATCAACTTGGGCCCCAAGCACCAGCGATCCCTTTGGGCGCGGGCCACCAACCTTGAGAAGGTGCTCATATGTGCGATTGTTGTCTTTGCAGCACTCTCAACTGTGCTCTTTACTTCGCTCATATCAATCATCATAAGCCAGAGGCAAGAGATTGTTGAGCTAAGCAACCAGACGAGCTCGTTGCTTTTAGCCACTAGTCAGCAGCAAAAGCAACTCCAGAAAGCCGACATTAGCAAGAACCAACAAGAGCCAATTAGTCGGCATGATAAGCTGGATAGCAAATTGCAGAGTGGCCCGAGGGATTATTGCCTAACTCCAGACTGTGTTAAAGTGGCCGCCTCGGTAATCGAGGCAATAGATTTAACAGTAGACCCATGTGACGATTTTTATGTAAGTCCATCCACTGTCCTCTACCCATATTGTTCTCAACTAGCCTTAAGCCTCACATGATACTAGATCGTTTGGATTAATATGACCTCGAGAGCGCTCCACTTACCTGAGCTATCTAAATGACTTTCAACACTATCAATACAGATGTACTCATGCGGCGATTGGATCAAGTCTAATCCGTTGCCCGATGGCAAGTCCAATTGGGGGACATTCAGCAAATTGTGGCAAGATAATCAATCAATTATGCGTGCAGTCTTAGGTGAGTGAAATGGATGCACAAAATTAAATTGAACTCTATTCAGATGGTCCTGGGCGCTAGCTTGTCCACATTTCTCCTCTAGCTGAATTACATTCTAATTAATGTAAACACACCGCCATATATCTCCATAATATATACTATAATAAATGGCTGCCTCATCTGCTTCACGTCACAGAGGAGGGAGGCGCCAATTTCATGCCGGGGAGTGCAGAGCAAAAGGCCAAAATCTATTACGAATCGTGCCTTGATAGAAACGATACGGTCGAGCTTAGGGGCACAAAACCCATGCAAGACCTAATAGAGAGCGTAAGTTCATTAACATCCATTGAGATTTGCGCCCCATTCATTCATTTATCATCAATTGTTGTTTGTTTAATCTTAACCTGGCTCAAAGGTTTCCTATTGGTGGCTCGTTCTCAACAAGATGCACGAGTCTTCTGTTTGTTTGTTGGCCAATTGAGAACGACACGAGCCGCCACTCGGCCAAGCTAAATTGATGGACGCCTTAGCGCAGGGCTCTTGTTTGCTTGCATTCAGATTCCTCTATTAGGCCCTAATAGCACTACTTTGAGCAGTAATTGTGCCTCACTAATGAATCTGCCAGAGGCGACTCCCCCAGATTGACGTATGCTTTCTTGCGCTCACAAGAGCACATATGCTAGGTCAGCAGCACAGTCAACTAGTCAACTCTTTATGTCAACAAACGTCTCTCTCTCTATCTGCTCAAGATGGCCTCTAATTGGCCCATTCTCTCACGTGTTCACACATTAACAGCATCTTGTGATCGATGGTTTCTCTCTCTCTCTCTCTCTCATTCCACATAACATAGGCTGGCGGCTGGAACATTAGTGGCGCTTTCAATGTCAAAACCTGGGATTTGCAAAGCTCATTACAAATCTACCACAATCAATACAATCGCGGAGGTCTATTTTCATGGGCCGTTGGAGCTGATGAAAGAAATAGTACTCGTAACATAATTCAGCTAGACCAGGGCGGCCTTGGACTGCCGAGTCGTGATTACTACCTGAATAAGACTGATAAAAATGTAAGTCGCCCCAATGACAAGGCCGCTTCTTTTCTTTGCTCGATACTGTGGTTTCACCGATCTGCCTCTTAATCTCTCGCTGATGGTCGATTTAATTAACTCACCTTCCATTGTTTCATTTTGTCTCCTCCAAATGTGTCCTCTCCTAAAAATTAGGTGCTAGATGCCTATTTTATTTACATGGTCAAAGTATCGGAGCTGATGGGTGGGGTTGATGTGGAAGAACAAATGAGGGAAATCCTTGAATTTGAGAAAAAGCTCGCCACTGTAAGTAGTCTCAATAGTTGACTGGAGTTCTGAAGAAAAGCTGTCCCCATCTAACATCACTTTGCTCATATGTAAATCCTAAAATATAACCTGTTACATACTAGATTACTGTTCCGCAAGACCAGAGGCGTGACGACGAACGAATGTATCATAAATTTACTCTCAAAGAACTCAGTAAGAAATCACCCTTTTTGAATTGGACCAAGTATTTCGATGATGCATTCGATTATCATTCGAGAACAACGATTAGTTTTTCCAGTGAAATTAGACCCCGCAATCAAGACAATAGCACCAGTGTGTTAAAATTTGGTGATAAAAATAATAATAATTTAACAATTACTGATAAGGCGAGATATAATATAACAACGAACAATTCGATTACAAATTCAAATTTGAGCAACGAACAACCAAAATCAGAAGCTTCTCTGGGCGAACATATTCCAGTGGATCAACAGACCGCGCGCCACAATCGACCGTTCTCTTCGACAATAAGCAAGCACAAGATAACAGATGAAGAGAATATTGTCATTTATTCGCCAGAATATTTTGAGGAATTGTCAGCATTAGTGCAACAGTATACTGAAACCGAAAAGGGAAAAATAACCCTGGCTAATTATATGGCATGGTCGGTGATACAGTCTTTAATTGCGACTTTGCCAAAAAATTTTCGCGACGCCTCTAAAGTGTTGAGGAAAGCGTTAATTGGTAGCGAGGGTATTGAGGTGTCATGGCGCTACTGCGTTACAGATACAAATCAAGTGATGGGTTTCGCCTTGGGATCATTATTTGTCCGACGGGTTTTTCAGGGCAAATCCAAGGAGAGGGCCGAGGAGATGATTTATTCAATCAGAAACGCATTCAAAGACAATCTACCAAATCTCACCTGGATGGACGACAGGACAAGACAATTAGCCAGAGAAAAGGCAGATCATATCAACCAAATGATTGGATTTCCGGATTTCATATTGAATCCCGAAAAGTTGAACGGCAAGTACGAGGGCCTCGAGTTAGACGAGAACAATTATTTCGAGAACAACATAAAGGTTAATGTCTTATCACTAAGGGAGAACATGGAAAAAATTAATAAGCCCGCCAACAAGACCGAGTGGGAAATGACACCGCCAATGGTGAATGCCTACTATACTCCGACTAAGAATCAAATTGTCTTCCCGGCAGGAATACTTCAGACACCATTTTATGACCTGTCTTATCCAAACTCTTTGAATTACGGCGCGATGGGTGTCGTAATGGGTCACGAATTGACGCATGCTTTTGATGACCAGGGAAGGGAGTACGACAAGGATGGGAATCTCTATCAATGGTGGTACAATGAAACGTTGAAAAATTTTGAGGAAAGAGTGAAATGTTTTGTTGATCAATATTCGACATATAAGATTGATGACAACCATTTGAATGGAAAACAAACACTTGGCGAAAATATAGCCGATAATGGTGGTCTGAAAGCAGCATTCAGAGCTTATGAGAAATGGTCGGAGCGTAATCCAGAGCCACGATTACCCGGATTAAATTTAACCAGCAAGCAACTATTCTTTGTTGGTTTTGCACAAGTTTGGTGCTCAATTAGCACACCGGAGGCGCTCAAGTTACAGGTACTTAATGATCCACACGCGCCAGCACAATTTAGGGTCATTGGAACTCTATCTAACAGTCAGGAGTTTGCGCGCGAATTCAATTGTCCAAGTGGGACTAGTATGAATCCAGATAAAAAGTGTGTTGTTTGGTAGATTGTTTTTTAATTGTTTTCTCCCCTCTCAGCCTCTGGATAGAGTTGCAGAAGGGGAATTTTTGGCCAACGAAAAGAAAAATGTAATTTTCAACTTCCCCCTACCAATAAAGCGAAAAATATTGAGCAAGAGAAAAAATCGACTTGCCAACGTTGAGAACGAGCTCTCCATTTGGCATCTACATCTAGATGTATCTTTCGAGGTGAGAAGCGAACATGTTTTATTGTTCACATAATTCTGATAATTAACGGGGTAAACTCAACAAGGTCTGCTGACCATGTGGGAGATAGACTACGTTTCTAGCCATTGACAACTGATTGGCAATCTCTTCAGCCGCTTCTAAGCGTCTAAGTTCAACTAACGCCTCTCCGGACTCGCCAAACGATTTGGCCAACAAGGATGCCGCCTGACTATCACCCTCGGCTGAGATGACCGCAGCCTTCTTTTGCTGCTCAGCTTTCTCCACTAAAAACCTGGCCCTTTCTGCCTCCTGTTGAGCAACCTGTTTCAACTCAACGGCAGTTGTGAACTCTCTACCAAATGTCAAATGTGTCAATGCTATGTCATCCAATATGAGACCAAATTGTGCAGCACGTTCTGTTAGTTCCTCACTGACTCTTTGTGATACCAGTTCACGTTGGGTGATCAATTCGCCGGCATCAAATTGTGCCACCACAGCTTTTAATACTTCAGTGGTAATTGAAGGTAAGACACGTTCATCATAATCACGGCCTAGTGTTTTATAAAGATTGGGTAGATTTTCTGAGACTGGCCTAAAGAGGATACGTAATGTTATGTTGACGGTTTGTAAATCCTTACTACCTGTTATGACGGGTACATTTCTGGGCCTCGATCTGATGTCATAAAGTATAGGCTTTTGAACAAAGGGAATCAGGAAGTGTGTGCCCTCGCCAACTACATAGTTTTTAACTCCAGTGAATCTATCGAAGATGACCGCTCGGTAGCCACCATCAACATTGTATAGCGCTGTGGATGCCAAACCTCCAACAGAGGCTAGCCCAACTCCAAGTTTTGTGATAGCATTGAACAGCCTGGCTGCCATAATTGCGGGGCGAGAAAATGTCTATAATACGATGGATAGAGATGGAAGAAATAGAGATTATGTAATAGAATTGTGTCGAGGAGGAAAGCCGATGGCAATGGCTAGCCAATGGAGACTTTTGCTGGGCCGATATGCACGCGGCTTTTGAGAGTGGGGGTGGAAAATTTCACTTCTCTGCGTTTCCCCACGGCCATGTGATGACTTGCACTGGAGCTCGCCAAGCACCAGGGCCACAGGGCCACCAATGTTTGGACTTGGCTCAGGGCCGCGGGAGGCAGAGAGAAAATCGGCAGCAAGCATTGGCTGCGGCCGATCTCCTGCGGATGGCAACGTGCTGCTCGTCCTGTGCGTGGAGCTCGGAGCTGGACTGGCTCTGGCAGTCGCAGTCGGCCGAGTCTATCAGCCCAGCTCGGTTCACACCCTCGAGCTGGCAGTCGGCGGGCTTTCGGTCGGACCCTCGAGGGGCTGCGCTCTTACGGGGAGGCGTGTTCACTAAAAGTCCCGATACTCCTGTTATCGCACAAATTTTATCGGGATCTGTTCCTTTCCGAAAGGCACCTGAGGAGGCGGGTCAGACCCGCGCCGACCGGCGTGGTGGAAGCCGCTGCCCTGTTGTTGTCTATAGAACTCCTTCGCTCTAATGGACTGCGCCGACTGGAGTGGGCGACTGGGCAAAAGTGCCCACTCGAAAGCAGTCCCCAGCCGGCGGGGAAAGGCAATTTCCCCTTCCAGTCGGCAGTTCCCATCTCTACGCGCGCCGCGTTGTTCGCGTTGGCGGCGACGCGGCGGCGCCGCCTGCACTATGCCAATGCAACACACTTTCCCAATGGAATCACCATATCATAACAATAAACAAAAACACAAACACGCACAGCCTATTACCCATCAAACTTGGATTGCATAACAAAATTCATTCAGATAATTGTTATTATTGTTAATATTATTATTATTATACTACAACTTTATCACCAACCGAGCATACAATATGTCGGACTTGAATTTGAGGGAGCAAATTCTGGTCAATCACATGGTTTCAGCAACTGGCTGCGGCGAGGAGCAGGCGAAACAGTTACTGCAAGCAACACAGTGGCAATTTGAGGCTGCATTGAGCCTGTTTCTCCAAGGACAAACAATGCCACCAACACCAAGCCTCAAGATGGCACACAACAGTCGCAAACAGAAACCCATTTTAGCCCCAGCTAACACCCCAGCAACACCACCCAACTTTCCCGAAACACTAATCTCATTCTCCCGGCTAACTGCATCCGATTCGAACGAAATAAAGCCTTAAATGGCGCTAAAACAAACTTGCTATGTGATTGTCCGACTTATTAAATAGGGAACCAAACTAGTTTCCGCCCAATCCACTGGTTTTGCACTGACAAAGGACCAAAGGAGCAAAGCATCTAGCGCTTGTTGTCCTGCAGCCCAGCTAAATGAACAATAAGGGAGTGAAGGGAAGTCTGCCTGCCGGCATCCATGATGTTCCCCTTGAAAATCCTGAGGAAAAGCATTGGTCTCATGAATCCAAGTTCAAACGACAGGGTTCCTGAGGAAACCTCAAAGAAAACAACAGGAAGGGAGGCGACGGCGACGTTTGATGTTATGTATGAGAAATTGTTCCCTTGTGACTCTTTGGAATGGGCCTGTGTGTGTGTCTGTGTGTTGGTGTTAGTCAGTCTGTGCAGGCAAGAGGATCCACCAGAAGGCGGCACGGCACTTGTTGTTGTTGTTGTTGTCGCTTGGGCGTACTTTGCGTGCCCAGCCGAGAGGGCCAGCAATGGTTGCTTTCGCTAATAACGTTGCCTGACATTACCTGTGCGACGCAGACAGACCCAGAGGCAGACGGAAAGACAGACGGACAGAGTGGCAAGAAGTGGAGAATAAAAGAAACGAGCACCACCCGGAGCAGCGGCAGTGGAGAGAGAGCCTCTGAAGGGGGAGAAGGAGGAGGAGGAAGTGAGGAGGAAAAAACATTGTACGAGGAGGAAGTGGACCTGTTTGTAGCCGTCCTCGTGCTTGGGGGCTCGTCTTGGAGGTCGGACGTGGCCGGCGCCGGCGCCGCTGACAAGCCGAGTGTGACGCCAACTTCCTCATCATAATCAATGTCATTTCTCTGTCCTTCTAGAAATTAAAACTACCTTAGGGGACAGCCCGCTGAGCCCCTAAGGAGAGAGGCTTTTGAAGATTTCAAAGATTTGGCCCGCCAGGCTAAATACGTTAGATGTTGGCCACATTTAGTACTTGGTGGCCCCTGTGTTCCGCAGCTGCAAACTGGCGGCCCTCAGCTGTAAGCGATCCACTGATGGTGCAACAAAGCGGCAGCAACAGAAGCTGCAACACACACAGAGGCCACTTGATGAATATTTCTTTTGTTTTATTTCCTCTCCCCGCTGGAAATTATCTCGCCCCGTTTCCTGTTGGCCAAGCTCCAATGGGGAGCAGAGAATTCTGAATACGCTGACCATTGTCATTGTGGCGCTGGGCCTAAGTGTTGGGGCTGAAAAAATGGAGCCAAGGTCTGGGGGTGAAAAGAAAGCTCAGGGGCACCACTTTGCTGGCCAAATGGCACAATGCCTTTTCTGTTTGTCTGTCTTCCTCTGGGCGTGAGTGTGTGTGTGCCCTTGGGAGCCGGTGGATTTGTGGCAACCTTGCGATTGTTCTTCGGCCCGTGAGGCGCCTCCTTTAAAGTGGCCCAGAACTGAGGAGGCCGCTCCCATCCTCCTGGAACGAGTCTGGCTTTTGCCAAACACACACACACAACTACAAGGTTAGCTCATCGTCGGCCAGCTAGCAGACAGAGAAGGAGAATAAGGAGGATGAGGATGTTCCTCGGCGGCTTCCTCCCAGAGGCACGCAGCCGTCTGGAGTTGGAGAGAGAGAGAGAAAGAAGAAGAAGAAGAAAAAGAAGCGCCCAAATTGTGCTTGGCACTTCCTCTTGACACTTAACTCTGGCCGCCAGCACACAGAGAGGGCGCAAATCTAAATTGCCCATTTACGTGAACTAACTTAAGGCCAGAGAGAGAGAGAAAGAGAAGGAGAAAAACAACTCTTCACATTCAATTCGTCTGCCGGGGAGATGCGAAAAGAGGCGCAGGGCCAAGAGAAGAGTCAAAAGGGTGGTGCTGGTGGTGGTGGTGCATTTTGTTGCTTGGCCGAGAAGTTGGTGGAGAGAAGAGGAAAGTTTTTCTCCTCTCTCAGTGTTGATTTGAGCAAAGTTGCCCCAAGTTGACGCTTATGCGTGCCAGATGGCGGGCTTGGAGTGCAACTCGGTCCGCCTGAAAGTCCCCCTCTTCTGACTCAACAGTTTCAACATGAGGACCAAGTGTTTATATCAACAGATGGACGCCGATTGAGCATACTCTCCCAATGCTCAATTGTGTGCACCATGATGGTGTCCAAAAGTGAACTGCCACCAAGGGAGAAGAAATAAAAATTTTCCGAAAATACCACTTCTTGTGGCCGTTTAGGGTCTAATTGTGCCATTCGAGGACAATTACAAATGAGGGAAAGCTGCTGATCGACAAATTTCCGATTTCCTAGCTCGCGTTTATCCAAATTCATTCAATCATTTTATTGTTTGTTGGACTCTAACGCCGCAATCTGAGCGGCCCAACACTCCTCGCCTTACATTAGGTAACCTATAGTTTGAGCATGGGGGCTTCATCGTTGATTGATCTAGATAAAAATAATGCTAATAATAATAGTAGTGAATGAAATTAGTATAGTTACATATAACCAAAATCAACAAGTTAACTCGTGAGAATTCAAGGCCTCTTGGTGGAAGGTGTGGCCACATCTAATTTGATTGGGATCCTAGTTGCTTTCTCCTTGGCTGCTCCTGAAGAGGTGCTGATGGTTTCACTTGAACAACAAGGCACTGGGGTTTTCCGCCGAAAAGCGAAACTGTTTATCTTTGACAATTTGCCGCCAAGAGAAATGTCCAGCAGGCCACCATAATGATTGGATATTCTAGTTTGCTTCAGTTTTGATGTGGAGCAACAAATATTATTTGAGACAAATTCGATGGAATTTGTCTGAAATGAGAAGGCGGCCTCTTGAAAGGGGCTTTTCCGCCTCCTCGAGTGTGGGGAATTAATAAATAACAAATGTTTTTGGTCGCCCGCCCTCAGCTGGCTCATGTGTGTGTGTCTGTGATAGAGATGCTGTGTGTTTTGTGGTACCGAGAAACCGGCGGCAGCACCACAAGCATCACTAGGTCGGTTTCGCGTTATGGTCGGTTCGTGTTAGCTGAATCAGCTGTTATAAGTGTGAATTTTCAATGGTCTGTCCATGGGAATGGACATGTGGGTGTGGGTGTGGATAAAAGGAACAAATTTGAATAATAATAATATTAATAATAATAACCAGGGCTATTAATAACAAGGATGTGTTCCTGCCAATGTGGTTGTGGGCCCATTGGGGCTCCTTAGGTAGCGTAAAATTTTTAATTGCAGGACTGGCAGCCCAATTTGTGTCGAAACTGCAGTCGAGTGGTCAGCCAATGTGTGACCAGATTGGTCGTTGCAGTTGGTCGCCAAAGAGGAGGGGCGACAAAAGGGGCGAGCCAATGATGGTTGACATACACTTGTCGATGGGTTGGCCCGTTGCGTCTGACATTGCGGCTGCTGCTGCAACCGCGGGAGCTGGGAACTGGAATGCATGGAAAAAGGGGTGATGAGCTGCGGGCGAATTGAGCTCGCGTTCCACTTGCGACTGTTGCTGCTGCGACTGCGACTGCGAC
>Ga0058701_10000258_pt1 | contig 43018 bp, 29 predicted proteins | sample AgamicOrMae_FD_97039 | JGI IMG/M metagenome (GOLD analysis project Ga0058701, IMG submission 97039) | Agave microbial communities from Guanajuato, Mexico - Or.Ma.e | ecosystem: Host-associated > Plants > Phyllosphere > Phylloplane/Leaf | place: Guanajuato, Mexico | collected 2012-06-04
ATGGGACTCTTTGCAGTCCTAAGCAATAGTCTGCACCTTAGGGCCAGCCTCTAATGTGCGTGCTCTTTGCACGCCCGCAACAGACTGTGTGCGGCCGCTTTTTGTGGCCACCGACCAGTCGCTTGCCAGACCGCATCAATGGCGTGCTCTCTGGACGCCGAGCGAGCCGAATGGAGCGAAAGAGACGCAAAGAGCGGCCAGCTGGCCGTCTGCTCGTAAAGTCCCACTCGTAAAGATGGTCTCGCCGAGATGGTCTCGCCGCGAACTGAGAGCTCAGCCAGCGGAAGAGTCGCACGAGCGGCAACTGTGGGCAACTGTAGCTAAGAGCAAACCAGCGAGCCCTAAGGTGCGGTATCGCGCCAAGAATCTGCCAACAATATCGCACTGGCCGCACTTGCTCTTAGGCGCAGTGGCCGCCAACAGCAAACAGGGTCCAGCTGGCGCGAACATTCGCCAGCTGAGCTCACGCTCGGCCGCCCTAAGCTCTGGCCAGCCGCCGCCACCAAGCTGGCAGGAAACGCGCGCCCACTCGCAGCGCCACTCCTAAGGTGTGACTGCGGCCGGAAGTGGGCGGCCTCCGCGCTGAGAAATGCGGCACGAGGTCGGCGCTCAGTCTTGCTCTTGTGGGTCAGTGGGGCTTGAGTGTGGCTTGTGTGTGGCTTGTGTGTGGCTTGTGTGTGGCTTGTGTGTGGCTTGTTTGTGGCGAGACTGTGAGATCTAGACTCCAAGTCTTTGAGGTGGAGGAGCAAACGAGCTCGCCAATTGGCGAATTGGCAGGCCGGACGAGCGAGCTTGGCGCGCTTGCAGTGCGCTCGTTTGCGGCCCGATAATGCAAAGGAGTCGTCGAGCGAGGCGCAAAGGTGACTGAATTGGCAATAAATCAGGATGGAACAACTGGCTCGTTGTTCTTTGGGGGGCAATAAAGCGCCACAGAAGAAGAGCCCCGAAGACAAGCCTCGGCGAGTGGGGAGAGTTGTTCCATCTTGTGAGGCTAGCTCGTCACATGAGACTTTAGCTCGGCGAGTGTCTATTTGCCGCCGACTGGCCCTCGTCTCTCTATGGGAGAGTGTGTTTGGCGGGCCACTTTTCCCATTGGAAAAATGTTCATTTGTTGCGGCGGCAATAAACATGCCACAGCTTAGGAGCGCTGGCCCGGCGCCCTTTTAGTGCCGCACACAGACACTCGCTGGCAAGGCTGCCAGCAAGTGGGGCTGCCACTCTTGGGTCGCCTCTTGTTGGACTCGTAAACACTGGCGCACAATGGGGAGAAATTGAATCTCCCGCAAAGTTGGCCAGGCGAACGAATTTGCATAAAAAGAGAAATGAAAATGAAAAGGCGAGAAAATGAGCCAAATGAAAAGGAGAAAATTTTTTTTCCCGTTGCGCAAGCAGCGCACTGCCAAAACCAAAACATTGCCATTCGCACACTGCATTGCCATTCTCATAGACAGTCTACAATGCACACTGCATACAGTCTACAGTGCACTCTGCACTCTGCAATGGGCAGGCCGCATCTCCAGCTTCAGGCGCCCCAAACAACGGCCAGCTCGTTGCCCCCGACGAGCTGGCACACCAATGGTGTCGGCTCTTAGCTCGAGTTCGAGCCCAACTCTAAAGCCAAACTCAAAGTCCCAACTCCAAAGCCAAACTCAAAGGCCCAACTCCAAAGCCAGAGGATGCCCGCCAGACCAAAGAGAAAAGGCTCCATTAATGAGGTGAAATTGAGCCGTCGTCTTGCAGCTGGCGGCCAACACAGACACTCTCTGCTGGCTCTCTCATGCAACATTCCCCTTCGTGTCCCTCTTGGAAAACATTAAACGCCAATGAGGAGAATCTCTGCCAGCAGACTAGCCCAAGCAACCAAAATGGCAACCTCACACAGCCAATTGGAATGCCAATGAGAAAGCGAACAACTTTCAGTCGCGCTCAGTTCAATTCCAATTGAACAACAGCAACAACAACAACAATCGGCCCTTTGCTCTGCTCGTCTGCTCGCCGTTTGCCACATTATGCGGCCACCTGAACCGTGTCTCTCAAGCTGCTCCTTAGGGCTCAGAATTGGCCTCTTCTTGAGGCCAATTCTGCTTTGTCTAAACTGAGAGAGCCTTTCTCGAGCTCTATGAGACATAGAGTATCATGCGGGCGCACGTTCGCTGCGTGTGATTGCTGTCCATCTCCGCGAAATCCACTCGAGTTGTTGCTCGGCGCACAATGAGAGAAACTCCAATCAATTATCACGCTCGTGCCCGACAAAACAAGACCGAAATCGTGCAAGTGCCACTCGGCTGCTTCACTCGGCAGACTGTTGCTGTTCATTGGCCGGCAGACTGTTGCTGTTCATTGGCTGGCAGAGACTGTTGTTCGCGCGCCAGCAAAAAGGGAGCCAAAACAGAGGCAAACAGACAGAGAGAAGGAAACTCTCTCAGCCGGCAAAATGCATGACGAGAACACAGCTTAGGTTGGGCGATATTTTGGATTTTTGCAAAAAGAAAACTCCCATTCCAACGGCAGACTCTAAACCTTTCTGTTTGCGAGACCATAAACTGCAGCCCTGAAACAGGTGCCACTCTTGTGTCGCTGTTGCTCTTTGGTGTGGGCCCGCTCGAGAGCGAGCATCTTGGACGAAAGCAAAGCGCTGTGTGAACATCGCTCGGCCGAGAGGAAAAGGTGCAAAGGTTTGCTGGAGTCGCTTTGCAAGAGATGGAAGATCTCCTGCAAGAGAGTTTAGTCCCTTCAATGAATTGGGCCCGAAATTGATCCAAAGGATTGGCGAGCAAATAGCGAGAACTCGAATGGGCCTGGCACACAGTGCAGACTGTCTGCAGGCCCACAGAGTGCAGCAAGTTTGCATTGGATTCGCATGCACGCGCGAATGCAAATGCGCACTCTGCTGCTGTGCAAACGCAGCTAAGGCCAACCGACGGGCGCAATGATGATGGCCAACAACTGGCAACTGGCGAGCTGGCGAGCTGGCAAACTGGCTCGATCATGGCGGCCATTATTGCCCACCTTTTAGCAGGAAGAAAGGGCCTTTCTTGCTATGCTGTGAACCAACTGGCCAGCAGACAGTGACCATTTGGCCGGCCGGTGAGAAAGAGGAGCACACGGAGGCGCAGGAAAAGGGCGCTCGTGCCACACGTGTCGCCACAATGGCGGCCACACACAAGGGCACTCACACAGGCGGCCATTGTGCTCCAACTCGCCGAGGGACCTTAGCTGAGCCGAGCTCGAATTGGACCAGCTCAGCTCTTGGTGTCCATCCTAAGGTGTATTCTGAATTCTGAAGGCCCATCCTAAGGCTGAGTTTTCGGAGTGGAGCGAGAAAGAAGAAAGAGAAACGAATAGCATGCAAAAATGTCCAATAGAATGGCCACACACAAGCTCTTGTGGTGCTGGCTCAAAATGGCCCAAAATGGCCCAAAGGCAGTCTCTGAACTCACCTGTTTGCTCCACTCGCTGCTCAGCCTGCTGCTTAGAGTCAGCGCTCTGCTTTGCTGAGTGCGACTGGGCTTGCTGCTGTTGCTGCTGCTGTTGGTTTGCTTGGTTCGGCCGGATGTTCGAGACTGGCGACGAGAAGAGGCCCACCACTTGGGGCGCCTCCGGAAGCGCCAGACTCGCGGCCGCCAGCAGAACAAGGCCGAGGGGAGGCGCCCACTTCCGGCGGGGCTGCATCGTTCTTTTGGGCCGTCGAGTGTTCGCGAGAGTGTCTGCGGGCGGCCAATTGTTGCATGCTGGGCGGCGCGTCCATGAGCTTTCATGGGGGCCTCTTGGGGGCATTTTGTGGTTTGAATTTGCGCAATTTCCGCTTCTACTTCCTTTTGGTGCTTCGTGTCTTGCTGGCCAAGCGGCAGACTGTCTGAACTGGGCCTCAGTCTAGCTCTTGCTTAGCTTGAGAACCTCAACCCTTGACTTTCTCTTTCCTTGTCCTCCTTCACTTCAAGCTTTCCCTCACTCAGCTCTTCTGACTTAAGAGTTTTTTTCTCTCGAAAACTCAGTGCTTCCTCTTCTCCTAGACAAGACTCCAAGACTGTTGCCACCAACTGTTGCCGGCAACTGTTGCTGCTTCTCACTTCTTGCCGGATGGGGAGAAATTGTCGCCCAAGTGTGGCGAGTAATCGAGAATGCCTGGTTGACAATTGGGGACTGGGAATGGCGCGCGGAATTGCACTTTGCGGCTGGCGGATTGTGGATTGTGGATTGAGATAATGGCTGATGGATGATGGAGTTGAACGGGCCGACACCTTGGCAATGGCGCGGCCTTAGGCGAGGCGACACGAGCAGTGCAGTCTTAGTGCGCGCATCAGGCCGGCTGACGAGGGGGCGGCTCTGGCGGCTTGGCGAGCCAGTTGCGGCCAGGTAGAAAGTGGAGAGAGTGGCCCGCGATTGCGGCATGAGCTCGGCGTGCAAGTGGCAAGTGGAAACTGGCAACTGGCAAGCTAGCCCGTTAGCCCGTCGGCGCATGCGCACTCGGCCGGCGGAAAGCCAGTCCGCACGGCTGCCAGTCGCCAGTCGTCAGTTGGTGGCGCCGCTCCTATGCTCTGGGACTGGCGGCGAGCTGAGCGCCGCTGAGCTGCGGCACGTCAGTCTTTGCAGCCGAGCGCCCCAGAGCTTAGGCGCGCCGAGAGACTAGGGCCGATCGCGCAGTGACAGCTTCCTCGCCGCCGGCCGACGGAGAAAGTGGAGGCTTGCCGCCGAGGCGCCTGAGCACCTGAACGCCTGGACGCCCAGACGCTCCACCTAAACTGCGCCGCCCCCAAGCGTCGAAGGTTGCCTTCCGGCGGCGGGCAGCTTCCGGCGCGAGGGAGCGCCGGCAGAGACGCGCCGGGCGAGCCGGAAGGCGACAGACTGGCGGCAAGACGCAGGCCGTTCGCGCCTCGACAGTGCGCGAGCTAAGAAGTATCCAGCGGCGCAAACAAATGGCACCCTCGAGCGCCGCCCAGTGGAGAGGCTCTCGAGTTGGGAGCTTCAAGTTTGGAGCTTTTAGCTGCAAACTCAAAGCGAGCTGCAAGTGGCGAGCTTGCGGCGCCAGTTCGCCCCCGTGCGACTCTTGAAGCTGGGCGCCCAGCAGGCAGGCGGGCGAGCTTTGAGCTTAGCTTTAGCCACAAGCTCCAGCGCAGTGTGACCAAGGGAGTCTAAGGGAGTCTCTGGCTGCCATTCCAAGACAGAGACATCTCAATCTCGGGCAATCCGCTAATGTGGCTGCTCTTGAAGTGGCTCTGCCCACCGGCACTTGTTGCGCCCCCAACACTTGGCCTGCGCCACCGGAAGCGGCGGGCGCAAAACAACAGGTGGGGCAAGACAACTGCAGTGAGAAGAAGAGCGAGAAGGCAGCGCGCGATCGTGTGCCGAGGATGAGAGAGAAAGTGTGTTGTGCGTCTGAGAGTCTGTCTGTTTGTGTCTTGATGTTGTTGTTGTTGTTGTTGTTGTTGCTCTGGCAGGCTAGTGTTGCGGGCAGCACTTCGTAGAGCTGGCCTGCCCGCGCAGAGCACTTGATGAGGAAGCAATAAGGAGCGCGCGAGCTAACCGTTGGTCAGGTTACCACTGTCTCTGGACGGCTCTCCGTCGAGCTGCCACTTTTTGCGCCCAGTTTGCGCAGTTTGTCTGTGTGTCTGTGTGCTTTCAGATTCAGTTTGCGCGCAGGCTCGGCCCATGCAGATTTGCATTGCATGATAACGGCGCCGCAAGTCGATTTGTTGTTGTTGTTCTTCTTCTTGGTGGCCAATGGAAACACAATAGATCACTGTTGTGTTTCCATTGTTGTTGCACGCCGCCGCTCGGCCAACTCTGGACTCTGCCCGCCGGCCCTTAGAGTCGCCTTGAAGCCACGCGGAATCTCGAGTGACGGGCCAGATGGAAGAAGCCATTAGGAGGAAATGTTTTCTCCCTCTTCCTTTATGCCCAACGAACACGAGAGCGCCTCCTTTGCGCCCTTTTCACTGCTGGGCTCTCGCTCAGCTGCCTGCTCGCCGGCCGCCCAGCTGGACCTAAGGACGAGCAGCGACTAGGAGCGCGCAACTGGCTGGCTTGCTAGCTGGCTGGCAAGCTGGCAAGCTGGCTTGCTAGCTCCAGCCGACACATCAGCTCAGTTGAGGGAGCAGCAAACACAAGACAAACGGACACTAAATCATTGCAACAAGCAGCCCGAGTTGTCAGCTTGTTTTGTTGCACACAAATTTGAGGAAGCTGCTCGTCCGCCGTCGCTTCTTCCGGCGCGGCTCCTCAGCCGCAGCCTCAGTCTCAAGCTAAGCCTCGGCCGGGCTGCAGCCAAGCAGACAAAGAGCTGTGCAAACTGTTGCTCGTCGGCGAGCTCGCCGCGGCAAGACCCAACTGGCCGGCCAGCTGCAGGCTGCAATTGGGCACCGCTGCCATGCTGGCGCCTCCTCCTCCTCGCAGACTGTTGCCTAAATACTCGCGTCAACCGAAATGGCGGCTGCCCAATGGGCACCATTTAATGAGCCGCCCTTTCCAGCGGCCAGCGGACAGTCCTTGGCCGATTCGGCAACAATAATGAGAGCCAAAAGTCAGAATAATTGGCTCAGTGACACCAGGCCAGAAAATGGCTTAGAAGAGAAAGAACAACAAAAACAACAAGAGAAACAGAAACAGAAACAGAAACAAATCTCGATCCAAAATAACGCCAAAATAGGCAGCTCGCTAGGCAACAACAGGTGGCCGAATGTCGCTCGCCAAATGAGAGCTCCCAAATGAGTTTGTTATTTTCCACTTCCGCCTCTGGAAGCGTCCCTTGCTTCTTTGGGCCAATTCGGCGTCTGTCTTCTCTGTCTCTACTTCTGCCTCTGCTTCTGCTTGCCTTCCGACCTGTTGGCCAGTTGGCCAAGAGAGACAGCTCCAAGTGGCAGGCCCAAATCTGCGAGCCCAAATCTCTGGCCACAGACAGTCTGCTTCCTCTCGGTGGCATTTTGTCCAAAGAAGTGAGCCAAATAAAGGCTGCAACAGCAGCGCCAGAACAAGTTCCACTTTGGTCGCCCTTTGTTTTCCGCTTCTTCTTTCGTTTGTTTGTTTGCCTGCCCGTCTGTCTGTCTGTCTGTCTGTGCGTCTCGCTGGCTAGCTGGCTGGCTGGCTGGCGAGCGGTAGAGGACAAGCCACGAGGAACGCAGCTCGAGACTGGAGCTGGGCGCCACAGAGCAACAGAGACAAGACAAAAGAGAGCTCATGGGCGAGCGCGTCCAGTTTGGCTCACTCGCTTTATCGCTCGCTGCTGGCCGCCCAAGCTCGTGACTAAATGATTATCAAATCAGCACTCTTCTGCTCAGCTCTCTCCCTCATCAGTGGCCACATCTCGCGGCGCTCGCTTGCCAGTGCGAGCTAGCCACAAGCCTGAGAGTGGAAGAACAAAATCCGAGCACATTAAAGCTAGCCAGTCGCTCTCCAGCTCGGCTTGCTCTCCATCCAAAGTCCTGAAAGCAGCAAAGCTTTCCTCTTTTCTCTTTCTCCTTCGCCACAACAACAACCAAAAGCATCAACAACCAAATGCAACAACCGAAAGGAACAACCAAAGGAAACATCAACCAGCATCATCCAAAACCACCAATCCCTCGCCACAGCACTGTGCTCACTTATCGCCCGCCGGCGGCCAGCAAAAAGGGGAGAGTTCATCACCTTTTATCTCTCTCAACTTCTCCTAGTCTCTCTCTCTCGCCACTTCTCCCTTGTGGCATGCAAATGGCCACGCCCCCATTTGCAACAATCCAGCCAACAGGTGCACAAACAAACGATGAATGAATGGGGCGCCTGGTCGGTGGACCATTGGTTTGGTGGTAGTTGTTGTTGTTGTTGTTGTTGCTGTTGTTGATGTGAGTTACTGGCTGGCGGCGTTGGCAAGACCAGAGCAGAGCAGTTGGAGAGTGGACGAGGAGCCAGAGTTGGTTCCAGCGCAACTGGGAGACCTTAGGTTGAGAGGCGGCAGACGCCATTGTGCTCGCGTGCCACTGATGAGCCTCGGGGGCGCATGCAATTGGCCCATCAGCACTTAGGTGTTCCACTCTCGAACGGCGTGTCATTGAACAGGAAGTGGCGCCAAGCGCGCGCGCCTCTCGAATATCTCCAATTCCAACGCCAAGCTAATAACAAGTCCGTCTGGGAAACAACTCCTTCTCTTAACTCTCGCTCGCTTCCCCCTTGCTCCTCTTCTCTTTAATTCGCCTTATTCTCACATTAAACTCAATACATGATTGCAACTCTCTCCAGGTGCATTCTCTCTCTCTCTCACACACACACACGCCAAAGCTCGACAGCTCGACAGAGGCGCCCCTCCAGCGCCCAAGCTTATTGTCGGCCCTCAAGCTGGCCGAGCTTGGCAGTGTGTGATTCCTCACTGGTCTCAATTTGCAACAAGCCCAAACACTCATTGGCCAATCAGGCGGCGACCATTGTGTGCGATTGCGTGCCAATAGAGTGCAATGGAGTGCATTTTGTTTGTGCAATTCAGACCCAGTGTCTAATGGGCCAAGCTGCAGGCTGCTCGGCGGCCTGTCCTCTTCCACAGGCTCAGGTGACGAGCGACGATCGTCCAGAGTAATTTAATTCAATTGAGGCGCTCAAACTCGTTGCCATAATTCACACACAACAACAACTCAAACTCTTCGCCTTTTCGCCCCAAGCTTAGGAGCAGTCTTTTTTATTGTCTGAAGGAAGCTCTCACTCACTCTTAGCTCATTCGAACTATTCTCTCACTCGCAAACTTTCGCCTTTCCCAGCCACAGTCTCGCCCCTTCCGTGCACAATATTGTCACTGCGACCATTAGTGTTCCATCGCCAAGCCAATTGGTGCTCCCACACCATAGGTACACACGCGCCCAGTGGCTTGCCAACCGGTGACGAAATGCACAACCAAAAGGGAGCCACCTCTCGGAGACAGTGGCACTCGACGGAGTTGGCTAAAAATTCCACTGGAATCATAAATTCCAGCAAATTTGGCAGCCAAACTGCTGCATGAGACTGCTGCCGGTTGCAAAAACCATCCATTCACGCCCATCCAGCTCACCAAGTTCAGTCTGACACGCCAAATTGGCCCGGCCGGGCCAATTCGGCGAAATCAATCAGTGAGCAACAGTCTTCGGAGGAGACTGCTGCACTTTGGGTGTGGAGTGATAATATTCGTGGGTTGTGATTCAAACCCATAAAGTTTCCATCCCATTCCACTGCCACAGCTAGTCTCTCGGGCCCTCAACTGACTGAACGAGCTTGGCCGCCGAACGTGATCAGTGAATGATCACTCGCTTGCAGTGTTTTCCAAACAAATGAAATCTTTTCCCTCGGAAACAAATTGCCCTCTTAACTGCCTCCATTTCTCACCGCAAACAACCTTTGTTGCCCAGCAGAAAGGCGAGAAGAAAGGAGCCTTCTTTCTCGCTTTCTCGAGAAGCAAAATGGGCACAGGCCGAACGTTCGCTCGTTTGGGCGCCCGAACCAATTTGGAACTCCTCAGATATTCCGCTTTTCCTGCCAGAGACTCAGCCGAAGTGAGTCTTTGCGCTGGAAAGCCGGCAGACTGTCATTATCAGAGAGCCCTCATTATTGGGAAGGCCATTTTTCATTCCCCGAAACACAGGAGACAATCCAAACTGCGATAACTGGCGCCAATTGAGCACAGTCTGTGGCCCTTGTGTGTCTGTCCTAAGATGGTTCGGAGGCAGCCCAACTGTTGTTTGTGTCTCGGAGGGTTTCCCGTAAAACTGATGCCCAGGTGCCTGCAATTCGTGAGTCGTTCTTTTCGCTAGACAGTCTCTCGCTTCCACTAGACCTCTGTCTACATTTTGCCCACATTTATGGGCCGTTAGGCGACCCAGTCAGCTAATTGGCTGCCAACTTTAGCACACGATCTCCTCCGAGGTCGCCAGTCATCCTTTGGAGTGAACTTCAGTTAATATGTGGCCCGTGAATGGCCCACCGAAGACTGAGCAACATCACAACTAAGTGATAACAGAGGAGCTTCTTAGTCAGGTCGTTGCATGTTTTTACTTTGCTGGTGCTTTCATGGAAGAAAAAAGGACGGATGAGAAGAATCAAAAGTTTTCTCACAAGCCATAAGGCTCGCTGGAAGGACAGGACAACTGGACGAGTTGCAACAAGAGCCAGAAAATTAGTTTTCCTCTTCGATAATATCTCGATTTTTATATGGAACTTTGAGGATGTCGGAAAATTCGCCCCTTCAGGTGAGGTGTGTGACCTAAGAGGTCGGACATGGCACTTGCCTGGGCTGACGATGAATTCTCTTGTAAAGAAGCGCCCATTCAGCGAGTAAAGACCACCATTATCTGCAAAAAAGGAAACATCCATTCAGTTATAATGCCTAAGCCGTTGCATTTGCCTGCAATCAGATGGCGTTGCGCATGCAATTCGAGATCAGAATGCTCGCCCGGCACTATGCACTACCTGTTGGCTGCGACTGGCTTTCCCCTTTGGCCAACTTGAACTGGGAGCTAAAGGTGGGCTAGTTTTCAAGTGGAGTGCAAGTTCAAACTAGTTAATGGGAGCACTTGTTTCTGTCCGATTGTGCATGAAAGCAGATCAGAAGAAATCTCGAGAGGCAAACAGAGACATAGTATGCCAAGAGAGAAGAGATATTTCTCCTTTGTAGAGATGTGTGGGTGCAATGCAGTAATGAAACAAAACTGTCCCCATTGAACAAGTTGGCACTTCTTCTCCCTTCTCGCTGGGCCATGACATCATTTGAAACTTTATCCATCATCAATTTCGAGAGTTTTCTCTAAACTAAATCGAGAGGGAGAAAGAAGCGAATCTTGTGGCCAGAAAAGTAGTAAAGGATGGTTGGCCAGAAGGAAGGAATTGAAAAGACAATGGTTTTGCGGCAAAATGAATGAAAAATTGTATGAGCAGTTTAATTGACACAACAGTGTTTGTGCGCTTGGTGCTGCATAATGTGATTCTGATATTTCTCTCTGTGTTCTCGTTCTTTCCAGTTTGATATAATTTCGATTGACTCTCAACGGTGATCCCCCTCAGTGGGCTGCTCACTTTCCGTATCCGTGGCCTCCGTGACCTCCGCGTCCACCGCCGCCACCCATTCTCTTGTGGCCTCCGCCGCCATATCCGCCACCGCCGTGCTTCATTCCGCCGCCGTAGCCGCCGCCACCTCCCATCTTCTTGTGGCCACCGCCGCCCATCCTCTTCATGCGGTATCCGCCGCCGCCGCCGCCCATCTTTCTGTGGCCGCCGCCGCCGTATCCTCCACCGCCGTGCATCATCTTCATGGAGTGTCCTCCACCGCCGTAGCCGCCGCCTCCGCGGGCCATCTTCATGTGGCCTCCGCCGCCGTAGCCGCCGCCGCCATGCATCATTCCGCCGCCATAGCCGCCCTGGCCTCCGTGCCCGCCGCCATGGCCACCGGAGCTCATCATTCCTCCGCCGTAGCCTGAGAATCGTCCAAATTGGTTGCAAATTTTCCATTTATTTTGCAGGAAATTCCATAATTAGTCAATCGTTCGAACTCAAATTTGCTTCCAGATGACTGTCACCACTCAATGCAACTTAGACTGCAACTGCAGCTCCAAACTAGTGCTCTTTTCGTGCATCACTTTTGGATACTTACCGCCCGCTATTGACAGGCCAACGAAGGCGCACATCACAGCAACAACTAGTGAAAGGCAGAATATCTTCATCTTGAAGGTGGTTTAGATTTGTTTCTTCTCTTTTTGCTCAAAGGCAGATTTGTTTTAGCTAAAAACCTTTTGACTCTTTTTCTCAGAGATCTTCAATTGGAGGCTAGTCGATTTGGTTTGATTTCTCTGCCAACTTGCAACGCTTTATATATGAAAAAAGGGCCACCTCCAAAAGGCTAACGAGCAACTGGTGGAACTGCGCCTAAGGCTCGGCAACACACAAAGCCCACCAGGCTCCTCACTAGGCATTCTCGATCACGGACCTTCCTCGGCGGGCGGAAACAAAGCCAACCAGTTGTCTGAAAACTGGGCACAGCTTCCACTTCTGCTGCTGCTGCTGCTGCTGCTCCACAGCGCCAGAACCACAGACAGTCGCTTTCTCAAGGTCCTTCGGAGAAGGTGAGAGCGAGCAAAAGGCTGCTACTGCTGTTTGGTGGAGGCACGTTGGCGCTGGTGGAACGAAGCCAAGTTGCAAGAGACTCGGCGAGCATAGTGCCTCGGTGATTGTTCACTTGTTGTTCTTCTCCTCCTACTCTTGCCCGTCCTGCTCTCTCGGCAGGCTCCCCCCATCAGAGGCGGCGTTGGCGGCTGAGCCAGTTGACACACAGTGGCGGCTGAGCAGGCATCTTTGCGCATTCTTAATTGCCCTCCCCTGAGGGCCCGCCCAAAAGGCACTTCCGTCGACAGGGACCTGTAGGAGTTGCACTTGTTAGCAATGCTCAAGCGTGCGGCCTGGTCGCACGCGCACACTCGTACGAGCCAGCAAGGCTTGCCTTCTCTTGCTCTTGCTATTGCCACTGCTCCTGTTCGTCGCTCGCTTATCTTACACTCGCTAGCACCAGTTCTTGCTACACGCGCCAACCCATTAGGCTGGCGCGCGGCCAAACCGGCCGACAAACAGAGCCAAAAACCCATACCAACAGAGCGGGCAAAACAATTAGCAAAACGCCGAGCAAACTCCACACACTAATCACATTTATCTGAACAAACCTAACCACCAATAGTCACTTTTAGCTTCGTTATTTATTTTATCTTATTCATCCACAAACAGGACCCTTGTTTGCCACCTTGTCCCTCTCTCTCTCCCTTTCGCTGCCTCTCGTTCAACTCGCCGCCATCTTGGACCGAGCAAAATCTCACCACCACGCCTTCGCCGGTGCTCTCCGACCTAAGGTGTTTCCTTGAAAGGCCACCAAAACAGCACCACGAATCCGGCTCCCGAAATGCAACATCTACAACCACACGCAACCTACCACTTTCTCTCCCCCTTAGGTCCATCTCGCACCACTGAATTTGGCAGCTAATCACTTGAAAATCCTTGAATTAACAACAATGCGCCCATTGTGTAATTTTTCTTAGGCCGACCGAAAGAAGACAAAAAAAACGACTTCCAACCCAGAGATTACGTCAACCTGCCAGAGGGACAATCTGTCACCAACCAAGTGCAATCGTTTTACCATGCCCAACAACCAACAGACTGACCGTTCAGGCTGGACAGAGTGTCAACCGTTTGAAGATTGGACATAAATCACCAACAGGAGAATGTCTCATTGTTTTCGTTCGTTGTTTCCAACCTTGCAAATGGCAAAAGATGCCGCCTCTGATGGAGTTGCAGTCGGTGATTAATGGCTAACACGAGGTTCTGATAGGCTGAAGCTCAGTGAGGACCAGTTACTTGTTGTCGTTTGTATTTTTACTGCCTCTTGAATGACCTTCGAGCATCGTTCTTTGGGCCCCGTTAACTGAAAAGCCACAACATGGGAGGCTCGTTGAGGCCCAGAGCTGAGCCGTCAGGCCAAAAGGCAAATGGGTTCAAGTTCAAGATCGGAGCTGGAGTCGAGCTTGTCGAATCGTAGCCCTTTGGTCGAGCAACAGCCAGTCTCTTGGTGCCCCGTTGAACGGATTTGAAAGTTAGTGCTTTTTGGCATGCAGGCAAACGAGAGGCGCCACTAATAAGCCGCGTAGCTAATGAGCCGAGTAAAGGAAAGCGCCCTCCTGTGAACTACGGAAAGGATCTAAGGGAAAGCATGAGCACAACACTGGATGAGAGAGTGGCCAATAAATTTCTCTCCCATTCCATTGGCTGTGAGAGGGTTCAGAAACTGTCTAAAACTGCACACTCTTTTGGCTCTGGAACTTGGAACAACAGCACGGCCCATTGTAGACAGTTAGTATTATCAACAAGTAATAGAGACCGGGACTTGTTTACTTGCGTGCGAATAAATTTAAATCGAGCTTCGCTTTTGTGGCTTGTTGTTGCTGCTCTAAGGCGCCTTTGCGGAAGATAAAAGCACTCAGACAGTCAAACATGGCAACACAAACTCACACACACACACAGAAGACAGTTACACGTGAATTATTTATTCGCGACTTTGACAGGCGCAAGGCTCTGCAAAGGTGCTCAGCCATTTTGGACGCAAAGGACAAAAAAGATTCAACCAGAGTCTAGATTTTCTCCGCTTTCTCTGCAGACACTCTCTACCTGTAGAGAGTGCGCTCCTTCCTTTTGCCGGATCATCGCAGGGAGCACACAAAAGAGCAAATGAAATCTCTGTTCCTTGTCAGCCAACACCTAACAGATATTGGCAATTGTTAGAGCCTAAATTTGGCCACCCAGTTCCTTGTGAGAGCATGTGTTTAAGCATGTGCCCTGTCTCTCTTTTAAAGCTCTCTTGTCAGACGAGTGAGCTGATTTGTGGCAGCTATCTCGCTGGTCTTGGCGCACTCACACAGCCACTAGAGAGCTAATCTATCGCAATCCACTGCATTAGGCGCCATATCTTATCCTCTCCTTTAGATTGCTCAAATGCTGTTTCCGGTGTTGAAAAGGGGCTAAAATTAGCCCAAATTTCGAGAGAATACGAAATGAAACACAAAGATTGATACAGAAACGGGACGAATCTTGAAGAGCGTTCGTCTAGGACTAGGAAATGCCCAACAAAGGGCGCCCCACGCCCAAAAGTTTGACCCAAAATGCTTCCGGCCTCACGGACGGACTGTCCTCGTCGCTCTTCCCTCGAGCTTAGATCTACAACAATTGGAGCTCAACTTTTCCTCTTGCAATAGCCGAAAGCAGGCCACTGGTGAGGCTCGAGACTGGAGCTGTGTCTGTCGGAAGACGGACAGCACGGAGGACGGAAAAGCGGCCGCGGCGGAAAGGGAAAACTGCAGGTCGTTTTTTGACCCGCAAAACTGGAAATATCTCACCGCCAATGAGCGCGTCTTTGAAGCTGAGGAGACACCATCTGTAAAACCGCGGCCAGTAGTTCAACGGGAATCCTCGTCCTCTGGTCTTCTGCTAAACTAGTTTCCTATCCTCGTTTTTCGTCCGATTTGGTCCATTTCAAGATCTGTCCTTGGCTCAGAGAGGGACGCCGCTCGGCGTGTTTAGAAGGGCAACTGGACCTGCCAGAGACCAGTTAGTGCGCCTCGGAATAATTGAATTCATTGGGACCATTAAGTGGAGCGTCGTCCAGGAGATAAGAAGCGGAAAGGGGCAAGTGGTGGAAGACGGGAATGCGGAGTTTTGAGAGTTGGTGGGACGATTGCCCGCCCGCGAGCCACTCGCTGGCAATTGGGTGAAAAGACCACTCTTTCTGGGGCTGCCTTGGGCAGTTCGAGCGCAGCGTCCGTTCGCGAATTGGGGGACAAGTGGCTCTTGTGGAGAAGTTCGGGCGCACTTGCCGCGGGAATGCCCGCAAAAGGGAAAAGGACGTCCAAGTGGGGAGCGTGTGACAAGTGCACTGGATGCACGTCGCCTGCAGACGAGCGGACACGCAGCTTGCCTCCAATGCAGTGCCGCGCCCGCCCTCCTCTGGCGGCGGGCCAGTGCGCCGCAGTGTTGCGGCGGCCGCCACGGCCACAAGCGCGCCCCGCCAGATACGAGCCACGAGCAGGCCAACTTGAAGCAACAAGTGGCCGCCGCCTTCCTTTGCGCCACCACCACAACAGTCTCATCTCTTCTCCTCATGGTTCTCCTTCCCTCGCTTCCTTCTCATTTGGGCCTGCCTCTGGCCCATCAACATGGCGCCAACTTGCCGCCAAAGGGCCACAAACGGGCAGCAACAAGTGGCTGCTGCAAATCGCGACTTTGCTTGGATCCTTCTACACTTGCACGACTAGATTTGGCAAAATAAGCAGGATCGGAATATATTGAACGCAGGCTGAGAAGAGAAGGGGCAAATGTCTAATGTGCTGATGTCGGAAGAAAGAACGGACAGTTGGAAAGTATCTCCTGCTAACGTGCCGCCGGGCATACACTAGTCTTTCCGATCCCCCACAACCACCTCCACCAGCACCACCATCACAACCACCAACCGAGCAACACAGATTAAAAGACCTCCTGATCAACTTGTTTCACGGCTAGGGAAAAATTTTGCTTCCCACTGAGGATTCCTCTGGAGCACATTAGAGGCACCATAACACGTTGAATCTGCAACAAGAAACAAGTGTCCAACGAGTGTTGATAGAAAATTTGCAATTTCGTTCCGAAGCCAACTCTCCGCTTGCTTTCCCTCGACTCCTAACTGAACCCACTGTGACTGTGAATGGGATTGAGCGTCTGTCTTCGTATCATCTTCCCATTCGGTGATTATTGACACTAATGCTGAGGTAGAAAATTGTGTGCCTCCGTAGTAGTTGTGTTTTGTATTGCTCATTTGACTATGTGGTTAGTGTCCTTTTTACTGAAATGCGGGAGCCTCTTGTAAGTTTTTGTAGGTTTTCCTTCAATCCTCAAGTAAAGCAACAACTAATCAGCAAGATAGAGAAATTAGAAGCAAAGATATAATTATAAGTAGGTGGTAGTCGAAACACCGAGGAAGAATAGGTGTGACACTAAGGTGTTTTTGTCCGAGTAGCGATTGATATATTTATACGTACATGCATAGGCATATTTATTAATTTATACATCAAGACAACTCAACATGATCTAAGGCAAGAGCAAATTTTTCGCCCCCTGCTAGTAACCTCAGATATATAATCAAGCCGAACAAACACAAGACTAATCAAAAATGCTTTCGATTGAGAATTTTGTGATCCACAGACACCACAAATGCATAGCGAGGCCGGTCACCTTTGGCCTATTGTGCTTTGTCGCAATGGTCTATGCCGCCTCCTTTCCATCTGGTGTCTACAACCAATATGTATATCAATATAAAGTCGATCTTACCTCAGGACCGCAAGGTTTCAGATTTGAGACCAAGGCGAGTCTGGAAATCCTCTATACTGCCAAACAAAGTCATCAAGAGGCGTTCAATGAGATAGAGGCTGGACTACTAAGTGAGAATTACGATCAAACCTGTCATGTAGATTCTATTTTAGTCAGATTAAGCCTGCATGAGCCCAAGTTTTTAACCAAAAACACAGACACAGATCAAGAAACATTGGTGATTGATCCAACCAAATACGATAACATATACAGTCCAGATCATAGTCTCTACGCGCACCTGTTGGTATTATCCAATGGTGTGACGCTCGTTAGAGAGGTTTACACGCATCAGGCTGATACGACAACGTTCAAGAACATCAAAAAGTCCATCTTGGTCAATCTGATACCAACAAATCATCATCTTAAACTGATCAAAGGCGAAACATCGGAAAATGCCTCCGAACTGCGCCCGGTATTTATACACGACAACAACCATGATCAACCAGAACTATTCTCGCCTGATTCAATATCTCAAGTTCACATCGTTGCCTATCCTCTTGAAGAGTTTAGCCAGAATTCAATGAAAGACAGCAAGCCCGATGTGAAGAGTACCCCAAAACAATCGAGCACCACTGGTTTGCCAACAGTTTTCAAAACAGTTGAAGGCCAACAAAATGTCACATTCAGATCAAGAGTATTTGCTCAAGCTCAATCTAATCTAAGCACAAGATTTACACTAGAACTACTGGAGCAATTAAAATCAGAAGCCCATGAGAAGTTTGATAACGCTCAAAGCATTGCTAATGCCCTGCAATTACTTGACAAGAGTTATCTTGTTGACTCAATCCAACTTGAACGTGAGAGGAAAATCTGCTCTACACACAAGTGCTCAAAGTCATTGGCCGAACTGTTTGCTGATTACAAGGGCTCATTAACTGAGGACATGATGGCCACGGTTGAGGCAAGTGTGGCATTTCTACGTCTACTAGATAGACTACGCGACTCGGACGGCACTGGTGTCCAGCAAATATTGAACATATTGCGAAAGCAAACCAGCAAGAGACGCGGCGACGATTCTTCTCTGCTCGATATCTTGGCAGCAGCCAGAACTAAAGATTCCATCAGGGCTGCCATGAAGTATCTCAAGCTAACCAAAGTGATTGAGCGCGATCTGGCCACTCCGGAGCGATTTCTCAGTGTCCTTTCTGTTGCTGCAAAAACGGCTTCGAAGATGCATCTCAAACGGAAACTGAAATCGCCCTACTATTTCACTGCAACTGATTCGCTTAGATTGAGCCAATTGGCTAAAGAGCGAACGGCCCAACTTGCTTCGTTCAAGTTCATTGCCGAGGAGTTTCTCCACCTGTTCGACACTGTTCCAGCCCAAAAGTGGGCCTCTCATAAACTCAGATGGTCTAGCCTTTTGACGTTAGCTACTCTGGTTAACGCGAACAACATCGAAAGTGAAACCGATGGATCCAATGAGCAGGATACATTGAATGATCGAGTTAATCGGCTGCTATTGAAAGAGTTGGAGTCATGCGAACCAAATGATACAGACTGTCGCATTGTATCCATGCAAGCGATTGGCAATGTCGGCCAATTGCACGATGACCAATTTCAAGCACTCAAGAATCAGGTGCTGAAGTATGGCCGACGAGAGTCCAATACTGCCATGAAGATATTGCTCGACTTGTTGCAGAACCAAGCCAAAGATAAGCCTCTAGATGCGGCCTTTCAGGCAAACCTGAGGGATTTCCTGCGTCGGATAGTCTACGATGATAGTCAGGAGACAACATCGCGAGTTTTGGCCGCCGAGATGATAGTGAGATTTGTGCCAAACTCTATAAATATTGATGATATGTTACAGAATCTTCCTTCGTTCAAGAACAATGAACTGGCAACAATGATTTATTCGCGAATCAAGTCTCTTAGGCCTGAATCGATAAACAAACACCATGATTGGTATTGGAAATCGTGCGTCATCAATGGAACAAGTCAGTCTTTTGTCAAGACAATGGCTCGCACCGATTCTCTGAACGCTTCCTATGGAGTTAATCTAGAATTGCTAAATAATGGAAAAGTTCTACGTGAGAGCTCGTTTGATGTTCTCCTGGACACCAAACAAAGGACTCAGGATTTGTTCTCGTTAGGGATCTTTGCTCGCGGTTTCGAACAATTAGCCAATGGAGACATCAAGAGGATCATGGGTGCCTTCTTGGGTGGCGGCGGCAGCTCAGAGAGTGACGAGGGCGAATCGGAAACGGCCGGAATGAGTCTCAAACTGTTGGGCGGTTACCTGAGGCCGTATGTCTTTTTCAACAACCTCAACGAGCTGGTCCAACACTACAACAAGGGCACGGCAAGTAATCATCCGGTAACAGCATTCAACGGAGATCTACTGCTCATAGATCATGACGAGGGTTATCCATTGATAAGCGGCTTTGTGGCCGAGCAACAAATGCGCGGAGTTCTATCGATTGACGTCTCGGGCCAGATCAAAGTCTCCATCTTTTGGAGTCGAGACACACACTCTGTGGTAGCCACCAAGGCTTCAGCCATCGTTCAAGCTTCCCAATCGGTGTTCACAGCGTTCGACAAATTCTGGCACTCGCATCTTTTCTCCTTTGGGGGCCAGGCCGAGATCGACTTTATAGCAGATGCCTACTTCAATCATATGCCCGTTGAGGCTTGTCTGCGGGTGACACAGCCCGAGTTTAGGGTTAGGTATCATTCAAGGAGGCACGAGCAAATGATGACGATGGACATAAAGAGGAAAGTTACAAGGGAAAATTTCGGAGTTGGCGCGAAATCTTACTCCATGAATAGCGAGAACGACCAAATGTGCTCACAATTGTTCCCCGAACTATGAGTACTTGTTAGTAAATAGTAACTAGATTAGAAGGGTTTACTGCCAAGCAGGTGCCAAAGTTAGATTAAATAATTTTACGCACAACCGTCGGTCTCGAAGTGCCTTCCGATTATCTGGCGTTGAATTGATAAATTTAATCTTAATGATTTCAGTTGATATGAAGCTTAATAGCTAACAAACTTGGCTAACAAGGCATGGAAAAATAAGAAAAAAATGATGATAACTAGTTTTTTTCATTGATGTAACTTCCAATTTTCAGTTGATTATCAAAGGTTGGACCATGGTGACAGAGGTGAAAACTTTTCCTCACCTCAAGTATTGCATATTCTTAATTTACGCTCTGTATTCTCAGGGTATTTGTGGAGCCTGGACCTCGGCGCCAGCCTGTCACGACGACAACATGGTCGCCTGCAGACAGGATGCCACGGCTCTTGCCGAAACCGATTGCAGAGTTGACTCGAGCATCAACATCCTCCGTCCAGTCTTCTTGCTTTTGGGCCGGATATAATAGGGGCAAAATGCCGCGCCACAGGTGGCCCTGGCGTGTTGTTTGTGCGTTACGGGAGACGGCGATAATTGGGCATCTCGGCTTGTATTTAGACAATTCATGCGCAGTTTTTCCGGTGGTTGTTAGAGCAATTATGGCCTTCGCGGGTAGCTTGACGGCTGCACTTACGGCCGCTATGGCGACGGCTGTGCTTGGATTCGTGGGCGATGGTGTTTTGAGGCTGAGCTCATTAGAAATGTTCACCGTGAACATCACCGCTTCCGCCTCCAGGGAGACGACATGCATCATTTTGACAGCTTCGACAGGATAATCACCCTTAGCTGTTTCACCCGATAGCATGACGCAATCAGCCCCATCCAGAACAGCATTCGCCACATCACTACTTTCTGCACGAGTTGGCCGGGGCTTGTTCACCATGGACTCCAACATTTGTGTGGCACAGATCACAGGCTTGCCGGCCATATTGCACTTGCTTATGATCATCTTTTGAGCTAGAAAAACTTTCTCTGGTGGTATCTCGATACCCAAATCGCCACGTGCCACCATGATGCCATCAGATTCCTCGATAATCTCATCGATCTTCTCCAGTCCCTCGTGATTCTCAATTTTGGATATGATCAGAATGTTCTTTCCTTCTTCTCCCAGCAGATGACGAATTTCTCTTACACCTTGAGCACTGCGGATAAAAGACGCAAAGACCATGTCGACCTGCTGCTCGATGCCGAACCTTAGGTCTTTTTTGTCTTTCTCAGAGACTGGAGGTAAATCGACGGCAACACCAGGCAAATTGACCCCCTTTCGTGAGCCTAGTTTGCCACCGTTTTCAACCTTGCATTGCAACCTGTCGGATTGCACTTGCTCAACAAGCAATGAGATCAGGCCGTCATCAACAAAGATCCGATCACCAGGCTTAACTACTTTAGTTATGTTGGCATAGTCGACATAAAGGTTCTCGGCTGTGCACTTTTCGGCAAATTCAGGCAAATTGGTCACGACTATCCCCTCGCCTTTTTTCAGAGTTATCTCATCGGAGGGTCCACCATCAGCAAGGAGGCCGGTCCTGATCTCGGGACCCTTGGTATCGAGGGCGATACCAACTGGACACATTGGAATATTCTGGCTCTCGCTGTATTGTTTCACAGCCTCACGGACGGCCTTTATAGTTTCGGCATGATACTCATGGGTACCATGGCTGAAGTTTAGTCTTGCTATGTTCATGCCATTCTTGATCATGTCCATCAAGGTGGAAAGCGACCTCGAGGCTGGCCCAATGGTGCAGACTATACCAGATAGTCTTGTTTTTGCGACTTTCGAGTCTATCTTGATTCGACTCATGTGATCGAGTGTTGATATCGCCATGTTGTCGAAAGCTTGCTGCTCTGATGAGTAGTGGGGGAATTTGATATGTTTAATTGATGGAGATCTTGGTGGATATTACACAAATGTTCAACTAGTCCTTGACAAAGTTGGTAGGCAACATCCAATAGATTAGCCGGGTTATAAAGGTCCACAAAAATGGTACTTTATCAGATCCACCTCAGTGCCTCAGCTGCCCACGCTGCTGAAGCGGCAAGCTAGGCCACAGTTTGGCCAGTGACGCCACCGTCCCAAAGAGTCAGGTACGCAATCCTGAACACACGCCACGCGTCTTGTTCGAGCTGCAGACTGTTCCTTCCTAACCCGAGCTGTACCCGCTCGTCCCACGAGACTATCAGCGGTTTCATCCTTATCAGCTTTGCCAGATTAAGCTGACAGCTCTGCGGACGCTGCTCAGCTGTGGTTAAATTCTCGCGACAGATGTTGAGAGGACTGCTTGGGCAACGAGCCAAACGCGACTGCAGGCTGACCGCGCGCTTGGAGCTGCATGCAGCCTGGATGGAGATCGAGCCGAAAGCGGCAACCAATGCAGTCGGCAAATCCACAAACAATAAGAACAACAAAACACTTTAACCGTTAACGACATCAGCTCACTTTTGCGATATGATTGTTTTTCCCAATTAAAGTCATTCAAATTCAAATAAACTAATATTATGATTTCATCCCCTAGCTACAGGTCATATTCTTAGTCCATTGATTGTCAATTTAGTAACATTGATCTGCATCGCCCAGTAAATAGATTACTCCCAATCGATTCATTGACAAAACACATCTAACACCTATAGATAGCATAACAAACGATCAAAATGGATCCAAGCCTCTTCGCCACAGATATAAGTGGCCAGATACCTGGCTCTTTCTATACTCAGATGGAGTCAAAGAAGTGGAGTGAAAGAAAGGAAGCCTTAGAAATTGTTGAGAAAGCGACCAACGTGCCTTACATACAGAATACTGACTTTAGTGAACTAGTACGTATACTCAGAAAGACCATAGCCAAAGACGCAAATATAAATGTCGCTACATTGGCTGCGAAATGTTTATGTCAACTAGCCCAAGGCTTGAAGGCTAATTTCGCACCATATGCCGATTCATGCATGACGATCTTATTCGATAAGTTCAAAGAGAAGAAACCAAATGTTGTCAGTGTTTTAAGAGATGCGACGGATGCTATCTTCGTCGGAACAAATATTGAGAATATCTACGAGGAAGTGATACAATTCTTAGACAACAAAAATCCCCAGATCAAGTCTGAGGTCGCTTTATTTTTGGCTAGAACCTTCTCGCATTATCCTCAACAAGTGCGCAACAAGAAAACACTGAGACCACTCACAAATGCCTTGGTCAAGACATTAAGCGACATGGACTCAACGGTACGTGAGAATTCAGCTATGGCTATAGGAACTGCTATGAAGGTTATTGGTGAGAATATATTGATGCCATTGATTGGTGATATCGAACCCATCAAGATCGCAAAGATAAAAGAATGTTGCGAGAAAGCAGAGATAATTACTGCCCCAGTCAATGGGCAAAGTGAGACATATGCACTTGGTGATCAGAATGGCCAAGTAACGGAACATGTACAAGCACAGGAGAATGAAGCACAGGATGACACTGATGATGACGAACGCATTTATGAAATGCTTGAGGCCGTTGACATAGCTGGTCAAATCCCTCAAAGTTTCTATACGCAAATGGAATCGAAGAAATGGAGTGATAGAAAAGAAGCACTCGAAACGATTGAAAAGATAACGGCGGTACCGAAGATATCCAATAGTGACTTCAGCGATTTAATTCGTGTACTTAAGAAAACAGTTGCCAAAGACTCGAATATTGTTGTAGTTGCCTCAGCATCTAAATGCTTGTGCCAACTAGCCCAGGGCCTTCGTACAAATTTTGCACCATACTCGAATTCATGTTTGACAACTCTGTTTGAGAAGTTTAAAGAGAAGAAACCCAATGTTATTGCTATATTGAGAGATGCAGCTGATGCAGCGTTTGTTGGAACAAATCTTGAAAGTATTTATGAGGATGTAATTCAGCTACTCGACAACAAGAATCCACAGATAAAATCGGAAATGAGTTTATTTCTCACACGCACATTCTCAAAGTATCCTGCCCAAGTATTGAATAAGAAGACGCTCCGGCCTCTCATTAACGCACTAATCAAAACTCTCAGTGATATGGATGCGACAGTTCGAGATAACTCTGCTATGGCCATCGGAACTGCCATGAAAGTAACTGGTGAGAAGGTCATGATGACTTTGATTGCTGATGTAGAGCCAATTAAGTTGCCCAAGATCAAAGAGTTTTGTGAAAAGGCGCAAGTTAGAAAAATCCCGCAATCTGCCATTACTGCCATGCAGAATCCGACAGCGTCACAACCACCACCACATATGAATAATAACTCAGCCGCTCAACATGGTCCAAAATCATCGGCGACAATGGTTCGGTCAACTTCAAACAGACGCATAACAACGGGAGGTATTGGTGCCAAGTCCGCCGCTCCAAGAGTTGCATCAGGTCCGACTCCCACTGGTGGACAAGGTGGTTCTAACGCGACTGTCAAAAGGAATGCAACCATTATTAAGCGTTCGGTTGTGCCCGGCCGACGTTCAATCGCCCCTCCATCATCAGCTCATGCGGCCGTGCCAGCCACTAACGTTCAGCAACTAGCTTCGATGGGCCCACCACCATTACCTGTTGCCACAAATGCCACATTAACTAATCACACTAACAATATAAATCATCTGCAACAGCAACGACAGGCCCTGAACTCTCTGAGCAACAACACAACTCCTTCACCTCCTTCAGCGGGTAGCATTCAGACACCAGCCAAGCCAGTCTTCGCGTCGACTCCAGCCACTAATAATCTCTACAAGCATGGATTCCTTGACATGGTTATTCTCAAGTTGATATCTGACAACCAGGAGGAGGTAATGGAAGCCCTGGAGGAATTGGAGGAGGTCTTAAACGAAGACACTGAGCAGGATTTTAGAGCTCGTATTAATCAGTTGGTCGACCTGACCTGCTTACAATTGATAAGTACTTTTGACGTTATAAGATCATCATCCCTGAATGGGCTCGTTGATCCTCAAGCTAGCCGCAGGTTGCTCAAGATAGCGGAACTATTAAAGAAACTTTTCGCAAGGCGACAACTGATAGCTGCAGCAAGTCACCAGAAGATACGCTTCCTATTAGTGCAACTATTCACACTAACACAAACTTGCGGTAACCTAGCCGACGACGGAACCGTCCGAAAGACACTTAACAATATTACAGTAGCGGTTATGGATGGATTTGAACCTGCTACGATAATGTGTCTGCTGACCGGGCTTTTGAATGAGCTTACGCCAATGTCTATTGTGGAGCCTGTGAAAGATGCCATCATAAGATCAATGAGATCTTTCAAATAAACGACACTAGCTACTGATCAAGGATGCCTCAAATTGTTGTAGTTCGATATCAATTTCGCTTCGATTTTGTCAACAAAAGAATTCGATCACAATGATATCATGACAACCTCTCAAGTGTTCTGACTTGGTTTACTTGTCAGTTTTATTGTTCGGTACGTGACTACCAAATCTCTTGCCAGCAAATAGGCTTACAGTTTCAAAGGCACTCTTAACACTGCTGATAAATTGATTGTGCGCTGCGATAAAGTTTTCAATCTGCATCAGTATGGAATGCAATGTCCTCAGATCATCGTCTCTAGACGTATCATGGGCAACCAGTCCGTTACTGATTGACTCAGTGTTGGTATTCTCTTTGGGCTTGCCATTGACATTCTCGTGGGGTTTACCATTGACATTCTCCTGGGGTTTGCCATTGAGACTTTCCTGAGGTTTGCCATTGAGATTCTCTTGAAGTTTGAGGGCCAGAGGTTCTTTGTTTTTCTGGGCACTATCTTTCCTGAACGGTTTACTCCTTTTAGCAGTGGGCTCTTTTTTCTCGATAGAGCGAGTGAGATCTACGCAAGGGGTCTTAGGCTGGTCAGGAACTTTGGCAGACACAGGCTGGTTTGAGACTTTCTCGTCTGCATTTCTGGTCTGAGTTCGAGTCGGTGAGGATCTAGCTGACTCCTCAGCAACTTTCTCTACAATATCGGGTGTCGACTCCTTATTCTTAGCTTTTGAGCTCGTATTATCGTTAGATTCAGCTTCCAGGGAAACGCTTGGCATAAGCTTGGAGCGTTTGGTTTGACTTGGGCTAGACTCACGGGGCCTCTTAGGCTCTGTTTGTGATGTCGGGTTTGAAGGGGGACAAGGCTTAGTTTCGGGCTGGTCGATCTTGGATGCTGAGCATTTCCTCACAGGTTTACGCGATGGTGTGATGGTTTTTTTCTTTAGTTTGGCACTTTTGGGGCGGGGTGGTGAAGTCTTCCGACTAACCTTGATTGGTTCGTCCTCGTCGCTTGATGGCGATTTCTCTGAAGGTGCTGGGGATGGCCCTGAAGATGATGATGACGTTTCTTCTAGCTCAGGATCCCAAACTCTCAACTTGGTCTGGAGTATCGGCAGTTCGTCTCTTGGTAGGGTCATGGTTGTTATAATTTATCTGCCTCCGCACTCCAAAGAGAAGTACGCAAACGATGTCCTTGTTAGACTTATTTTGCTGGAGAGTCTAATGAGTCTGCTACAACAGGTTGGATGAATAGGGGAAAAGTAGATGACTGATAGGCGAAGCGAAGAGCCGGAGAAATAAGCCACATCAACCGAGTGCACTCGGCGAATGATATGGGCACGATTTGGATACAATAATTGCTGCTAGGGAAACAAGAGAGTGGGATGGACTTGCCGCCTGGTACGGTGTTTGTTTGCCGTCTGCCCAGGCGAGGCAGCCCTGATGACCAGTGCCTTCGATTGCGGCACGCGTGGGCTTTAATTTGATACCAGTAATGGAAAAACAAATCCTGCGAGGGAGTGTTGGTAAATTTTCCATTGATCCTGATCCAAAATCTACTCTTTACCCCAGAAAAGCGCAAATACCGATCAATTGGACCGTGCCGCAAGTGGCAGAGTATCACTGTGGATAGAGGTCGGGTAGTTGCGTCTAACAATCTGGGCTTTTGCAGCTCCAGATTTGTTGGCCATTTCGGTACGATCCTAGCAATCAACTTTAGCCGCTCCAACCACCAACTGAAACACTGACAATATGCCGCCTCAGCGACAACACATGTTCAGGCCTCATGAGCGCATGTTTACATTTTGCTGCCATTTATGCATTCCCATCCCTTTCCGTGCCGCATGAATTAATCGACACTAGTGACGCAAACGAAACTCAAACCAATCTTTCCTCCATCATCACTATCAGAATGTCAAATCGTCTCGTCAAATACTGTCTCCTAGCATTTCCAGTAGCCTCAAGTGGTCTCGGCGTCTGGCAGATCAAGAGACTTGGGTGGAAAAAGAAGCTTATCGCTGACTTGGAGCGCCAAACACAATCAGAGCCCATTGATTTGTTCAGCATAGACTCGTTGAAAGATTTGGAAAATCTTGAATATAGGCAGGTCAAAGTTAAAGGCAGATATGATCCGGATCCCTCGCATCAGTTGTTTCTGAAACCTAGACAGCTGGTCGCAAATGAAGAGGCTATACTGAGAGGTCGAACAGCACAACAATCGAACACTGGCGTCAATGTGATAACACCTTTTCTGGTCGATGGCAGTAATCTTAGAATTCTAGTCAATAGAGGCTGGTTAGCGACAAGAGGCACGCGTGACACAGTACAGAACTCAGTCCACATTGGACTAGGTCAATCTAGTGATCCGCCGAGGGAAATTGTGGGCGTTTTGAGGGGAACTGATACACGGCCTCGATACGGTGCCAGAAATGACGAGACCACGAATACGTGGCAATTTAGGGATTTGAACGCGATGTCTCGAGCCATGAGGACTGCCCCAGTTTACATTGAATTGAGTCAAGACAAAGACCGACGCGAAGGCCCAATTGGTGGGCAAACTGTGCTCAATATCAGAAACGAGCACTTGAACTATGCGATCACTTGGTTTGGCTTATCTCTGTTCTCACTTCTAATGTGGTGCAATAAATATGCTAAAAGAACTCTCGTCAAGTTGCGTCTGAGATGACGTTGACAGAGAGAGTATTGAAGTCAGTTAGACTTCAAGCTGAGATGGACGGCAACAAATAGAAATTTTCCTAGCGTTTTGTGGCTTAGATGAAGCTGTGCAATGCTTGTATGATTTATTGTATCGTCCAGTCATAATGAGACAGTTATCAATTGCTTCATATACACAATGATTATTGAGGTTCAAATGCGAAATTTTGCTTGCTCTTGTTGGTGATCAAGTTTGGGCAAACAAGCATTTGTGAGTGAGCTAGTTGCGGGATACAAGTCAACCAGGAAATGGACTAGCATTAACTGGATTTGGCTACGACAAAGATGAAAATGCCAGTCTTCGCCGGCGTTCATAACCTGTATGAATGAGTACCTATTCTCCTCGGGGTAGAAGCCCAGTGGTCTATAACGAGTCTCGTAATGTGCGATGCGTTGCTTGAAATCCCTGATAGCCAACTCCTTATTCTCGAATTTTGTGTAGTCCGGGCTACTAGTCTTGTGCTGCGTGGGTTGATTTGTGGTAACACAGTGCGCGTGAGTAAGACAGTTTCAATTTAGAGTTGAGTTTGAGTTTGCGGTAGATGTGCGAGTAGGAGTGTTAATATATCTCTATAATAGCGCCCAATGGTGATAAATTGAATTGACCTCAGGGGGTCATGAGTTTTTTTTTGGTCCCGTTCCTCGGCCCAGTGCGAGCACTTACCCTTATGTTCGCCTCCAAGATTGAAGGTTTGTTACAGATTGATTCGATAAATAATAGATTGTAGTTGTATTTACAGACAACTGTATCGTAGATGATCTCTCGCCTATCCTTGGTGGAGTTTGTGGCGTCGTAGATGGCAACTCGAGTGCCGTCACCTTTGGCCAACCAAGAGCAGAGGTCCTCTAGGGCTGCAATGGCGAATTCGTTGCGCAATTGCTGTGCTTTTTGGTTGTCCGAGCTAAAGAAGTCGTGCGAAGAATAGTCTGTTGATAGACGCCTGTATTCGCCCACGTTGAATATCCGACACTCGAAGCCGCGTTCGTTCAAAAACTTCACAATACTGCGTGATATAAACGTCTTGCCTCTTGCCGGCAAACCAACCATAGCTATGACATCATGTTTCATATTGTTTATCAAGATAACCAGCACTTGTGTTCAGTAATCTGTTTGTTTCTTCTCGGCTATGCGGCTCTTGTCAATTACACTGTTTGCCTCTGTGCTGGCTTGTGTGCCTGTGTGCCTGCGTAAGTATGTACTTTTGTCTAATTGGTTCTGTCTTCAGAGATTGTCGTCGGGGGTGCTTTGGTCTCTTAATCACTTAATTGAAAGAGCGAATGATGAGAAAAATCTCGATCTATGAACAAGAAAGTCTTTTCGCGCTGTTTCCTCACCCGTGCTTCTCTCTCATGTTCGTTGGTCTGGAGACCCGAGTTTAAATGATGAAATCTAATTACGGACACCTCGCTCAGAATCTAGCTCTCACTTGTTGCCTCTTGGAGCGCGCGCAGTCGAGTGTTACCATAACTTGAGCTGCGTTTCCTTTTTCTTTATAGCTGTCCTCGCGCTCTCTCCGCCCTTGCGTGTAACAAGTTATGGAATGGAATCTCTTTACAGGACACAGACAGACACAGACACAGAGATAGACAGACAAGCAGACACACACACACACATACACAGACACTTGAATGCAATCTCGCTAATGAAAACAATAGTATCGCCAATGAGCCAGTATATACAGAACAACGTGCCAATGGTGCTCGGGGACATGAAGCAGAAGCAGCAGAGGCAGCAGAGCAGCAGCAGCAGCAGCAGCAGTAGTGGCAGGAGCACCAAGAACAACCGCTGTTGGGCCAAACCAATTGCCTGGATCGTCTAAGAGAACTTTGTCTTGTGGCCTGCGTTGCTAAATCCTCGCCGAGCTGCTGACACTTGTTATTGTTTGCTTATCCTGGCCATCATTCCTCCTCCTCCTCCTTTATTGCTTCTTTTCTTCCTCTAGTTTTATCTCCCATTTACAATTACAATTTGACATACAATGGTGCGTGAAACACTGCAACACATGTGAAATTCGTGTCAAATCAATCGCGCACTCATCAAGAGCTCATACCACCCTCATGGAATTGTTTGCACTATGAGATATCAACACCCATGGTACAAACCCATAAGTAAATCTTCCAATTTAACCCATGAACGGAGGGGTAAACAATTGTTGCAGCAATGCTTCTTTTGTATATGCGATTTGATTTCTGTTATTGTGGTGCAGCAAACAATCAAAGAACACAAGTGCATCGAACGAGAAAACAACGTACAATTTTGGGTTGTTACTGAGGGGCACTTGAGTCTCACAAAAGTTTCTTAGTTCTCACTAATCTCTCCGCATGTCCAACAAACTCTCGACACTCATGTCGAAAAGTTGCTAGAGAAATCTGAGCAACGACCTGCTTGTTTATCGTTCTCTTTCGCCAATCTCGACTCTCGAGACAGCTCGCTCAAGGTGGAACACCTTGGGGGTCCAAGGCGTGAGAAAGCTTCGGAATCAGTGTGGGCGGCACTGAATATGGACACAGGTGCTCTCAGTGGAGTTAGCTGGAACTAAATTTTTGAAATTACGGACTGAATCTCTTGCTTAAAGGCGCAGAGAGTTCCGCATCGAAAGGATTGACTGAGTTGGTCAAAATTTAAAATTTGGCGCCACAGAGCAAGGGCGCATGCTCAATCTGCGGAAAGGGTGAAGATGGAGATAAAAATTTTGTAAACATTGTGATCTCCATATTTCCCACATCTCTCTTTCATATTCACCGCTTGTAGAGTCTATTTGTGGCCTACAAGCTTTCACCATGTCCTCCAATAATTCGATTTCAGATACATACCCCCAACAGCCCTTATCCCTACAACCACAACAATCGCAACAAAATCAGCAAAATGTTTGCCTACCTAACCCACAACCATATCGTGCAATAAGCCGTAATAACAGTAATACGAGCACAAGTAGCAGTACTAGAGGTGAATTCAGCTCAACTCTCTCGACCACAAATAGTGTCACCTCTAGTCGTAGCCAATTAGCTTCCAAAGCGCATCAGCTTTTAGCAACATGCAGTCGCGCTGGATCTAGCTCGACACCGATAAGATCATTCCAGCGTGCAACGATAAGTTCTGTCGTCAAGACAAGGGCCTTTGATCAAAATCCAGTCTTGCAGGGTCTCCTGACATCGGCATCACCATCTCGAAACAATTCAGCCTCGAATTCCCAAACCCCCTCCCCCCTTTCCACACCATTATTCTCTCGTTCGAGAAGTTTGAGGATGTCAGGAGCACCCCGAGGTTATCAGCACAATCTCAGTACTGACGCTCAAGCTAAACTTTTAGAACTGAGTTCAGAGCGCTCTGAACTCCTAGAGAGCTTAGAATTTTTAGAATGTGAACGACAGGTCTCAATTGACTCGGCAAAAGAACTGCGTGAAACTCTACAAAGAGAGAGATCACAATGGAAGAAGGAACAGGACGAATTAAAGAAGCAACTGACAGACTGTATTGCAGCCAAATTGAAAGCCGAGAGCCAATTAACCAGACTCGAAGTGGATACTCACGACATTAGGACGCATTTTAAGAAAATAACTGACGAATTGCAATCTAAGAATAAAAAAATCGATATGTTGAACAAGAATCTCGAGGCTGCACAGCGCGAGATAATAGAATTGAGGATGCTCAATGAGGAACTGAAAAGTATGCTCTCCAAGAAGCTACGATATAATGGTTCAAATATTCAGGGGCCTGACGGTGATCTCCAATTGTCGTCTGAGTGCACCTCGATAATCACCGAGATGGCTAGGTTACGTCTCGAGTTAAATGAAAAGGATAAGATTATTTTAGCTTCTTCATCACAAGACACTCGTCCTATCAGCGAAGAAAGGAAATCTGCGGGTACAGAGTTAGATAGGCAAACAGTCGTGAACGACATTGAAACTCTAAATAAATTTTTAGACCAAACTGTAGAATGTATCAAAAGTTGGCCAGAGGAACTCGCTGGATCGAGTCACGTCCAAAATCTTATGAAAACTTTATTGAGTGCATACAGACCAGATCAAGATGAGCTAAGCTCGAAATTCCAAAACATTCATCTCTAAGATAAGTCGTGACTTTTGAAAGAGCAATTGCTTCATATTGCGCAAGCTCTCAGGGACCGCAAGATTTCAATGCCCTGATCTTAAGGATTGATCTCAAATAAAAAGTTGGCTCAACAAACGGGCTACCATCTAGCGAACAATTTTTCTGAGTACGTCTACATCGGATCTTATCCAGCATGGAGTAGGATCCATTGTAATTCCTATGAATTCCGATCCAATGAGTCGATAGATCGATCAATGGTGATGTCTCATTCTGCCTGTGTCAAAGCAGTCAAGTTTCGTTCTCAAACTTTTTGTGTCTGTCTAGCGACACTTGAGACGGATTTCATAGTCATCCCGAATCTCTATTCTCGTATGTCTCCGCTGATCACGATGGATCATGTGACATTTGCAGTTTGATCGAAGGAGCTATCGATCAGGAACGATCCTGCTCGCCGGACGGATCCTGAAAAACGGACTCTAGTGCACAGAAGAGATAGGCCTTAATTGGCGCTCGCGTCAACCAAATCGTCAGCCTTGCTTCACTCGATCTTGCTCTCTTGGAGGACCCGTTTGTGGGTGCTAATTCAGGCCAAGACTCGGAGCCAGCAGCCCCGGCATCTAGTCAAGAATCTCGACTGATCATGTTTCTGAGCGAAATTCCAACGGGTCAAAAAAGTATGCTTGAGAGCTGTCTAAACGTGGCCTAGACTTGTAGCCTTATCATCTTTATTTCCTCTTGTGTTTATACAATTTGATTGATTGTATCGATAGAAAAATATCAAAATATGACGCATTAAGGTTGCGCAATCTTTCGTCTCTGATTACATAGTATCCTATTAAAAATTACATAGTTATTATGAATCTGTTATCTCTGATAATAGTTTAAAGTTCTGTAACGCATATCGGCTTCGAGCCAATGGCACTAGATGAATGATGATGTTGCGATTGTGGCTTATTGGATTGAGTCATGGAGGATGAGTTTAGAACTTGACTTGAGGTGGAATGGGACATCTTTTGCGTCGGTGGTGGGGGTGGAGGTGGCATGCTTGAAGAGCTGATCAATTCACCTTGGTTCAAAGCTCTTTGATGATATACCTGATTTTGATTTTGGTTTTGCTGGTGCTGGGCCTCATGATTGTTCGGCGGCGGTGCAGAATGCTGATTTTTGTGATTTGTTCTTGAATATATTGCACCGCTATTATCTGACTTTAAATCGCTTGATGAAGGCATACAAACACGTCGAAGCGATACTTCGAGAGGCTCATCAGTCTCATCTTTGACGAGCATACGCTGGTGAACCTCTCTATATCCTTTATCGAAATTCTTTGGTGGAGGTGGGGGCTGAGAGTTTGGATGCTTATTAGTTGCTTGATTGTTATAATTTCTGTAGATTGCCGTCTGCGGGTGAACGGCTGTATTATGATGTTGATTATTTGGTACGCCAAGCTCAGATTGACTATAGCTGTATCGTTCATTCGTTGAGGACGCTTCTTGGAGAGCACGGCCGCCCAATGATTCGACACCATCAATCGATGTACGGTTTCGAGCTATTGTCAAGCTTGCAACTCGATTTTCTAGGTTTTGATTATGGAGGGCTGGACTATTATTGTTATCGTTACTATTTAAAGCGATACGTTTCTGAGGGCCGGACTTTACATAAGCGTTAGACTGCTCAGGTTGGAGGGACTTCGGGTGGGAATTGTTGTATGAATTCAAAGGGACTGTGGGTGGTTTGACGGGCTTACTATGTCTACCTATGGCCATAGTGGAGCTAGTGCTTCCGCTGTTACTGACCAAAGTCGACTTGTGAGTGGTCTGATGTGGATAATGCCGTTGTTGCTGTTTAAACTGTTGGGAAGTAGCCTCACTTGCCTTCTCATTGTCCGTTGCTTTGGAATCATTGTGGCGGAGGTTGGCCTCGGGATTTTCATGATTGTTACCACTTGATCTATTGCTGACGTCTACCGCTGATCGAACGGTTTTGCGCTCATCAGTCGACTGATTATTACCATTATTGTTCCTGTTTGTGGTATTGGATGCATTTTTGATGTTTCCAGTGCTACTACTGCTTGTTATTGTCGGCCTAGTTCTGTCCATTCTACTTCGGCGACTGGTGAATCGTTGTGAGGGTCTCCGTTCGAAAGTCGATTTGTTTTCATTCACCTGATTTATTTGTTGAGCGCGCATCATTGTAGACTGGAACTCTGTTCGTCCTGAGTATCTAAACCTACTTCCCATCCTAACAAAGTTTTGCCGTTGAGATTTTGCAGCATTAATAGCTACAGCAGCACTTTTCAGTCGGTAGAATGCATGATGCTCTAAGGCGCATTTCCAAAGGTGCTTGCAAGCTCTGACGGTATACAATCTGAACACAAACGTATGTTCTTGCTCACGACCCTCATCATCGTCTTCGACGACAACCAGGGTTAATTTTTTCCCCTTGAAGTCTAATCTGGTGATCTTTGGCCAGAAGAATAGGCCGATCTTTGACAAACCCTCGAAAACCAATACACCACTTGGAGTCAAACCTAGACTGTACTCGTTACCGTCTTTTCCCAACACTGTATGGGTATCAACTCCGTACATCTCGAGCCACTTTGCCTTATTCAAGTAGGCTATTTCGGCTTCGGCCGGCTTCATGGTAGTGGTTGTGATCGTGGTAACAGACGATGAGGTTGAAGATGAAGTTATCCTTTGAGAAGACTTATGCTCGATGTTAGTCACTGAGCTCGGCGATTGATGAGATCCAGCCTTAAGGGATCGCCAGTTTTCCAGTATCTTGCGCTCAAGTTCGTCAGTTTGATTTGGAACAAATCTGAATTCCGATATAAACGCCTCGTTGTGTTCTTCGTCATCGAATTCTCCGAACTCAGCTTGCAAAGCTAGTGCAGATAGCTGTGCAGCAACATCATCTTGACAAGGTAACTTTCCTGTTAGAATGTCATTCTTGAGCTGTAGAAAGAAAAGGTAGCGTGTAAATTCATCTTTTAATTTGTTTGGCTCAGATGAATAAAATTTAACACGCAAACGGAATGTATATGGGGGACCAATTTTGACTTGCTTCTTCACTAATTTGGTGTAATCCAACCAATTTTGCTGTGATTGAGTGTCTGTATGCTGTAGACCGAAATAGTCGCTCTCTACCACAAGGTTTATCTTGGAGCACAGCTCCTCGAATAGTTCGCCACCAAGCGAATTCTTCTTTATGTATATGGTGCAATCTGTACCATCTAGCAGCAAGATCTTGCAGTGTAAATATTGTTTTGGATTGTTAGGTATTGCAGTTCCCGAACTATCGACATTTGGATTGTAACCGAGACCTCGAGGCAAGGGCCTAGATCCATTATCGTCGCCTCCTTTTTCATTGATCACATGACGCTTCGAGCGTCCAAACCTTTTCGATATGAATCGAAGCATCTTTTGTCTTGTTGTATTATATCTATTAGTGCTTGATACTACCTTGTCTGGAATACAAATTATTATATTAAAATAAAATTCTAATTATTGACAATAATAATAATAAATAGTGGTGTCAGCTCAACAGGTGGCCCGCTTCAAGCATTAATAAACTTGATATCCTCTAATAAATTGTTAAAATGCAACATCAATCAGGCTGATAGATAATGAACTGGCGAATTTCATCGAAATTATCAGATTATAGAAATACTTCTATCGTGTGTTATCTTCACAGGTGGTGATGCCATGTTTGTTGTCCTATATAGTGATGAGTCAAGGATTACGATTGAGTTTTCCAGAGAACATCATTGATTTGTAGATGCTCACGCTGAGTGTCGGACTGCTTGAGTTAAATCTGTTAAAATTGATACCATAACTGAGGAAAATTTCCCTATCATTATCATTTGATGATATTCAAGTATAAATACAATACAGATGTGCTGGCTAAATGATACGAAGCACAGCTGCATGGATGCAGAAATATGAGATGCCAGAACAAATCGTACGGCGGAGCAAATTTAGTTCACGAAATGGTCTCTGCGCAATCCTTTATATATATGTACATAGCACGCAATACTGGATGCATTGTTCTCTTACTAGTTCAGTTCGTATGAATTAATCGTTATTCTTTAAGCAGTCAAATTAACTTGATATCGATAACATAGAGAGATCGGAGGATAAAAGTAGGATGGTCTGTGACATTCAATCAAGTTCCTATAATTCTTTCGAAATTCGCGCTTTGAAAAGCTGTTCAATTTGGATTGCGCGCAACATTCAATGAGAGAATCCCGTTCTCTCACTCCCGTTCGGTGATTATGTTTGCTGAGTTATTAATCAGCTTCACCACCTCAAACACTCGATGAGTAACGATGGTCATGACCTATTGGTCTACGGCCTAGCATCGAGTTGAAAAAGGCACACTCTAGCACGATAATTGGTCTTGTAGAGTTGGATGACGCTGTGGGTTAACAGTAGGCCTTGTCATTTCAGCTCTTGCTCAATGACTTTCCTACGTTACTCAGAAATCGCTACCGAATCGGGTTGTCGAGAATGAGTTCTGAGTTTGAATGCGCCATTGGTTGGGAGAGATTGTTGAAGTTTGGTCATGCCACTACCACTTCGGGCTGCAACCCCCTCTGATTGTTCTAAGATATCCTCTCACAGTATGCTCGGCAAACAATCTATCTAGCTCTCGTCCAGATCACCATTCTGAACTTGACGTGCTCGAATGATCATGGATACATTGGGACTCGAGATTCCTGCATCTCATAAGCTGAGCTGGAGATCGCGAAATGGTGATCAACAGGGCAGATATGGTTTACAATGATGGACTAGTGCTGGGAGTTTCATTCAATGTTGATTCCCACACGTCCCGGAACGGGTTTAAGAGGATCAATCGATCTCTCGATAATCTAACTTATTTTACAGGTACTAGCTAGCTACCATCGGAATCTGGCTCGAGTTGTACGTTATCGGACCCGATCCAATGTGAAGCCGTATGATAGCTGTGCGTTCTGGTTCATGTCGTGCACATACACGTGCACGATAGGTGAACCCGAGGCGCGATCAACAGTTTGGTATGCCTCTACATGTGAAGCCTGCAGCTCGGTTTATCGTTTATTATCTACCTTCTTCAGTTATTATGGCAGAATTTGATGAAAAAGAATCTTTAGCTAGAGCCCATCTCCCATATCGAGCAGAATACTGCAAAACGAGTCGGGCACGTTGTAAAAAATGCGACCGATTCATGCAAGAGGATAGCCTGAAACTAGCGAATTTGGTCAAATCTAGATTCCATGATGGATACGATTCCCATTTTTATCATGTTAACTGCTTCTTCAAAGTCAAGCGTCCTCGCTCAGTGGCTGAAATTCGTCATTTCGAGACTCTCAGATATGAAGACCAGAAGCTCCTGGAGACCGCTATAGACAGCGGCGGCAAATCCCTTGTGGATTCTGGTGATGGAAGTATAAATGGAAAAGGTTCAAATGGTTCTATGAACTATGACGACTTCTTGGCTGAGTACGCGAAATCTAATAGATCTAAATGCGCTCTTTGTTCCCTCAAAATAGACAAGGACTCACTTAGATTGGGGAAGATGGATTATGAAGTGGAAACACCTTGGGGCGGTGGGCCGGTGCCTCGCTGGTTCCACCTTGAATGCTTCATCAAATCTATTAGTCAGTTGGAATTCTACGGTGACATAACCAAGGTTCGAAATTATGAGGATCTTGAGCCTGAGGATCAGAAGCTATTGAAAAGGAAAATCAAGCCTCTCAAGAGAGCACCCATGAAGCCTAAGACCGATCAAGTTACAAGCAAGCGCTCGAAAAAAGAAGATAACTCTCATAGAGGGTCAGAAAATAATGAGGAGGATCGCCTTCTCAAGATCCAGTCTGATAGATTCTTCGACCTACGGTCAATTGTCTCCACGATGAAAAGGAAGGATCTAGAACTCCTCATGTCACACATGAGACAAAAGTACAGCTACAAGAATGTTTCAACATTGATTGACATGGCGACAGATGTTCTCCTTTTTGGGCCAATCCAAAAATGTCCAGAATGCAAGAAGACGGGTGGCTTTGAATTGAGGGGTGGTTCATATATATGTACATCTAGCTCAGAATGGTCACCATGCACCTACGAGACTCGCGAACCTAGACGAAATGTGCCAGACATACCAGATGAGTTGCTAGAAAGGTACGAGTTCTTCGAGGATGGTTATCGATTTCATGTTGGGAAGAGGATATTCTCGAGCAAGTTTCTAAAAGCTGTCGAGGAAAAAGAGGCGGAAACTAATGAGTCAGTTTCGCAAGGTGGCCCTCTGGATGGTCTCACTGTTGGCGTCATCTCCTGGAAAGCCCTCAAGAATAAGAAAACAGATATTCAGCGAAAGGTGAAGATGCTTGGAGGTGAATTGGTCACAGTTTTAGATAGATCTGTTTTTGTGATTCTGACAAGTGAGAGCGAGCTTGAAATGACAACGCCAAAAATTGAGGTTGCTAAGGACCTGGGTGTTCCATTTGTCAGTGACGATTTTCTATTTGGAATAAAAACCAAAGATGATGTCGTGAAACTTCTCTCAGAACACATGATTAGCAAGTGGGAAGGTGACCTGGACGATCGTTACTCCAAAATGAATGTCAAGCAACTGAAGCAAAACTTGAAGAGTAGAGCCAAATCGAGTGCTGCCAAGAGTATCTATAAATCGAGCCGTGTTCCAAAGTCTCAAACATTGGTGGTGAAAGATGGCACAGCCGTCGATCCAGACTCAAACCTTGTTGAAGTTGGCCGGGTATACAGAAGAGGTGATAACATCTACAGTGTCGTATTGAACAGCATCGATGTGGCTCGAGACAAAAATTCTTATTACAAGATGCAAGTGATTGAACATGAAAAGCGAAAGGAGTACTATCTTTTCCGATCTTGGGGTAGGATTGGATGTGAGGTTGGAGGAACAACCTGTAGAGAGATGGACGACTCTGATGATGCAACAAGCACTTTTGAGCAGTTGTTCGAGGAGAAGACTGGCAATCCTTTCCAATCACTGGCATCTGGCACTTTTAGACGTATTCACGGGTGCTATTTCCCGGTCGAAATAGACTACAACGATCCAAATGCTGAAAAGAAAGTTAAGCTTGAATTCACCAGCGAATCGAAGCTAGAGAAGCCAGTTCAAGATCTGATATGCTTTATATTCGACATACAGCGTATGTATAGCGCCATGAAGAGATTCGAACTGGACTCAGAGAAAATGCCGCTTGGAAAGCTTTCCGAAAAACACATCCTTACTGCCTTGGAGACACTGAAAGAATTGCAACAACAACTCGAGGCCAAGTCCCCCAAAAAACCAGCCAAGAGACAACTTGTTGCCCTAACCAACAAGTTCTACTCACTAATACCACAATCATTCGGCGATGGTGAGGTGCAGCTCATATCAAGCTTGGAGCAAGTGGATGAGAAATGTCAGATGCTCCGCGAACTACAAGAGATTGAACTGGCTTATCGGATGTCAGCAACTGTTAAGGAAAATGTCGAAACAGTAGCTGTTGATCAGTATTACTTGAAATTGGATTGCTCAATCGTTACTTTAGGTCACGATACAGAAATCTATAGACTGCTAACTGAATACGTTGCAACAAACCACGCAGTAACGCATAGTAATTACAAGCTTGTGGTCAACGACATCTTCCAGGTTCAGAGGGAATGTGATATGAAACGATTTTCAGAACACAGGGACAAAGAGCGATACCTCCTATGGCACGGTTCGCGAGCCACAAACTTCGCTGGTATATTGAGCCAAGGCTTGAGGGTTGCGCCACGTGAGGCACCCTCCACTGGTTTCATGTTCGGAAAGGGCATATACTTCGCCGACATGAGCTCCAAGGCTGCCAACTACTGTATGGCGGATCCTTCTAACCCAACTGGTTTGTTACTTCTTTGCGAAGTTGCCTTGGGTAAGACCCATGATCTCCTTGATAGTGATCCCAAACTTCCGAAGGGCTTACCTAAAGACTGCCACAGCGTTCGCGGTATCGGCAAAAGCACCACTGACCCCAAGACCCATGTCAAGATCGATACCGATCTGACTGTTCCTATTGGTAAGCAAGTCCCCAACAAAGGTGTCAAAAGTCAACTACTCTATAACGAATATGTTATCTACAGTGAATCTCAAACAATGTTAAGATATATAGTTCAGGTCACGTTTGATTTCAAGCGTTAAGCTATCATTGTAGCCAACAAAAGATCTCGGTTGTGTTTATGATACCTAGAAGATTAGCATATTTGTAAACACAATGCGATGACAATTTGACAAAAAAAGTTCCTAATATAGCAGCGTGAATTAGATGCCAGATTTCTACCATTGTCCCGGAAACACTTGTTAAAACAACGTTGGCATCAAGGGAAATCCTAACAGCGGAGCCTCTAATCCATCACAAGCGAGTGATTTGTCGGCATACGATCTGCATCAACATTACAATGGGCGACCGGATTTGAGACCCGCACAAGGGAATGGCCTGTACGTAGGGTACCCATTCGGGAGTCGACGAGAATATCGATGAATATGCTCACACCGGTCTATCTATAACAGGCTATGACGAAGAGCGTATATCTGTCTCTCAGCTCTATTTACCCGCCCATATTGAAGGAGGATACGGCGTTAGGTAACATGTGACGTATCGAAAATTACGCCGATACTAGGAAGTGGATCTCTATGTTTAGGCAGAGACAAGAGCCTCTGCTTGAAATGCAAAGTTACAGTGTTCGTTTGCTGACCTGATCTATGATAGCAAAATCAACTATCAAGAATGATCCTCAGAGGGTGAAATGCCAATCTCACAATTGATCTCGTACTATAGGAGTCTCTGGGTATTCATTCATGTCTGAATCAAGTTGTTCGATGAGAAATGATTGCTGTAAGATGGGATATCCCTCTTGTTGACTGCAGCATTTGAGACAGATCATGAGCGTAATGGGCTGACAGCTCCCATCTGAAGATTGAAATAATTTAAGAGTCTTACTATTTTTTACTTTATTTTTAATTGCAGCAGTAGCTGCAGAAGCAATTATGAGCGTTCAACAACTATTATGACTAGACTTCGTGGGCCAGGGGTGATAGAGTAAAGCTATGGTAAACCTAAAGGAACACCGGCGATCCATTACTCTCGCTGAACTTATTAGACTGTTGTTGGTCACCTGTCGCTGCCTTCTTTTGAGCCAATTGCATGCGTCTATTTGCCACTGCTGCTGCTGCAGCCGCTATGGCCGATCCTTGACCTTTCATCGACGAAGATGCCAGCATGTATGGGGGTGGCTGGTTGGACAACGGAGGTGGACCCGAAATGCCTTTCTGACTACCAGTCTCGCTCCTCTCTGAGCCGCTTTCCAAATGTTCAACATCAATGCTCTCATCTAACTGAGCAGATATCACTCGACCAGGGACTGTCTTTTTTGTTGAATGACCCCTTGTATCTCCGGGCGACTTTGAGTTCGGTCGAGCCGTGAACATTTCATTTTCTGGGCCTGACTTCGTGGCTACCGAGGGTATATCGCTGTGCTTGTGCATCTTCAGTCTCGACAAAGTCCCCCCACCGGTTTGGCTCTCAATTGTCGTAGTCGTCCTAAAGTCATTCTTTTGATGACCTCCCCTGTGTAAGGTAGCACTGCTATTGAGAGTTTTCTTGGTATGAGGGGAATGAGCGGAATCACTCGGATTGTTAGCTGTTGGGCTATCCTGCTCGAAATCGTAGTTCAATATCCTCCCTCGTGCAGCTTGGGTGAATTGCGAATGCTTATTATGGTATTCTGGACGCTTGAGTGTGGCGTAGGGTGACCTAGGTGGAAGGTCCGTGGAACTGGTGGCTTTGTGACCCTTATTCTTGGGACTTTTGGGCGAAATTAGAGCCGCGCTATTGCTTGAGAAACATTTAACAATGAAACCGAGTATGATTAGAGTTGCAGTTATAACTACAATAACGAGAATTAATAACATTACTGTTTGGTCAGGTAGTAGTTTGGCTAGGAGGAGGGGTGGTATCAATGATTCCAATCCGTTATCCTGCTTATTCGGGGGTGTTTCCTTGGTCCTCTGAGTAACTGGCGTAAATCGATAGTCATTAGGGCCTCCACTCGTTGCTGTTGCCTCAAGCACTGTTGTTTCTGTCGAGAGGATCTTCTTGGGTCTTTGGCACATCAGCTCAGTTTGATTCCAGACAAAGGGTTCATCACATTCGCACTTCTTCGTTTCCATGGAACAATGTGTCAGTCTGATCTGTCTACAGTCGTTATCAACTTGACAATGAGTGTCGATTAGGGATAAACCAAGGCACTTTCTGAGCATCGCATCAAACATGAAACCATTTGGACAAGAGCAAATTCCTGGCGGCCAATTCGGTGTCTTGACAATCATTTTTTTCTTGCTTGGGTCACCTAAGTTATTCACCGATGCCGCAGTCTTAGTTGTAATTGTCTCTTGGGTTGTGAGAGCTTCGACCTTGCGCTCTATAGGTTTTATTGTTGTTGTGGTTAATGACTGCGTGGTGCTATCTTGGTTTGAGACGACGGTGGGCGCCGAGTCGCTGGAATCCGCTTGGGGCTCACTCGTTGGATAAGGATCTGGTGGAATTGGGGCCCTAGAATCTTCGCTTCTCAGATTAGCTAACAATTGATCCATATTCTGTCTTCTCCTCGTGTGGTTTTGCTGCATGAGCTCAGGTGTAGTGAACTCGTAGGGGGAGTTTCTTGAATTTGTGATCATCACATCGTCATGAGCCTCGAATACGAGTCCATCATCAGATCTCTCCCTAACCAAAGGCGCTGCTATAAAAAGTGGCTTTTCTGTTGTGCTAGTAGTTGTTTGCTGCTTGTTAGTGAAACCCTTAGCCTGAGTTTGCCTCAACTCATTCAAGTGGTACCACTGCTCTAGCTTATATCCACCAGACTCATGGTCCAACACTGCATGTGTATTCGTATCTACACAAACAGCATCTCTTATAGTATGATTACATTGGTTTGTAACAAAACATTTGGTGTCTATATCGACCTGTCTCAAACAAAAACGTCCAAAAGCTACTGGTTGCCGTAAATCACAGACACACTTCTTTACACCTGGAATACAAAAGGAGCCCTCACAAATGACGCTCTGATTCTGGCACAATGTTGGCATAAGCTGGCTAATATCTGTGATTGGCTTCTGGCTTATGCCATAATTGATGCTTGTAGATTCAATTATAACGGAATAATGGATTCTTAGTATCATTAATAGGAATGTTAACAGTAATTTTGACAGGGGGCTTTTTGTTATTGGTAAAAATCTATGTAAATAAGATGATCTGGAATAAAGTGTGCGC
>Ga0058701_10000259_pt1 | contig 42946 bp, 29 predicted proteins | sample AgamicOrMae_FD_97039 | JGI IMG/M metagenome (GOLD analysis project Ga0058701, IMG submission 97039) | Agave microbial communities from Guanajuato, Mexico - Or.Ma.e | ecosystem: Host-associated > Plants > Phyllosphere > Phylloplane/Leaf | place: Guanajuato, Mexico | collected 2012-06-04
GTGTGTTTTGGTCTGGCTTCCAGAGAGCAGCCCTGGCGAGCGTTGGTTGAATTAATAATGTCAGTGAGTGCGAGTGGCAGCGAGCCCGAAAGAGAGACTGTCTCTGGCGCCAGAGACAGTCTCCGGCGGAATGCCAAACAAGCTCGTCTGTTGTGTGTCGCTTGTGTGTCGCCAATTTCGTTTAAACTCGACCGAGCAACTGTCTGTCGCAGCACAATGGGCCAGCTAGTCGTGCAGGCCAGTGTTCTGCTCGCCAGAGAGGCGCCAGTTCGGCCTCGCCAGTTGGGCGCCAGAGCCGAGCTGACGGACTGGAAGAAGAACTTGGGGCTAGCTGCAAACTCGGGCCCATTGGACGAGCTAGGGGCGCGTCGAGATGCGAATTAGGAGGAGGCAGTGCCAAAAGAACAGTTGTATAATGTCACGTAATCTGGAGCGGGATTTAGTTTGCTGCTCAGAGGAAACTCTCGACGAGCAAGTGCAGTGCCCAGTGCTCAGCGCAACTCCTCGACCACCAGGACACAACAACACGCGGCCAAGAAGTGCCACGAAAAGGGAAAGCCAGAGGAGAGCTCTTCTCAAGCTCTCCTGCGCCAGCGGATTAGTGCTCCTGTCGTGTTGGCGCTTCTTGTCTTTATTTCATTGTCGCCCCGCAGCGAGTTTCCACTAGACAGTCTCCAGTCTCCAGGCAACCTTAGGCGCGGATTTGCCAGCGCCGCCGAGCAACGCGCACGTGCCAGATATTCATTTCCGGCCGGGCTCTCGAAGGCGCCAGAGTTGTCGCCTGCGCGCCTCGCTGGAGCTCTAGTTGCTCGCCCTCGTCCTAGGGGCTGCCTGGTGGGCGTGAAATTGTGAACTCGCTGGATTGAGGAACGCCTCGTGGGAGCTCGTCAAGCAGAAGAGCTGAGGGGGAGCCAAAAAGAGCTTTCCCTCAGCTTCCTTCGTGCGCGCCTCAAGCGCTGCACAGGAAGCGCACACTGAGCTCTCGGCGCGAGACGCTCAGTTTTCTTGCCGGATAAAAGTTTGCTCACATTGATTTGGCTGCGGGTGGCCCACTTTTTGGCCTCCTTCGCCGCTCGAGGCGTGCAAGTTTCCACTTTCGAACTTCGAAGTTCAGCTCTGAACTCGCCAGCGAACGGCCAGCAACTGGGCCTTCCTGCAGACTGAAGTCTCGCTGGAAAGCGCCTGCGAGAGGGCGACAAATTGGACCTAAGGAGCGGGCGAGCGCGAGGCCAAGAGAGGGCCCAAAAGGCGCCAGTTCATCGCTTTTGGCGGCTCGGCGAGCGAGCCGCCAAGCTGAAGCAGCTCGCCCTTAGCGAGGTCCCTTTTTGGCCCCTCGAGCGGCGCTTCCAGCTCGCCAGCTCGGCAGAAATTGGCCCGAAAGTTTGGCAAAAGTTTGACTAAAGTTTGGCCAAAGTTTGGAAAGTTTGGCGAAAAAACTTGCCAAAAACTGGGAGGAAAAACTGGCCGCGTCTTGGCCAGCATTTCCTCAGCGCCAAGTCGGCGCGTCGTCACCTCGCGCCGCCGGCGCTCAAAAAACAAATCGCGCGCATAAATCAATGTCATTCAATTCAAACTGGCACTCCGCTCATTTCAATTTCTGCCCCACTCCTTAGGGGCGGCTGGCAAGCTGAGCACACTTCTGGGCACACTTTTTAGCGGTCTTTTCAGTGCTCTTTTCAGCACACTCGAGCACACTTTCCAGTACACTTTCCAGTAGACTTTCCAGTACAGTTTCCAGCACAGTTCCAAGCACACTCGAGCTGCAAACACTGACAAAAAGAGAGAACAAAATGGACTCGAAGCGAAGAACAAATATACACTTTTGGACGCCAGACAGACTCTGCCAGTGCCTCCAGTGTGCGCCAGTCTCTTTTGGCTCCGCTTGGCCAGCCAGTAAGCCGGCGAGAAGAAGAAAAGTGCAGTCGCCGCAGAGGAGGCTGCTCATTTGACTTTGAGGCCGCCCCGCTCAGTCTCTTTCCAAGCTCGTCCTCGTCGCCCTTCCGCCCGGGGCGCGTCCCCCGTGCCAAGAGACTCGCCCGAGACGAAGACGCCTAGCTCGACGCGTGGCTGGAGGCGCCCAGCTGGCCGTTTCTGCGCGGCTTGGTAGTGAGCGCCGAGTGCAGTGTGCGCAAGACTAGCTGCGGCCCGTCGCTGCTCGTTCGATCGATCGGGCCAGCTCGGCACGTAATTCAAGCCGATCGCAGCCCAATGGGGCGCCCTAAGAGTGTAAGGCCGGCGACAAACGAGCGCGCCCAAGTGATGAATCGGCCCAACTGGGCGCCACAACTGGCCCCTCGCCGCATCCCAACTGAACTCTCTCTCTCTCGCGCTCGCTCGCTCGTCCGAGTGGCGCCGGCTCGATGACGTTGATCGAGCGGTTTCCGGCGGCCAGCCTGCTTGAGGGCCAGTGTTTGGATTAAATTTGTCCGTCGGCGCACGTGTTTGGCCTTGGCGCCTCGCGGGCCGAGATTCCAACTGCGCAGATCCTCAGCTTGGGGCCGCAAAGTGGGGGCGGCGCTGGGCTGCTTCCGGCCTGTTGGGGGTCGCCAAGTCGGCCGGTTGGAGCTAGTGAGCCGCACGGGCCGGAGGACAATCATTCAAATACCGTAAACTCGCTTGATTGGGCCCGAAATTACGAGGCAGGCAGCAGGAGAGCCATTTGCGAGCGGCTGCCTCTTGCTGGCTGGCTGGCTGGCAACGAGGCGCACTTTAGCCAGAGAGCAGCTCTCTCGCAGCACTCTCGCAGCACAGGCTCTTGCACAAGCTCGGAAGTGGGGCCGCAAATTGGGGGCCACTTTTTGGCTAATGCAAATGTGTGCAAATCTGCACTCGATCGCACTCCATTGGGCGCGCGCGTTGCGGGCGCTTAGAGTGCGCATTGTGGGCCCTTAGTGTGCGCTTTCTGGACCTTAGTGCGCGCGGCAAGAGCGCGCAAATGGAGGCGGCGCATTTGTAAACACTGCGCCCGCTTGCTCATTACAGCCCATGAATGCACAATGAGCCGCCGCAGACTGATGCTGGCGGCCTGTTGTGTTGCTCGTTGTGCTGCTTGTTCTGCCGCTCGCTGGGCTTCTTGTTGGCTCGCCGGCTCGTCCACTTTGTTCTCTGGAGCGAGTTGTGGATTTAAATTATTTGCCCGCTCGGAAAATAATCTCCAGCCCGACCTTTGCCCCTCCAACTGAGACTAGAAAGACTAAAAAGACTAGCGACTAGCGACTGAGATTGGAAGCAGCTCCACTGAGGAGGCGTCTCGCCCGCGAAGATCCTGCAAAAACAATCGCCGCCCAGTCGACCAAGAGTGCCGAGACGCGAAGAGGCTGGATGCAAGTGTGGCGCCTGGAGAGCGCAAATGAGCGAAGGGGCGAGAAAGAATGCTGGAAAGAATGGGCGCCAAATGGTGTGTCTGGAATGGTGTTTGATTGTTAGAGCTGAGCGAGTGGGCGAGTGGCCAAAATGAGCGACGAGCGCCCATTGTTTGCGAGCTATTTGTGGCCGTTTGTCTGTCGTTCTTTGTGCCTTGTTTGTGCTCAAAGTTGAGCTCCAGTTTGGCGCTCACTTGCACTTGCAGTTGCATTGTGCGCGATGCAAGCGAGCGCACGTTTGCAGCAGACAAAGTCGAGCAAATTTGCCCCCAAGAAACACGAGCAGAAGGCCCAACATTTGGCCGCCTCGCTGGCCAGACGAACACGCTCGCCGACAACTGTAACAAGCCCGCAGCCAATCCGCAGCAATTGGCCGCTTCCAATCTGGCTCGTTGTGCAACCAATTAAACAGGCCCAGAACAAACACCGCCCCCTCTCGCTCCTTAGGGCTGGCTCCACTTTGCCCTACTCGCAAGCTTCCGGCCGGGCGACACTCGACTGGGGGCGGCCAATTGGTGGCCACAGACTCCAATTGGCCGGCCGCCAATTGGCCGGACGGAAGTGCGAGCCCAATTCGAGGCGAATAATGCGGCGCAGTGAACTTGCCTTGCGCTCAGCTTAGCTTAGCTTGCCCTTAGCTTCCCTTAGCTTAGCCCGCCCTTAGCTTGGAGCCTCTGAGAGGAGGAGACACAAATTTGCCTGGCGCGCGTTCATCTGAGAAGAGTTTACTCAAGTTTTATTTTATTGTTCTCCTGCGCCCATTCGCTCGCTTGTTCTGTCGCTGGAGATGATGTCAGAGTTTCAGTTTTATTTTATTTTATTCCATTTTATGGCCATTGTTCCATTGTGGCCCCTCCACTCCATCCTGATGCCCCATTAGAGGCCGCCCGGCCGCCCCTAAGCACCGGTCGGCCGCAAACTTTGGAGCGGAAACTTGGGACTCGCCGAGAGCGCGCAAACAGTACAGCGCACGGCGGTCAGCAGCTAGGCGGCGGCAGTGGTCACTGACAAGCCGGGCTGGCCGGCGCAAGTCGCTAGGCGGCGGCTATAAAAGCAATTGAATTATTGCCGCCGCCCAATTGGGCGCAGCACAGTGGCCGGCACGCACAAGCAGCGCACGCACACAGCATGCTCGCATGCGACTTGCACTAGTCTGCACTAGTGTGCAGTAGTGTGCACTAGTGTGCACTAGTGTGCGCCCCTATCAACCATGCACAAACACGGCACTGTAGTGGCCAATTGAATGCAGGCCGGCCGCAATTGTGCGCCCACTGCGACCGAGTGCAAGCGCGCCCCAAAGAGGCCCGCCAACAAGGATCGGGATGAATTTGTAATCATTCATTTAGTCCGGCGCCGCTTCCACACTTGCCGCAAATTGATGGAAACTGGCCCGGAAGAGGAACAGTTTCTGGCGGCGATCTGGCGTGGGGGCGCGGCTGGCTGGCCGCAGCAAGCCGCACGCTCCATTGCAAATATTTGTTGTGCAACTTGGGCCAACTTGGAGCACTAGAACTGCACTGGAACTGCACTAGAACTGTACTAGAACTGCACGAGAAGAGCTTAAACTGTTTGATTTGGCCAACTTCTTTGCGGCCGATCGTTTGACGATCGCCAAGAGAAGAAGAGCCAAGAGAAGAAGAGTAATTTTGCGCCCCCATTCTTCTGCAGGATTTGCTTCTGGGTCTCCATTTGGCCGGCCAGAAGAAGGCCAGAAGGAGGCCAGAAGAGCGCCAGAAGTGCAGCAAGTGCAGCAAGTGGCGCTCGGCCGAGCCAATTGGGCGAGCAAACGCACGCCCCTAGCTCAACGGGGCCCAAACAGCGCCGGACAGACACTGGTGGCCCCAACGTTCAATTGGGCGCCTCTGCGGCCGGAAGTGGGCAAACGAACTGCTCACGCAATGGAGAGAGCGGTGCTCATGAGAGAGAGAGAGAGCCACTGGGAGGGAGAGAGTAAAATCATCTAGTTGGAAGGAAAAGGCGAAGGAAGAAAAAAGGGATACTAAATGTTGCCAAATTCGGCTGCCAATTGGGCTCAGAGTGCTGCAAAGTTTGGATTGTGCAGCAAAACTCGTGCTAGTGTGTAGCGCTGCAAGAGCCACGCAATGGCGCCCAAAAGCACACAAACAGCAGTCCGTTTGGAGACTCGCACTGAGCTGTGGCAAGTGGCCCGCAGCCTAGGTCTACAGAGCAGTGTGCGTGCTCTGGAGCGGCGTGATGGGCGCAGCGTCATGAGCATAGTTCATGGTTGTCTCGCGCCAGCTCGCGTGTGTCCAAATTGACTGGCGGCTGAACGATGAGAAATTATTGTTATTATTATTATTAGTGATTATCGTTTCGAGTTTCGCTCTCCAGGCCCGACGTTTGGCTGGCCGGCGTGCCAGAGTTCCATTTTGGTTGTTGCCCATTTCGCTTGATTGAAAGCGCCCCCAACCAGCCAACTGAGCCACCAAGTGACCGCCCCACAAGCTCTGCCCGCTGTCCAGTTGGCCGAGTGGTCGTAAGAATCCACTAAACTTGTCTCCCAACCAGCTGGGCGCTCTGACAGATTGATTTCGGGCTCCTTTTCGGTCCGCCGGGGGGCCAAAGGTCGCCCAGAGCGGCGGCCAAAGAGCGCCTCTTGGAGCTCTCTGCGTGCAGAAATGCAGCTTAGGTCGCGTCCAGGACAATTTGGGCCGCCTTTGGCAAGCCCCAAAGCCAGCCGGTGGAGCTTTGGGCGCCGTCTTGGCGGCTGAGGCGCCCCAAAGACTGTCCGTAGACGAGGAGCTTCAGAGGCGATTTTCGGGCCCCGCCCATCCGGTTTGGCAGCGGGCCGAGCGGAGACGATAAGCTGCGGCGCGGGAGGTTGCGAAATTGCAAAAAGTCGACTCCTAAGAAGCGGAGAGCGCCGCCGACTTGCAAATGTGTCCCCTTTCTGAGTCACGCTCGAGGTCTTCCTTTGTGCCTCTTTGTGCTCCTTTGTGGTGCGGATCTTGGCGCGCGTGTTGGCCGCCGATCGATTCTCGACTGGAGACTGCCATTGGCTCGAAATCCGAGCCGATCCGCCCGGCTGGCGAGCCAGATTTGGGCCAGAACTTGGCCCGGAAGTTGGCAAGTTGGGCGAGTTCTGGCGAGCTCGCCGCAGTTGCAGCTGCGCCAAAGTTGGCCACTCGAAACAATCCAAATGAGCGCCCCAAAGCTGGACATTGAAATTAATGTTTGCCCCGCAGACTGGCTGCCTGAAAGCGGCCCATTTGGGACCAGCTTCTGGGCCACTGAAATGGGCCCAAAAGGTGATGCAACGCGCTGCTCTGGCTTGCAGGTGGCTTCTGGCTGCTGGCCAGAGACTAGGACGGGCGATAAGCTCGAGCACTGTCGCTGTGCTGACTTGCAGGGCCGGCAGTCAATTAATTTTGTCTCGCCGGCGGACTGTCTGCGCTGGCGAGCGAGCGGCGCCAAGCGCAGAGAACACAGCGGCCCCAAATGGGCCAGGCCAGTCTCGAGCGGTCGGCGGCCCCAGTTTGGCGGCCGAAGTGTTTGCATAAACTGGCTGGTGTCTCTCTTTCGGCAGTGTCAGAGTGGCGCCGCTTCCGATCGGGCTCGCTGCAGAGGCGCAAACGGAAACGGAGGCGCCGCTGCACGGGGGCCGAATTGAGTTATTTGCATGGCGGCCGAGGGCGAAAAAGAGCCAATCGTCGCCCGCAGACAGTTGGCGGCCCGGCTGCCAGTCTTCGGCTCGCGCGGAGGGGGCGCAAATGACGCCAAGGCTCGCCGGGGCCTCTCGTTTCGTCGCCCAGCTCGGCGCCCCTGCGCTTCCGTTTCCTCGGCGCCCGTGAGAGCAGGGCCCGCGGAGAAGGGCCGGCGCTCGTTGATGATTTATGGCAACGAGCGGCGACTGTGTGCGGCCCCAGTGTGCCGCACACAGTCCCCGGCCGGCGTGTCGGCGGCTGCTCGAGGGCGCCCATTCGAGGCCAGCCAGAGCGGCGCCCCCAAAGTGGCCAGCAGAGAATCGGCGCCCCAAAAGAGCGCGGCCAAATGAGAGACTCGAGAGTTAGTGGACGACTTTTGGGCCGTTGCTTTGGACAGTTGTCGGCCAAGTTTGGGCCACTTTTGGGCGAGTTGTGTGCGTGATACAAGCGTATCAGTCTGAGCAATGGAGTCAAATGAACAAGCCACGCGGGCCAGCGACTGGCTGCGGGCCGAAATGTCGAGGGGGACAAGTTGGGGCGCAAACTTGTCCAGTGCAGCTAAGGCTGCGTTGCAGCCAGTTGGCCACTTGGAGCGAGCTGCAAACTGGGGCTGAAAATTGGGCGCTCCAAATTGAGACTGCCAGGCGAAAACTGGAGACTGTCTGGGGCGCAGTTTTGGGCTTACACTTTTGGGCTTGCAGTTTTCTGCTTGCAGTTTGCAACAAGCATGGCGCAGAATGAGAAGTGCGAGCGGAAAAAGGCAGCACGAAAGAGCAACAACGAGAGCCAACTGGTCTCGTGCTGGCGCTTCATTTCTGAGCCATTTTTTGAGCCATTTTTGAGCCGTTTGTTGAGCCGTTTTTTTGGGACGTTTGACTGCTCATTTCGTTGATTCGCGTCTGGCAAAAACGGCGAAAATTGGCGAAATTTTCCAAATTCCACAAGGCGCCACTTCTCAATTTCACACCCACTCTGGCTCGTTAGCCGGCGGCCCATCTTTGGCCCCAAACAAAAGACACAGTCCCCGGCTCACTGTTCTGTTTGGGCCTCGCTCTAGCTCGCCAATGTGAAGGCCAGCCGCCAACTCGCTTGCCAACTCGCTCGCCAACACGGCCGAGCAGAGAGCCCCTCACTTCTCTTGCTCTGCTCTCTTTGCTGCCAAGCCACCCAGGCCGCTTTGGTGCAAACGAATGGGCGGGTTTATTACCAGCGACCAGATCGGAATTCATTATTGCCACTTTGCCGGCCGCGAGCCCGGCCCGCTGCTAAGTGGCGGCCGGCCAAGAAGCCAAGTTGGGGCCGAGCTCGAGGCGGCGGGCCACACGCGGCGCGCGAAGGAGGCAATTTAGAATTAGGCTAGGCGAGAAAAGAATAATTATGCTGAGCTGGCTGGGCGGCGGCGCAGCAAGTCCCGCGTTTGCCATTGCTCTGGGCTGGGCCATTCCACTGCACTGGCCTGCACACTGCACCCCGCAATGCACAGTGCACTGCGCGCCAAAGTCCGCGCGAGACAGTCTGCACTGCAACAGCACCAAAGCCACCCAGTGGCTTCAATGCAGAGCCCCAGTGACACCGGTTGACACAGTGGCGGCCGCGTGATGGCCACTTTCGGGCAAACAGTTGCGGTGGTCAGTGGAGGACGTCCTCTGGGCGCCTTCTGGGCGTCTCTGGTGTCTCGGCAGCCGAGAGGCCAGCGCAGGGCCCAGGCGGCCGGGCGTTGATGGAAGAGGTTAGCCGAGGGGCTCGCTTAGCTGGCCTGTCACTGGAACTAGCTGGCCAGCCGGGCGGAGAGCCAGCCGACTGCCAGCAAGCTAGCGAGCGAGCTAGCAAGCCAGCCAGCCAGCCAGCCAGCCAGCAGTGGCGCCTAATGAATGCCAGCCATTAATTAGGAGTGCTGGCTTGTGCGGCCGGCCGACTCTGCGCGGCCCCAAGTCGGCGGCCTCGCGCTCGATCATCATCGGCGAGCTGGGCCCTCTTGGGTGGCCCCATTCAGACCCAAGACAAAGTGTATCGAGCGAGCGCGAAGGCCGCAGACTTGGGACTGGGGCCGGCCGAGCGGGCCGAGGAGGAAGATTAATGATCTCGCTGGGAACTGGCTGGGCGTCTTGCGGGCCGCAGTTCGCAGCTTTCGGCTCGCCCAACTCGCTCAACTGGGCCAGACCGTCGCCACCACTTGGACGATCGATGGCGCGTGCAAATTCAAAATCGAGCCCCGTCGAGCAGGCAAAAAAGGGCGCCCACTGCTGCGGCTTGGTTGCTTTGGCGCACCACTGGCCAGAGATTAATTAAAGAGCAGCCCGTTTGACTCGGCGGCGTCGTTGGAGCAGCGAGAGAGCGCGTTCTTTGGGCCCTGATCGGTGACTGTGATCGCGCGCTGTGATCTCGTTTGCCAAACTACAGGCACAGACTGGCGCTCCTTTGGGCAAAAGAAGCTCCAGAGGCGCCCAGTTGGCGCGTTCGGGGGCCAAACTTCATCACCTTTTGATGAGCGTGTGTGGCGCCGCGAGCAGTTCGGGCTTGCTGCAAACTGGCCCAACTGGCGAAGTGTAAACGAGACTGCGAATTTCCATGAGAAAAAGATAAGTCAGCCGAGCGGAGCTCGAATCAATCTCCTTTGCAATCTCGGCAAAAGAACGCAGCACAGACTGTCTCTGGCACAGACTGTCTCCAGCGCTCAGCAGACTACATTTGGCGACACTCTCGCGCAAGGCGCCTCCTCCTCCTTCTCACCTCCAAACACAATCGCAAATCAATCCCACGCATCCCCATTTTTCTTCCCCCCTCTCGTTTGGCTGCTTTTTATCTAAACTTTTCTCCTTCCGCCAACCACTCTTCGCCCGCCCGAATGGAGACCATATGAAACAGTGGGCGGCCAGTGGAGCTCCTTTTCTGCTTCCAATGCCAAAAGTGGCCCCAACTTGGTCTCCCGCTGGCCCCAAACTGGCCAGATTGAAACTCCAATTCCAATTCCAATCTCAACGGCTCACTGCTTAGTGTTTCCTTTCAGTGCTCTTTCCGCCTCAGAATCTCGGCCCGAAATTCGGCCCAAATTGCGGCCCAAATCTCGGCCCGACCCTAAGGACACGTGCACGCGACCAGCCTCTCTGCTGGCCGCCGCTTCCGGCTCGCCGGGCCACTCCTTGAGGTTCACGTCGCGCTGGGCCCACTGCACAAATCTGGGAGACTGGCGGAAGTTCTTGGTGGGAATGGCAAAGTGGGCGCGCTCCTCCTGCTCGTTCTCGTCGCCCCTCAGCTGATTTCCAATGGGCGTCTCCCACTTTTGCGGCCCCAAGTCAAGCTTGGGCCGCGGCTGGTCTCTGGCTGCTGCCTGGCCCTTCTTGAACCAGCGCTTGTCGTGCCAGTGCTCCTCCTCGCGGTGCTCGAACAGACGGTCTCTGACGCGCTCGCTCAGCTTGTCCACGCTCGTGTCTCTGCCCTCCGCTGGGCTGCTCTTCTGCCTCGCTCGCCGCCTCTGACTGGGTCCATTTGCGGCCGCCACCGGCGAGACACCCTCACCTGTTGTCTCGTTGGACCACCTGAGCTGAATTTGGTACTGGTGCGGAGTCACTTCCGGCTCGCCGTCGGCCGAATCGGAATCCGAATCGCCGTCTGAGCCTGAGCCAGAGACTGGGACCGAGACTGGCCCCCTCCCCCTTCCAGTCTCACTCTCAGCAGACTGTCGCCCGCCGGTGGGCGCGGCTGAAGAGGCGGCCGCGCCCACACCGGAAGTGCCGTTGGCGCCCTGCGAGCCAGCCTGGCGCATCCTTAGCTCTGCTGGTGGGCCGCCTAGCTCGCCCAGCTCGCCCAGACTGCGACTGGACGAGTGGGGCCCCGCACTGCTGCTTCCGTTGGCCTCGAGCCGCGCCTGGGCCAGGATTTCGTTCACCGAGCTCGGCTTGAACTTGGCCCTAGTTGCTGGGGCCGAGTTGGCGCGCTGCTGCTCAGGATCGCCCGCCGAGCTCGTGTGCGAATCCGAGAGGCTCGCGTTCAGCTTGCCAGTGTTGAGCTTGCCACTGGGAAGGGGCGGCGTCTGGGCACGAACTTGCGCTCGGCGCGCCCGCTCCCTGTCCTCGAGGGCGCGCTGGCTCGACTCAGGCTCGCTCGAGTCGTCGAACACCGTCAGATTGTTCCCGTTCGGCGCCCCACTCGACTCCGAGCCACTTCCGGCCCTTCGGCCGCCCGCCGGCCAGGTCGACTCCACCGCCGAGGGCCCCACGGAGGCGCTGGTGGTGCTAAGGTCTGAGCGAGGCCGCTGGGTGCTTAGGGTGCTGCTTGGGGTGCTCGTTGCAGTGTCACCTGTGCTTGGGGTGCTTAGCCTGCTGCTTAGACTGTTGCCGCTTGTGGCCGGAAACCAGGCGAGCTTGGGCTCGTTGTGACGCGCCAGCAGCACCAGGTTCTTGTAGGTGGTGTTGCGCAGACTGTAGGGCCGCTTGGTGGAGGGGCCCAAGTGGAGGGCGCCCCCGAAGGGACTGGGTGCCAGCCGCTGGCCCAACGACTGATTGGCACTGGCTTGGCCGCCTCCGTTGAGGCCGTGATAAGTATCATGAGCATCAATGTTGTTGTTGTGACCATTATTGTTCAGCCTGGGCCCCTGCGCGGCCGGCCCACTCCAGCCGGCGATCTGGCGCCTATCCTTAGGCAGGACCGAGCTCACCACTGGCCCAGCTCGGCCACCAGTCGCCCGCCACGCCCCCGACTGGCCTCGGACGGCGCCCGCATTCGAGCGCGGCCCGCCGGAAGTGGCGCCTGGCGACTCGGCGCCCAGTCTGGGCGCGCTGGGCGGCCGGCTGTGGGCGAAGAGGATCTTCTCGCGCGGCTCCAGCTCGGCCGAGGGCCGCTCCTCGTCCTGGTCGTCGCCGTTTCCGGCCGAGGGGCGCTGGTCGGCGGCCCGCACGCAGTCGCACTCGGTGGTGCCCGGCTCGCCGGGCACGCCCCTCTCCGTGGTGGGCCGCTCGGCCTCCTCGCTCGGGGCCGCCGACCAGCCCTGGCCCTCGGCGCCCCCCACCTCCGCTGGCGGCTTCTCCGGCGGCGGAAGCGGCGTCGGCTGCCGTCGCCCGTACACGTTCATGCTCATTTGCGCGTGCCACGCCCCCGCCGGGTGGCTGGTGGGCGTGGCGCGCGCCCCGCCCGCCGAGTGGCGCCTGCTCTTCGGCTGGGCTGCGGGCGGCCCTTGGGCTCCGTTGGGCGCCGCTTGGCCTTGAACGAGAACCTGCTGGGGCTCCTCGTCGGCGTCGCCCTCTGAGTCTTCCGAGTCGCCGCCTTCCTGGTCCTCGGGGTCCGCCGATTCGTCGGGCGGCGCGGCGGGCCGCGCGGGCGCCCCAGTGGTCCGCGACGGCTCAGGCTGCAGCTGAGGGCCGGCGGCGAGGCGGCGCTGCTTGCCGGCCGGCGAGACGCCGCCCCACTGCTCTGGGCGGGCGCTGGGCCGCTGGGCGCGCTTCACGGGCGCGTTCTCGGCCGTCTCGGCGCCGGGCCGCTCGCTTGGGGGCGGCGGCCTCCTGCTTGGCGCCGCCATCGCCCCTAGACTGCCTCTTGGACGGCCCCGCTTAAGCGCAATGGGCCGCTCCAGCTGCTCGTCCACGGCGCTCAGGAACTCGTTGGGCTCCTCCACCTGGCCAAAGCCAGTCTCCGGCGGGCCCTCCTGCGCGTCCGCCCCGTCCGACTGTTCGAAGGCCGTCTCGAAGCGCTGCCGGTGGCCTGGGCGCGTCTGACTGACCGCCGGCGGGCCCGCGCTCACGTACGCCGTCCCGAAGGTCACCTGCTGCGCCTGGTCGCCCGTCTGGCCCTGTCCTTCCGGCTGGGCCACTTCCGCCCCCGCCGCTTGTCCCGCAGGCTGGCTGGCGGGCAGGAGCGCGTCCGAGGCCAGCGGCTGGCCCCCCTGGTTGAGGGCGCGCGTGTGGCCATCCTGCTGCTGGCCCAGCTCGTCCGCCAGCAGACTGGCCGCCTGGCCGGAAGTGAGGCTGCCCACGAACTGGTGCTGGTGCTGCCCCTGGCGGCCCGCAACTGCCGGCGTCTCGTAGGCGTTCAGGTGCGTGTAGGTGACCCTGATGGGCGGCTGCTGCTCGAAGCTGCCAGCGGGCACCACCTGTTGGCCTGCGCTGGGCTGCACTTCGCGCTGGTGGCCCATCGAGTTGCTGGCCGAGTAGAGCTGGTTCGTCTCGAACAGGTGGTGTCTGTTTCCGGCCGGCTGCATTCCAACACCTCCCGGCTGCTGACCCGGGCCGCTTAGACCGCGCGCGGCCGCCGCCAAGGCGGACACGACGCACGAGTTGGGCACGCAGCTGTACTTGATCTTGGCCCCCAGCTGGCCGATGGGCGAGCACACCTCGTTGTCGCTGGCCGTCTTGAGCATGAGCAGTCGGCGCATGGGGTCAATCTGGCGGTGGGCGCCCACGAACTGCTGCTCCTGCTGGCTGGCCGCCAGCGCCAACTGTCCCCCGACTGCCTGGGGCCCACTTCCGCCGGAAACGATCACTCCACCGTACTGCTTGGGGGCCGGCTGGGCAACTGTGAGTGGGGCGCCGATTTGGCCGAGCTGGCTCCAGTTGGGCGGCGAGGGCGTGGCCGAGAATTGGCTCGTGATGAGCGAGGCTGCGTAGGCCGAGTGGTCGACGATGCGCAGCTCGCGGCCCCCACTCTTGCCCGGCTGGAACGAGCTTGGCCTTCCCGCGGGCTGAGCTGAGGCGCGGCGCTCAGACGTCCCCCACAGACTGTCTCTGGCCGCGCGCAGCAGCCCCTCCAGCGCCTCGCCCAGCGCCTGCAGGGGGCCCTGAGGCGCCGCCTCGCGTCGGGCGCCAATCACCAGCGTGGCCCCGGGGAACTGGCGCTGGCCCAGCAGGCTGGCGAGCGAGCTCGAGGGGCCACTTCCGGCGAAGCTTGCGGCCGGCCCAGTGGCCACCAGGAGGGGCTGGTTGTTGCTCGACTGGGCGAGACTGCCTGAGCTGAAGCCAGCCGCCTGCTTGCGCCCCCTCAGCTGGCTCAGCAGCTGGCCCAGCGAGTGCAGCAGGCCGGGCCGCGCGCTCGTGTGCACCTCAATGGTGGTTCCCCCGGGCGTGTCGGCCGGAAGTGGCGCCCCGAAACTGCTCGCGAAGGGCGACGAGGACGCCTGCAGGGGGCCCGTCTGGCTTCCGCTTGCGAGCAGGGCGCTGGCCAGCTCATAGGGGAGCTGGTTTTGGCCGAAGGACATTGGCTGATTTGCGCCGAAGGACATTGGCTGACTTTGACTCGATGACATGAAGCTCTGGCCGAAGGGCGACCCGAAGTGGGCGGGGCTGGCCGACTGGGCGGCCATCTGTTGCTGCTGAGGCTGGCCCGACGCCTGGAGCTTCTTGATGGGCACGCGGGCGATGACGAAGTTCTGCTCGCTGGCCAGGATGTGGTTGACGACCGTGCGGTCGGCCTGGATGATGTGCCTCGGGCGGTCGCAGCGGGCGTGGCTCTGCGTGGGGGGCGCCAAGGGCGGCCCGCTGGGCCACACGCTGCTGGCCGAGGGGGCGTACTGCGTGGCGCCTCGCTGCTGCGCCTCGAACTGCTGCACGGCGGCGGCCGCCAAGTTGGCCGCGCTGATCGCCTCGAAGATGGGAAACTCGCTCGAGTCGCTCGTCTGGTGGTCGAACACAGTGTTCAGCGGCAGTCTAGCTTGCTCTCCCCCGCCGGAAGTGGCTCCTCTCGCCGCCTGCTCGCCAACCGGCCGGGCCGCCCCACTTCCGCTGAACACAGAGTACACCTGCCCGTTGACGAAGACCAGCTCCGCGTGGGGCCCCGACGACTGTTGCTGCTGCGAGCCAGGCGCCTGCTCGACGTCTCCTCCGGCGGCAGCCGCACTTCCGGCCCCGTTCAGCTGCCTGAGGCGGCCCAGAAGGGGGCCCGACTTGCCGCTGGGCTCGGCCGAGCTCGGCCGCAGCAGCGACTTGGCCAGCAGTCTGGAGGGCACCATGGCGAGCAGGTTCTTGGCTCGATGGGGCTGCTGGAGCTGCTGCGACTGCTCGGCGGCCGCCAAGCCGCCCGGAAGCAGCCCCGTGGCCCCAGACACGTGGGTGGGCAGCCGGAAGGAGTGCTGCCGGCCGAGCGCGTCCAGCGGGCTGCTGCCAAGCTGCGGCGTCGCCCCGCCCGGAAGTTGGCCGAGCTGGCGCTGGGCCAGCAGACGGGCGGCCAGCCGGGGCAGCAGCAGGCCGGGCAGGTTCTTGGGCGCTCGCGCGGCCGACTTGGCGCCCGTCTGGCTCGCCACAGCGGCAGCAACAGTCTTGGCGCGCGCGTCCGTCTGCGCGAGACCGCCGCCCACGTGCCACAAGGGCGCCCTCTGCGCCCCCACCAGCAGGCCGCCAGGCACCTGCGCGAGCCCGCCCGCCCACTGGCCCGCCGGCGGAACCGCCGCTTCCGGCGCCACGTGCTTCGGCTGCAACGAGGACTGCACCAGGCGGCTCCAGTCTCCTGCTGGCCGCCTCGCCTGCACGGGCGGCGCCACTTCCTGCTGGACGGGCGGCCGCTGCTTGGGCGCCGGCCAGACGCCGCCGTCAGAGGCCTGTTGCCACTGACTCGAGGGCGACTGTCCCGCCGGCCTGGGCCTCTGCAGCCAGTCTCTGGACGCTTCGGGCGCAAACTGCCCAGACACGCCCTCTCCCTGACTGTCGGGTCCCGCCTTGTGCGGCCGGCCTTGTGCTGAGGCTACTCCTAAGCTCTGGGGCGCGGCCTCGGTGGGCGCGGACTTTGGCTTGAGTGTGGGCGTGGCTGCGGGCTGGGGACGGGGCGGCGTGGGGGGCGCCCTGACGATCAGTTTGTCGCTCAGCTCGTCGGTGGGCGCGTGCATGATCTCGGCCAGAGTGGTGTCTCGCGGCCCATCGCTTCCGCCCGGACTTTGCGTCGCTGGAATTTCCGAGCGAGGCGCCTCGGTGGCGACGCTGGGCGGCCCCGGCGCCGAGCTCAAGTCTGCATCATCCTTTGGGCCCGCACCCACGCCAAGTCGCTCCAGCTCCTCCTTCCTCTTCCGCTTCTTCTTCCGCTTGCGCCTGGGCCTCCGCCTGCTCTGCTCCGGCCGATCTGCCAGCTCGGCGAGCTTTTGAACCTTCAGAATGGACGCCGCTTGGCCAGGCGGCTGTTGCACTCGCCGACTGTCCACTTGGGCGCCCTGACTGTCCACTTGGGCGCCCTCCGTCGGCTGGCCGGCCGAGAACTTGGGCGCCAGGTCGCTGCCGGCTAGCCCAAAGGGCTCGCCCAACAGACTCTGCTCGTTTATCACAGTGTTTGGCATCTGAGGCTGGCCGCCGAGCTGCTCCTCCTGAGCTCCCCTCTGCACCCCACTCGCGCCCAACGCAGTGGCCCCCTCGCGGCGCAACTCTGGCTGGCCGCTCGTCGTGGGCGCCATCTCGCCGCCCAAGCTCAGCTCGTCCGGCTCGCTCGCCTCGTGCAGACTGGCCGCCGACCGATTCATCAGCTCGGCCGCCACCTCGAACAGGCGGCGCTCCTTCTCGCCCAAATTGGCGCTTTCGTTGTAGCTGGCCAGCTGGTTGGCATTGGTCAGCTCACTCTGAGTGTCGTTCGAGCTTGCCAAGACAGTCTGCGGAGCTTCCTGCTGCTGTTTGTGTCGCTCACTGTTGCTCAGTGTGGTTGTTAAATGACTGTTTTCTTCACTCTTTGTTGTGATATTTCTCGTAGAATTTGGCGCCCCCAAGTCGAGCGGCGAGCCAAAGGGGCTTGTTGCGGTTGGCGTTGTGGCGTTTGTGTCCGTCGTCGCATTGGTCGAGCAGTGCGCCAGTTGTGAGTTCAAAGTGATGATGGCAATCAGCAAAAATATTACTACACCTAGTCTGCGGCCCGCGGGCGCCCCCATCGCGCCCAAGGCTCGCCCGCAAGTCTCATGGCCAACTATTGCAATGGGCGCTCGCTCGGCCCTTCCAGCCGGGCGGCCCAATATCACAGATTTGCACTCTCGTGCCTTCTGAACTGCACGCACTGAACGTGCACTTCCGCCGCCACAAAAACAGACGCCCTGAAAGTGGTCTCTGGTTGTTGATGAAGTCTCTTGTGGAAGTCTGTGTTTGTCTTGGTGATATTTGAACAATTTGCGCGCTCTCAATGCGGTGCTTGCAGGCAGCAAGATGCCGCCAGTCTCGAGCCATCTGGAGCCAAATGGAGGCGGCCCGAAACTCGCTCGTCTCAGTCTCATCTTCTTATGCGATTTTATTGCCCAATTTTCTTGCCTCTTCTTTCGCTGTTCGTGCACAGGTCAAACGGATTGTCATTGCTGCAGAAATTCTTCATGATAATTTGATAATTTGTGTCTTGAAATGAACTCTTTCCGATTTGCTCTAAGCGGCTCTTCTGCCTGAATTGCTTCGTATCTGCTCCCCTCGAGCGCCCAATGCTTTGCTTCAGCCTAGGGACTGTCTCTGGAAGTTCTAATTCCTCTTCGGAGCGAGTAACTGTCTGTCTTGCGCGCCGCAAAGAAAGCCGAAATGCGCTGGCCAACTCGCATCCTGTTTGAATGGAAATCGAAAGTGAACGATCTCTTGGGACAGTCCAAACTTGACACGCCCCCACTTGGTGCCAAAAGAGGCAACGAATTGGACTTGCTGGTGGTCCTGCTTGCTGGACACAGACTGTGTGTGTGGGGCGAGCGTTGAGCTTTCAGTTGGCGCTCAACTGAAATCGAGTGATAGCACTCAGAAGTCCAGTGAACCTGTTGCTTTGGTCAGTCACCGGGCGACAAGTGTCGATTGTGCGCCAACGAGTTGGAAGGATGATTTCTCTTGTATCGAAATAGGAAATATTGTCAATCTCATAGTTATTGTTCTCGCGGGAAGCGTGGCAATTTTTGCTTTGCACAATCTGCACTACTTTTAGATGCAGTCTCTCCTCCTCTTTTCCACCCTCTTCACACCTCGGCGCCACTTTGTCACCAGTGCAGGACAACGCAGCTAAGCTAAGCTCAGCTTTCCTAAGCTCACTTTCTATCTCGGTCCTCCTTTTCCGCCTCTTTTGCTCCCATAAAACTTTCCCATTGTTTTCCAAAGCACACTCTTGGACAGTTCATTCACAGCAAGGCGGCCTCTGCTAAGCTCGCACTGAGGCTGAGCACTTCTTAGCACTTCTCAAATCGAGCTGGGCCAGTCGAGTTCCAATATTTTGATACTTCTTTGTTTCTATATTTCGATCTTTCGCTACTTCAACACTTGGACACTTCGGCGAGCGAAATTTGACACCAACGGAGAGAAAAGTCGCTCATTCATTTGCTATTCTTGATCGATTTTTCTCCTCTCGACTTGGCCTCTGGACTTGCGGCAGACTGTTGCTGGGAGGGCCAGATGGTGCACCAATGGAGGTGCAAATTTCTCCTTTTCCTACTTCTTAGCTGCACTTTCGAGCGCACTTTCGGCCGCGCTCGCTCGATGGAAGTTGGATCTCTTTTCTCCCACGCCAACTGGACGGCGACACTTTCCACTTTCCACTCTGGGCTGGGCCCAAAGACTGGCCTCGGAAAAGTGCTCACTTCACGCTCGCTAAGCTGACTAGCTCGCTAAGCTCACTGGCTCGCCAGCCACACAAAAGATCCCGCAGACACGCTCACCTGGCGGACTGTCTCCACTTCCGCGGTGGCCAATTTGCGGGCCTCCAAGGGGGAACAATTTGAGGCTTGAGAGAGAGAGAGAGAAAGGCAAACAGTGTGAAAAGCTGCTGGGCAATTAATGTGGCGACAAAAACAAGCTCGCCGCGCCCAGACACTCTCTTTGGACTCTCTGTGGGCGCCTCGAACACCCAGCAGAGACACTGGCTAGCTGGCTGGCTGGCTGGCTGGCTGGCTGGCTGGCTGGCTGGCTTGCTGGCTGGGGGCAATTATCGGCCGAGACTACGAGCGAGCTTGGGGCAGATTGGGCCAGATTGAGTGGGACGGCGAGAAGTCGTGAAGCAGCTCCTTTGCAGCCGATTGCTGCAGGATGCAAGGACATCTTGCAGGACATCTTGCGCCCACGATGCGCATTGGAGGCGAGCAGTTCAATGGAGCTCGAGTGTGCAGGTCGCCGTTTGTTGCCATTTGGTTGTTGCCCATTGACTCCGCCCAACTCGAGCGGCCTTTGTTGTTTGCGCCGAGCCTAAGGGAGCGCACAGTGCACACTGCAGACTGCACACTGCACACTACACACTACACACTGCACAGTGCACAGTGCACAATGCGGCGCTCCATTGGCGCGCGCCTGCGACAATCGGCCACTTTTCACCTCAAAGGCCAGCCATTGATTCGTCTCCTGCTGCTCATCTGCCTCCTCCAGTCGCTCTCTTGACTGCTTGACCAGGCCACTCTCGAGCTCGAGCGGCCGGCGAAAAACTCTCGCCAATTGCGACGACACTTTTCACCGCTGCTTCTTAAGCCCTAAGCTCTGTGTCTTGCTCCTCAAAGGTCTTCTGCCAGTGACTATACTCCGAGACACTCCTAAGTGGCGCCGAGCGGGCAATGCAACTGGGCCAGCTTCCTCCAGTTTGCAAACATATTTATTGGACGCCCAACTCTTTGGCGAGCTTCTCCGCGGCGTCTCCTCGCAACTCGCCGAGCTTCCCACAGGCAATCTCGAGCCCCTTTTGTCGAGGCGCCGAGTGTTTCAAATTTCCAATATGAGTCCGCCATATTGGAGGCACGAGCGCCCGGAGACAGTGACACGCACGAGTGGGAGTCTCTCTCGCCTCTTTTGCCGCCCTTCTGGACAAATCAATTTCGCCTTTTTTTGTGGAGAGACGCTTTTCGGATTATTGGGCAAAGTGTGGCCAAAGTATCGTGAAGAGTGTTGTGAAAAGTATTGCAAAAAGAGGCGACAAAAGTGAGCAGCTCCGGGAAGTGAGACAGACTTATAAAAGTGAGCCGGCCGGGAGCTGCACAGTGCACAATGCACAGTGCACACAAACAACTAGGGCGCCCAAGCAGAGTGGAAAAGCGGCGCGCTACACACGCTCAGTATTGGCCAAAAATATGGTGACAAATTTCCGTGCAGCGCAACGCAGAAATATCACCATACTTTTGTCGCAAAGTCTCAAGCGCCCGTTTCAATTTGAATTGGGCACGAGCGAGCCGCTTCGGATGCGGCTCCTAAGCAGCGGATTGGCGTGCGCCTTCTGTGCATTCCGATTGCGCGTCACGATCTTGGCCTCTGGGAGGCGGTTTCATCTGGCTAGCTGGCCGCAATCTGGCCACTCGACACCAACAGACAGTGAGCGGCCCCCTTTGAGGACAATTGGCGTTTGCTTTGGCCTAGTGGCGGAAAAGTGTGCCAGTCGGGCGGGCGGAAGAGAGAGAGAGAGAGAGAGAGAGAGATTGGCAAAGTGGAGGCGAATTTGGAACGCGATAATGAGCAGAGGAAACATTCCAGCATTGCAGGCCCACTTTTCAATGTCGCCGGCGCTTGCAAACAATGGGCAAACGGGCGCCAAATTTGCCCACATGCCTGCCCTAAGGAAGGGGGCAAGAAGGCGTCCTGAAGTGGCCGTCTGATCAGAGCCAATCAGGCGGCCGAGTTGCAAGTGGCAGGCCTGTGCTTCGGCAGGAAGGGGGCGCACTTTGTTGCGAGTGCTCGTCCGCTGGGCCAGAGGCGAGCAATCACGAATTAGAACTGTGTCTGTGTCGCCAAACGGAGACAGAGAGAGAGAGAGCGGCCAATGGTTGCGAGGAGGAGCCAAGATGAGTCAATTTGAGAGGCGCCGCTTCGCGCCACTTCGGAGCATCAACTCGTTAGCAGCGCACTAGTAGCAGAGCTAAGGTGCACTCTGCGCGACACCTTAGCTCACTGCAGACGCACTCTGCACTGCAATCTGGCCACTGCGTTGCACAATCGAACGGTGGAAACAAATTTGCTCGCTCATTGTTCTTTTGTTTTGTTGTGCCTCGACTGCTCAAAAAGCGCTTCATCGCTGGGCCAAACTTCCAGCTAAGGTCTAGTAATAACAACAACAACAAAGAGCCTCAAATGTGATTGTGTCTCCTTGTGACTGGCCGCTTCTCGCCGAACCGAAAGTGAGTGGCGCCACTTTTCAGGTGCAAAGTGCGAGCTGCCAGAGGCCAGCCGTCAAACGAGCGGCCAACTGACGACTCCATCTGACCATTTGGCCAGCTCGTTGGCCCAAGCTAGTTGTCGCAAGTGGCCAGCTTCGGTCCAGCAGCAGCAGAGCTTGGCCAACAAGCCGCTTTTTCGCAAAAATTTCCAAGCTTCTGACTTCGAAAGCGAGCCCTAAAAGAGCTAAGCTAAGGCCCAGCCGAGCTCTGGGAGGAGTGATGCTGGAGCTTAGCTTAGCGAGCTACACTTTGAGGGCTAACCTAGAATTGCGGCTCGTCTGCACGTCCAGTTGGTCTACTGAGTTTGTTTGTCAAGTTCAGTCGGTCGGCCAAGAGGTGGACTTGGAAGAGCAAAGAGATTGCTCTTTGGGCGCCTCACGAGAGCTGCACAGAGCAAACAGAACAATATTTCAAGCAAAGATGTGCTCTGTGAGGCATCTTTTCGAAGCTCTTCAGTGCAGCAGAGAGGCAGTGCAATACTCAGAGCAGTGCAGCTCGCCACTTGCCCTAAGGTCGCGCAATTTCACTCACTTTCTTTCCACTTTTTGAACAGTCCGAAAGGTCCGAAAGGGCGCCCTCCGAGCGAGCCAGTGGAGCCATCGTCTGGCCAATAAACTCGCCGCCAACTGTGTGTGGGGGCCGCGCAGTGTCGCTTGAAGAGGGCGACAGTGAAGGTTTAGGATGGAAAAAGGAGCAAAAGGAGCAAAAGTCGCTGGGGCAAAGGAGAGACTGGGGCTGGTGAGCAGTGAACTCTGTCAGTCTGCTCTGTCACTCAGTCGGCGGTGAGCTCGTCTCGCTCTTCAGCGAGTTGAGCTCTCTCAAATGGTGAGCTCAACTGGCCCGATTGGAATCGATAAACGATTCCAATTGGGCGCCATTTGAAGCCATTTGAATAGCAGACTGAAGCTTGTGTGCAAGGCTCGTGAACTTGCTTGTTTTCCGCAACTCCACCAGAGCCAGTCTCTGGCCGCAAACTGGCGCCAATTCGCTTCGTGGGGCTTCTCCTTTTTTCATCGCCGAAGTTCAACCACAGACAGTAGCTAACTGAACTTCGGCCAGCTCCATTGGCGACCGTTGGCCTGCAATCAGCGCCGTGAACTGCGACCAACAATTCGGCCAAATTCCAGCCAGAAGACGAGCCGCTTTGTGAGGAAAAAGGGCCAAAAGGGAGACGAGAAATCACTCTCGCCCGGCAGCCCTTTGTGGCTTCCCTGCGGCCGATTGGCGGCCGATCCTCGTCCTCGGTGGCGCCCAACACAGTCTCTGGAGCCGCAAACTCTCACCCTGATTTGCATAATCCGCGCTCGTTTGTGTGTGCGTGTGTGCGATCGTGTGTGCGTTCGGCGCTTCCGCTGGGGCGCCGCTGGGCAGCCTCCGTTCAGTGGGCGGCCTCTGTTCACTGTAGCTCGCCAGCCGCGCACTCCTCTGCGCGTAATTCGAGCCCCAGTTTCATCCTTCGGGCCGCCTCGCTCGCCCTTTGCTGCCTGGGAGAGGCGTGACACTTGGCTAGTCTCTGTGGAGGGCGAGACTGCGGCGAGACAGTCATGCCAAGCTAGTTGCTGGCGCCAAGCTAGTTGCTGGCGAGCTCGATGGGCGCCCAGTGGAGCTCAGTAAAGTTTAGTGCACTGATACTGACCGTCCGCAGACTGTCTGTGGGCGGACAATCTTTGGGCAAGCACAGAGCGAGAAAGATGGACACAAACATTAACATGATTTCGGTCTCAAATTGCCAACCGGCGCCAAACGAAAACGAAAACGGAACCGGAAACGAACGGCTGCTCGATGGGGCGCGCTTGGTGGGCGGCGATGGAATTGGCGCAACGGAAATTCTGCACACTGTCTCAGACTGTCCTCCCAAACGGAGACGCACAATTGCCGCCAGCAGGGGCCAGTGGTGGGCAAACAAATTGAAACAAGTGGCGATGGCGCGCGAGCAACACGCGCCTCAAATTACACAACAAACTGCCCACCACTGACCAGCTCAGATGGTGCAGTCTGCTCTGTGCATGGTCATGAAGCGCCGAGCTCGCTGCCAGGCTCAAGCTCGGGCGTCGAGTCTAGCTCAAGCTCGAGCTCGAATTCGAGCGCCTCCTCTTCGTCCAGAAGCTCGGCGAGTCCCGAGAACTCGCGCCGGCCGCACAAGAAGGCAGCACAAGAAGTGGCCCAAAATGGCCACACACAGTCAACGACAGAGGCAGACTGCGAGCATGGCCGAGAAACGGACTCTGGCCGAGAGATGGGCCGCCGTTCGAAGGAACTCGAGCGGCGCCCAACTGGCCGCCGTGCAGACAAACAAGATCGCGAGCTCGAGCGCACACAGTTGCCACCAGCAGACCTCCAGACTGGCCGCCTTGCCAGCTCGGACGGCTGCCAGTCGGCGCTCAATAACGGCAAGATGGCCGCCACTGCCGCTCGAGCTAATCTCAACTCACAGGCGGCCCATCAATCGGGCTTGGCGGACGATCAATTAGATTGCGGCCCGCGCGAGTCTGGGGGTCACGCGGAGCAGCAACGCCCCACTGGACAGCCGCGAGGTCCACTCCTCGAGGGCGCGCGCACTTCCGGCGCCCAGGCCGAGCTTAGCGGCCCGAAGGGGCCCAGCGGAAGCGCGTGGGACGCAGCCAGCGAGCACTACTACTCGTCGGCGGGCCCGGCGAGCTGCGCGCCCGCGGGGGCCGACAAGCTGCTTCCGGGGGAGCCGCTGATCCGGCCGGCGTGCTGGCAGAACAGGACGCTGATCGAGCTGAGGCACACAGCGCGCCAGCAGCAGCAGCAGCAAGTGTACTCCAATCTGGCCATATCCCAGCGGAGCGCGGCCGCCATGGAGCTGGCCAGCATTGAGCAGCGCCATTACAACCAATTGCAGCAAGACCAGTTTGAACAGTTGCAGCAAGACCAGCTGCAACAATTTCAGCAGGACCAGATTCAACAGAATTTCCATCAGGAACGATTTCTGCAGCAAAACAGAGTCTTGGTGAACAGGAAGGAGCCCAACGGGAACCTGTACTGCGCCATCCACACGCTGGGCAGACCGGCGGCCGGCCGGCAGCCCTGCAAGAGCGACGCGCAGCTGGGCGGCGCCGGAAACAGTCTGGCGCCCTACCAGATCTACAAGAGTCCCACGCTGGGCTCCTTCCAGCTGCAGGAGCAGCAGCAAGGAGTGTCTTCCGCCCGCAGACTGCCCGCGGGGCTGCCCGAGTTGCCGGCGGGCGTCCAAGCGGTGGGCGAGGGCGCGGCCACGCTCGGCCAGCGGCCCTTCCTCAGCTCGAGCGGGCGCCACTTGTTGTCGAGCAACTCGGGCGCCAGCACGGCGGGCCACTCGTCGCTCGACTCGGGCCGCCTTGACGAGCGCGACAACAACATCAACAACCATTATTCGAGCGCCCTCGCCGCCAACAGCAAGTTCACCTTCCACTGGGCAGGCCGCCCGCTCGAGCCCAGCCAGACGGCCGCCCCCAAGCAGCCGGCCGACCACTGTCTCCCCCCCTACGAGGCTGCCCTGCGCGCCGGCCTCCACCCCGACCAGCTGGCCACTCTGGGCTGGCCGACCGAGCAGGCGGGGGGCGTGCCGGGGGCCGGAAGTGGGGCGGCAGGCAAGCTTTGTGCGAGGGAGTTGCGGCTTCGCGGGCGCCGGCCGAAAGACAACTCGCACTCCAGGGCCAAGAGTGCGGCCCTCATGTGTGTGCTGGTTCCTTTGGCTGGCCTGCTGCTGCTTCTGGCCGCCTTCCAGGCCAACTTGTTCCAGCCCAAGCTCGTCCCCAATGGTAAGTAAGAGCGGCCAATTATTGTCTCCGCGGACAATTGGGAACTGGGCGTCGAAGGGGCGCCCCCGAACGAGGGAGCCAAATCAAATTAGACGCCCGGCGGCGAACGTGATGAAAATTGGCGCCCTCAGTGCTCGGACACTCTTTTACTTGGCAGCACTCTCTCTCTCCATCGAGTGCCTCTGCCAAATATTGATCGAGAAATGCGCATCACGAGCGGCCAAACTTTTTCCCCGAGCTCTCTCGGCGGGCCGGAAGCGAGCTAGACAGTAGTCGCTCGTTGCAACGAACACAAAGACCCAAGTGGGCGCCGCTCCCTGTCCCTTGCGCCCGCGGCTCCTCATCAAGTGGGCCCCACTTCGCTTCCGGCCATTTGGGCGCCCATTTGGCTCCTCGAAGCTAGACTGGTGGGCGCCCTCAAGGCGTGTTTGCAATCTTTGCATCGCCCACCAAGCAGACATGCAAAGGCCCGGCAAGACTTTGGCTGGTGGGCCGCAAAAATCCGCTCGGCCTAATAGCAATAATGCAAACTGACAATTCAATTTTCGCCCCCAACTTGCGCCAACTCCAAACTCTCAACTCTCTCATCTCCGGCCACTCGTTGCCTCTCTCTCTCTCTCGGTCGTCCATCTTCATCGTGCAACTCTCCTCAACTCGCGACTCGCGCGCCCATTTGGGGCCCATTAACGCGCCCAATCCAATGCAGCGCCGGCCAGCAGCCTCCAGTGGCCACCAACGGCGGGCCAGCTCCCAAGCGGCGCCGGCGGCCTGGCCATAATGCCGCCCATGAAGCCGCCCACTGGCCCGCTGGAGACGAACAACCTAAACTACCCGACTGGCCAACTATTATTGGCCAGTGGCGGACAAAACAATGCAGCAGCCAGCCAGCAGCAGACGACGGCCACTCGTCAACAAATTGGCCGCCACTCATTTGGCTCGGCCAACACTCCATTGGCTAACGGCATTATTAATACACAAACGCCTCTCGTTATGGGCCACCAAGGGGGCCAACTGTTCCCTCCCTTCGCTGTGATAGGCAACCAGCAGCAGCAGAAGCAGCAGCAGAAGCAGCAAATTCCATTAGATGTAATTGCCAACCAGGAGCTCCAACTGCTCCACAGACAGCAGCAACAAAAGTGGCCCCTTCTCGCCGGCAAGGCTCCCTCGCTGGCTGACATGCAACAACAAATGACACTCGCCGGCCAGCAGCAGCAGCCAGACACTGCCAAGGGGCCGCTCACGGCCACCACTCTCAACGGCTTAGACCTTCAGCCAAGCTCAAACGGAAGCTCCGCCGCCGCCACGCCGAGCCCCTTCTGGCACCCCAAAGCCGAGCCCTCCACGCAGAGCTACTGGCTCGGCTGGCAGGCTCACTCCCTGGCCAATGGTCAGCCGCAAAACGAGTCCGCCGCTCATTCCGGCCGCTCGTCCTTGCTGGCCGGCTCTTGCCAGCTGCAGTTTCCAAATGACCAGTGCTCGGGCAACGGCCACTGCTCACAGCTCACCGGTTTGTGCGCCTGCTCGCCCGGCTTTTCGGGGCCCACCTGTGCCATAGGTGAGTACCCTTCAACCAACTGGGCCAACTATTTCCTAATCTCTGCCCGACAAAGAGGCCTCGAAAAAGAGCTAATCCATTGCAGGAACTCCAGTTCAGCTTGTCTAACTAGTTTTGTCACTCTCCAAAAAAACTCTTAATACTCTCCAAAAACTCCTGAAACTTTATAAAAACTCTCTTAAAAATGTCTCCCAGCCAATTGCGGCCGCAACTGCTCGCAAAGGGGCGAGTGCAAACTGGGCCCGCCGGCGCCTAAGGGCCAGGAGCTGGAGGCCAGTCCCGAGCAGCAGTCTCTGGGCTTCGGCTCGCTCAGCTGGTCCAAGGCGGCGCTGTCGCAGTGCAGCGGCGACGAGCAGCAGCAGAGTGGGCAGACTGTGCACGGCGCCCAGTCGAGTGGCCACTCTCAGGCGCCCCAACTGGCCGCCCAGTGGTCTTGCCGCTGCGAGGCCGGCTTCACGGGAGCTGACTGTTCGCGGCTCAAGGAGCTGAGCTGCGGCGACGAGCTCGACAACGATCTGGACGGTTTGGTGGACTGCGAGGACGAGGACTGTTGCGAGCAGCCGGTGTGTCGCGACAACCTGCTCTGCTTCAAGTCGCCCGAGCCGGTGCGCGCCCTTAGAGCCGCCCGGCTGGCCGCCCTAAGGGCGCCTTCCGGCTCCTCCGAGCTGGCCACCGACCACGCCCAGTTGGGCGCCTCGGACGCGGCCGGCTTCTTCAACAAGTGGCGCTTCCTCATCGCAAACGGCTCCGTCCAGTCGTACGCCCAGCCGCAAGCCTTCGACCGGCGCCGGGCGGCCGTCCTCAGGGGCCAGGTGGTGAAGGGGGCGCTGGATGGAGTGTTTGCGGGCGGCCACGCCCCCGCGGACAGTCTGTGGGCGGGCGCGAAGGGCAGCACGCAGAACGAGCGGCCGCCCATCGTCAGCGTCCGGGTGAGTGTGCTCGAGTATGCGGCCTTTGGCTTCACGCTCAGCAGAGGCGACGGCTACTTCGACCTGCTGGTCAACGGCGACGAGTGGCTCACCCTCATCTTCCACCGGCAGGCCTACACGCCCCTCAAGCGGCGCCTCTTCGTGCAGCCCAACAGGATCAACGTGCTGGCCGAGCAGGTGGAAATGTGGCAACCGGAAATGGGCCAGAAGGGGGCCCTGGAGCGGGCCGAACAGGCGGCCGAGCAGAAGTCGCCCATCCTGAGCTCACGCAACTCGATGCCCTTCCATGGCCTGGGCCTGAGCTTGGCTCTGGCGGCCAACGAGGCGCAACACAGACCTCAGCAGCAGCAACAGTCGCCCAGGAGCGCGGCCTTCGTGGGCTGTCTGGTGGGCCGCCTGATGCGCCTCTCGAGCGGCTTAGGTGCGGGCGACTCGGACGACTCGCCAAACAGTGCAAGGGAGCAGCAGCTCGAGGAGGAGCCGCTCATTTTGCTTGACGACGATGGCCGGAAGTTGGACAAGTTGCGCGCCTTCTCGCTCGCCAGTGGACCCAAAACGGCCTACCAAACGTCCATCGAGACGCGCACCCAACTGGGTCCCATTCAGTACAACTCGGCCCACTTCCAGGCCTCCAATTCGGCGGCCAAACCAACTGTGTCCATCCAATTGATCGGCGCAACGCGAACACTTGACTCCCTGAAGAGACTACTTTCAATCAGGCTGCACCTTGACATCGAGGGCCAGAGCAGAAATGTTCTCTTCGGACAGGCGGAGCTGCTTCCGGGTTTGAGCTACCAGTTTGCGTGGAACAGGCGCAACGTTTACGGTCAGAAAGTGTTCGGTTTTGGCGAGATGAACATCCGGGTGGAGTACGAATACTCGAACGAGTTGCAGGAAAACAATGGACCTAGAGGCCAGAGGTTGCAGTGGAACTTGCTTGAGAGTGCCAAGATTTGCAACCAGCAGCAAAACTATTTGGAATGGCAACACTTGGAGAGGAATCTGCACCAAATTGGGCCCCAACTGGAGCGACATTTGTCCAGAAGAGGTGTCACATTCAGGAGGAGAATCTTCCTCGAGGCTAACCAGCCGAAACAGTACGCGGAAATTGGCAAATGGAGCCTGAACAATCTGGCCAGACACTTTGATGCCCAGCAAAAAGTGCTCTACTTCTCCTCCACCTGGATGCTGCCCTTTCACCTGGTCTATCCGCCAGTTGTGGGCCCCCCACTGAGTCTGTCCAGCATGAAAACAATCGAGAGGCTCCCAAACTTGAACTTGGCCAAGCCGAAGCTGTTTGCTCAGCCGGCCGAGAGCAGCCCAAGCGGCAACAACAACAACAACAACAACAATGGACACAATCACAATGAGCCGCTCAATTCGGGCAAACTGGTCTGCAATGGGCCATTGAATTCGATATTTTTCATCAGATTACAGCATCACAACAATGAAAATGGTCCAAACAATGCTCGTCTCGTGCAGTACTCGTGGGCCAAACACCAGCAGGGTGGCGAGAAACTGCTCCTGGATGTTCCTCTCTCGACCTTGACCAGCAAGTTTGGCGCCCCCTTTCAGCACCAACAACAACAACAGGGAGCTCTGCTCTCGTCCCACCTTCTGGCCAATGATTTGCATTTGTTGTTTAACAATTTCGAATCCTCCCTCTATATAAGCTCCAAATCGGCCGGCAAAATGGTACGCATCTCAATGGCCAGCCTGGTTTTGCTGAACAAAACTCTCAATGGAAACAGTGTCACTTTGGACCCGGACGACGAGATTGACATTGAGCCAGTTTGTGGCTTCCACAATGGAAGATCGCCAGTTATAGAGTCTGGCAATTTTCTCCCATCATCTGGTGACCAGCAGCAGCCAGTTGTTAAACAGTGCAAATTTGCTAAATTTGACTCCATCCATTCGCTTGCTTTGGACGAACACAATCAGTTGATGTACTTTGTCGCCGGGGCCGCAAACATCATGGTTGTGGACCTGAATTCTAACATCGTTGTCAGCCTAACTCACTTGCAGCAAGAGCTCTACAACAACAACAACAACAACAACAACAACAAGCATAACAAACAGCAAGACAAACGACACGCCTCCCCATGGCGCATGGGGACGCCATTGGAGCACCAAGCTGGAGCCTCGAGAGGGTGCCTTTGGGAGGCTCGAGTCGAGTTGGAAAGGACCTTGCAGGAGTCTGATTACAAGGCCCAGCACGTGCGCTCGCTTGTTTGGAGCCAGGCCGACTCGTCGCTCTACTTTGTGGATGGGAACGCAATTGTGGCCCTGAGACAAGATTTGACCCTCCAACTGGTGGCCCTTGGACACAAATTTGGCCACTTGGCGGGCGCCTTACTTGAGCAGCAAGGTGGCAAATCATTTCGCCATTATCAGCAACAAGAAAAAGAGTGCAATCATGAAAGAGGTCCTCTTGGTTCAATCAAGTCAATCACAATGGACGAATCCAACGGCTTCGAGCTGCTGGTCGTCCACCAATGGCAATTGGACCAACAACAACAACAACAACAACACCAACAGCAACGACAAGAGGCCAGATTAACACTGAACAACAAGGACAACAAATACGATGCAACTGAGGAAAGAAAAACCCCCGGCCATTACTATCTGGCCAAAATTGGCCTAGGGCCCAGGTGTTTGTCTGGCGGCGAGGCTTTGCTTGACAGAAATGGATCGAGCAGCATCGGTCTTGGTCAAATCAATATTTTCGATCTGCATTCGAGCCAATCCACTTGGAACGGTCTCATTCAGGCAGTTTCCTCGCCAACAGTCCCACCAAGCGTCCATCCGAAGTCGAGGCCAATCAATTGGGCCCAGCTGGCCAGACGGCCCAAGTTTGGCTCCCACTCAAATGATTGGATTCCATTCATTCATTTAAGCTCCCCCTTTTCCACTACTGGCGGCCAAACGAGCAATGGTTTCGCAAGGGCCGATTCCATCGAGATAAACCCAATTGATGGATCAATATTTGTCCTCGATTGGCGGGATCAATCTGTGCGCCAAGTGAAGTCTTATTCGCCCCAAGAGTTCAATTCAATTGGCGGCGATGTCCAAAGGGTCTGGGAGGCAAGTGAGCAGCAGCAGCAAGCATCTAGCAGATTGTCCCCGTCTGGCCCGAGGCGACAAACTCCAGACTCGTCGGACCAGCGGCCACTTTGGTCGCCCAATACACAGCTGCGACTCGTCACTGGCGCCACAAATAACACCAGCATCCCTAATAACCTTTTGTTGCTCAGAAATCCCATTGATCTCGACGAAGAGATGGAATTCCATTGGCCTAGTGGACTTTTGCTGAGCACCAGCAGGAGCCAACCATATGACAAGACCACTGCAGTCTTCGAGCCTCTTGCGCCATCTAGTTCTGGGGCGACAAAACTGCAGCTTGTCTATAAAACTTTCACTCGAAACGAGGATTCCCAGAGTCTCGGGCACATTGTGGAGCAGGAGGACCAGGACGAAGACCAGCCGACTTTGCTCCAGATTGCCAGTCTGAGTAAATCTCCTCACAAGGGTCCACAGGAACTTTTGGCCCTCGATTCAGTCATAAGGTCAACTTATCGGGAGGGACACAAAACTTCAGAGGAGGAGTATCAACTTCTCAGAGATGATAGAAGCCTCAGACTGAACGTGGAATCGATTGTTTCCAACCAAAGGAAACTGTGTCAATTCAATCATGACACGTCGGGAACTTTGGTTAGGGTGGTCGAGCTTCCATTGAGAAACAATTGGACTGAACTGGTTTATGATCCCAAAGACTACCTCTTAAGAAATGTGATAATAAGCACAAATACAATGGAATCTCAACCCACAACGAGCCACCAACAACAAGTCCAATCGAAAGGCTATTTCAATGTGCCATATCAGAATTACCTATATCAAAATTATAATCAACAGAGACTCGCGGACGACAATAATCAAAATCTTCACCAAGGACTGAAGAGATCAACAAATCGGATCGTTTACGATAAAGTTTTTAATCATTATTGCGACTTGTTCCTTGTTGACATGTGATAACAACATTATTGCTAGCAATCATAATAAAAAATTTGGTGATTTCTTTTCTGATTAACATGGCCTCTCGTTGTTGGAGCATATCCAACGATAACAATGTAAATCTTTTTTTTTCCAATAACATCTTAAGTGAAGAACACAAACAACAAGTAAGCCACGATGGTTCTTTTAGATCATGCAATCATTGTAATCTGGCTTCATTTAATAACTTTCTGTATCTTCTTTCTTGACTATTCTATTATTTCATCTTAATGGAAAAGTTCTAACTTATATAGAACTGCTGAGGACGAGTCTATCGTTTGTTTCTGATTGGTTGGTCTGCATTCAAAATCTATGCAGACACTTTAGTATGTGCAATTTTGGGAAGCTCCCAATGAGTGAGCGGACTTCATACGTCACATACCTTCTGACAAATAAACATTTCATAAACTCGACTCTCTCGTCGATTGGCTATACAGTGACAACTAAAATCCTTTGACTAGGTCTTGGCATTCATGAGGCTCAGTAAAAGTCGAAGTTTATCTTGAAGTAGACATAAGGATAATACTCTTGTTGGCCCAGATTTAAACCGGGTATGTCGTCTACAGGACCCTGAGATACGGACGTATCGAGGTGTGAGTAAAGCTGATTGAGAACTTCTCTTAATTTTCTTGTCTGCTTTTTACCTGGTTGAATTATAACAGCCAAAAAATTCACAGGTAAACCGTAACGCAAGATTGACTCGACGAATAATCTTAAAGTTTTAACATGTATCCATGCGACAAAACACTCACTGAAGTTCACTTTGAGCCAACGCAATAACTGTTGAAATTGTTTCTTCTTAGTTTCTTCTAGTTTTGCTAGCTCTGTCTGACCAGCTTTGATATCCGATTCATTATATTTGAAATCTCTAACTACGAATTTTCTTTCACGTGCCTTGACTTTAAACTCATCGACTACCTTATAAAATAGAGTTACTGTAAACAAACCATGATCATCATCTTCGTAGATTAATTGCGACGATCTTGGAACAACCATATCGGTTAACTTTTCATAGTTTAACATCCAATCTTTGTAATAAGCTTTGGGAACAACAACTAACAAAGTGGAAATATATTCGCTATCTAAAACAAAATGCTCACGCTTGACGAGATCAGATAGATTTCTAGCTAGTAAGCTACCAGTTTGTTTCCTCTCAATTGATTGCAACGCACCTCGAATTGCACTATACTGCGAAGATTTCGTTTTGAGATCAGCATCAGTCTGGCCAACTTGCTTGCTGATCAAGTCGTGTAATGATTTTAGAGACTGCTTTATGGGAAACTTGGCGATATCCCATCTAAAATGGGTGAGATACTCGCGCAGATCCATATTGTTGGCTAACAATTGCTCCTTCAAGGGTGTCTCTTTGCGGCTCTCCATTGTGTCAGCTATAGCTGAGGCCAACTTGTGACAAACCACCTCAACATACTGATCCAATTTAGCTAAATCATCACTGAGTCCCACTAGTGTATCCAGGGTACCCACCTTTAGATCTGGTATATTGAATTTGTATAGTTGGCACAAGTCTGGATATTTGCCTGTTGTTTGCTCAAGCCTTTGCCAAGTCTGTTGGCAGGTTTTTTCGCCAGGTGCTGAGATTAGCCAAAATTCTGATGCCATTATTCAGGATGCCGAATGTTGGAAGTTTGCCGTGATCAGATCGGTTTGGTTCGGAAAAACAATATCAGAATGAGGTCGATTGTGTCTCCCTGGTAAGCTTGAAATTAATATTTTTTTCTGCTAGCTAGTGGTATCTATCCATCCATCTAACAGCTAGGCAAACATTGGATATTTTTTTGTTTGGTAGATGGTAGAAGCATTTTGAGAGGCGTGAATTCTAATCAAGTGTAGAGAACTGCGGGAAGCGCAAAATTTTGACGCACCCGGGTCGAGCTTCTCACAAAGGCATTCCGAGTTGTGTGAGACGGCTGGCAATAGATTCTCAGCTTGAGCTGGCCAGCTCTGCATAGATTGTCCATAACATTCCCATGCGAGACCAGTCCTCTCAGCGAGAGCCTGAGACTCCCGCTGGGCCTGGCTCATTCTCTCAGCTCTGTGTGTTTCCGAACCAGGCCAGAAATTCCAAATTCTCCATCAGAGCTGTTTGCCCGGCAAAAACACACAGATTCTAGTGCGCTGCCACACAGACACTGTGCGCCATTCTCGAACTCAACAACATCAGCCCACATCAAAATCCTTTGCTGAGGTTGTCGGCGCGCCTCTTTACATTAATCATCTCTCGAATGCTGATGAATCATGTGGTTTTAATCTCAGAAGGTATTCTATTCAACAAATATCTCTCCACCTGTTTGCCGTCTCTGCTACTGCAAATCAAGACGAACAACTTATACCATGTCAATGAATATATTGTGTGATTCCATTTTTTATTATTGATCGGATGACACTATTACTTGAAAGCAATTCATATCACTTATAAAAGCAATTTTCGTTTTATCCAAACTCTATGATTGTCGAAACAATATCTATGAACCTTCTTTGAAGCACCTACTTAATCTAAGATTGAGTAGACAACATCATGGTCAATGATCCCAGTTATCCTCAAGATTTCACCGACAATGGTGCAATCCATGTGCAAACTAATCTGTCTGACAACAATTCAAATATAATGGTTAACCAGCATGCAAATCAAATTAAGAACGGGACAACTAGTACAACTAGTATGATGAATAATGCGCCTGCTCCTCTAGCAACGACCACCACCACAACCCAAATAGAAACTATTTATACAAATCAAAAATCTAACTATGACATAGCCTATGGAACTGCCGGGCAGGTCGACCTTCAAGTGCCACATCTTATCCAGACACAACCCACACAAATGTTATGCAATCCAGCACATCAAACAATGAACACAATCAACGAACCAGTCTATGGGATAAATAGGCTGGGAGCCATCGCATTTATTGGACAACAGCCGACAACATCGTCCGGCATTAATGTTCACGGAAATTTAGGCGAGGTAAGATGGAGAGATCCACAGCTTGAAGAGGTCATCGAATTCCTTAGTAGTCCCGATCCTATGGTTCGTGCTAGTTCAGTTGCCTACTTGCAGCATTTATCTTACGCCGACGATGTCATCAAGCAGAGAGTTAGGCTTTTAGGCGGAATAGCCATCCTGGTAGATCTGTTGAACAGAGACATGATTGAAGTGAAAAGGAACGTGTGTGGCGCCTTGAGAAATCTAAGTTATGGAAAGAAAAATGACGACAACAAACGTGCCATAAGAGACGCGCAAGGGATACAAGCCCTTGTTCGAACCTTAGCTGAGAATCCTGACAATGAGATACGAGAATCTGCCACCAGTGTTCTATGGAACATGAGTTCTTGCGAAGATGTAAAATGGTCCATTGTTGAAGAGGCTCTGGACCTCCTTGTCTCTGTCATACTGATACCCTACACTAATTGGTTCAAAAGCAATATAGGCCATTCTCAGCAATTTTTACCCACCGTTAGTGAAACCCATTGGTCCACCGTATTCAGGAACTCTACCGGAATTTTGAGAAATATTTCTTCGGCTGGAGTTCATGCTCGTAAGCAAATGAGGGAATGTCAGGGTCTTATTGAGTCACTCTTTTATATCATCAACTCATCGATTAGCCGCAACGACGTTGAAAACAAACTAGTTGAAAATTGCGTTTGTATCCTCAGAAATTTATCGTATAAATGCCAGGAAACTCAAGATCCAGATTATGATAAACATTCCTACAATCATAGTCTCACAGACTCAACACCTAACTCCATGCAAAACAGCCCATCATCACCGACCTCATCAGCGAACTTCTCGACGTCCCTCATGGGCCATGTCAGCTCAAAGGTTACAGATAATCTAGGTTGTTTTGGCTTCAAGAAACGCTCACGCTCCAAATCCAAGTCTAGATCCGGATTGTTGTCAGGATCCTCAACCAAGAATAATTCATCAATCGACAACTCAGAGCAAACTTCAGCCTCTCCGAACGATAGTAGACCTTCCGCTCTCCTTCCGCCTCACCACCCATCGAATTTACAAATGAATGGTACAAATCAATCCGGCAAGATTATGCGGACCTCAACTCAGATTGGAAATTCAGCTCAGTCGAACGCGACACTCCCCAGAGCTGGCATCTCGAACATACCCAGTAATGTGAATTCAACAACATCTGGTGGTCAAAATCTACTCTGGCACACGGATGTTGTTAAACCATACTTGGCACTATTATCAGGTTGTTCTAACTCGGAAACACTGGAGGCTGCGGCAGGGGCAATACAAAATCTTGCAGCTTGTTATTGGCAACCCTCAGTTGAGATCAGAGCAGCTGTAAGAAAGGAGCGAGGCTTGCCCGTTCTCGTAGAGTTACTTCGGATGGATAGGGATCAGGTCGTTTGTGTGGTAGCCACCGCATTGAGGAATCTAGCTATCGATCAGAAAAACAAAGAACTAATAGGAAAATATGCAATGCCAGATCTAGTAAACAAATTGACAACTGGCCTCAATAATCAGGAATGTCCATCGGATGATACGATAGCTGCTGTGCTAGCAACCCTACATGAGGTCATATCAAACAATGTTGACTTTGTGAGATCTCTATACGAAGCTGGAGGTCTGAACAAGTTAACATTCCTAGTTAGAAACAAGACTAGATACTCATCCCGTGTCCAGCGCTTTGCTGCTCAGGTAAGTTTGCTCTCTAAGTTCACTAGATATCATTCCCGTTTTTCTAAATTTTATCCTAACATCTATTCCATACCTCTCCGAATATAGGTGTTGTTGGATATGTGGAAGTTCACGGAACTCAGAGAATTATACAAGAAGGGAGGATGGAAAGAAAGTCATTTTGTTATCAGGCCGCAGATGAATAGTAAAAATTCTACCTACTCTGTTAATTCTAACACAATTGAGAGACCGATCGCTAGTCAGCAGGCAGACCGATCAAGCAGCAACAGAAATCTAAGGGCAATCAATCCAACTATTCCTCAGACAATGGTTCAGGTGAGTCGATCTACTAATCAAATATCAATAGTCAAATATCTGTTCAAGATCCTGATCCCAGGAGACATCGAACTAACGAAACGTCAATCCACAAACAGCAGACGGCTACCAACACTACTTCTGGAGGCGTGAACCAATACCTTGACCCCCTTCCTACTCACGGAGCTGTTCAAATGACAGCTCTCAACGGCCAAGGCACTAACCGTAAGTATTTGACTCCCGGGTGATATCACTTCGACAGTTAGCCTGGATCAGAATGACTGACTATATGTTCATCAACAAACAAATCCACAGCTCAAGCACTATACGCACAAGTGGATAGACACAGAAAACGGAACGACTTACAATAGCCGTGATAGGAATCGATGCATTTCCATAATATCTTCAATAAAGTATTATGAAGAGCAAAAACTAAGAGATCCAGTGATGTGTGTGTTTTTAGGTCGAGTTTCGCATGAATAATCTCCCCACCGTTTTATTTATTTTGGGGGAGGTGGAACACGAAGGCTTGCCAACTCTCTGTCACTTATAATTGGCGTCAGGTATGCTGATTGCAAATGGGCGAAACGGTCCCTGTCATACCTCGTGGTCGGCTCGTGAAATAGTGTTGCAATAACGGGTGGTGGCGGTGATATGACTGCTGTTCTTAACAAATCGTCGATAGTTTTCCCATTATGCATGTAGCGTTGGCTGTAAAGTTTTTCAATTGAGTTGTATCTGTCGGACCTAGATACCTGGGACTGCGACATTTGTCGGGGCAATGGAGATGGTTCAGCTGATTGTTTGAAAGTCTTCACTGGATCCATCGAGTAGTTCAGATCGGCTTGTCTTGGGGTCAAGTGGGAGGATAGAATTTGTTGCGGAGAGGGAGTGCTTTGCATATTAAATGTAATTGACGATATGGACTCAATTGAGGGCGTCTGAGCCATCTCAGGCTCGGCTTGAGTTGAGTGATTACCATTGATAGTCCCGTTGCCAATCGTCTGTAGTGAATTGAGAGATCTCATAGAGTTCATCCGAGCTTGTCTTGTGACCACACTTGAGTGAGTTTGGTCGAAGCGTCCATTGTTTATCGTATAACCATCTTTATTGCGTGCTTGTCTGATTAACGGTGATGAATCAGATGTTTGAGGAACACTCTCCATTGAGCTGGAACAGTCTGCTGTACTATTACGATATATCGTATTAATTGAATTCGGTAGTTTTTGCTTCAAGTGTTTCGTGCATGGCAATTCTTTGAGCGTATCGAGGAATAGCAACTTAGTTTGGTCACAAATAGGTACCGACGGCTCAGTGGTCGTTAGGTCATGAAACGAGGTCGATGTTAATCGTTTAATGATGGATCCATTATCGGAGTTTTGAGGCTCGGAGATTATCTCCTGTAGACTCTTCTTCAGTTGCTCCAGTACTCTAGCTTTAAGTCTCTTGTACTGACTCTTCAAACGTTCCCCCTTTTTATCCTTGGTTGCCTTGACCATTGACTTGGGTAGGAAATACTCCAAACCGATGTCTGGATCTTTCTCGACCAGTTTCACATAAATTTTGGGATCCTTACTATTACCATGTGCTTTCGGTAGGTTTGAATGGACGTACTCGATTAAAAAGAGTGCAGATAACTTGATTGCAATATCTGTAGTGATTGGTGGTGAGAATCTCTCTAATTTTAAATCATTGCAAGATTGCTTATACAGATATTCAAAGACAACTTTATCTTGATTATACAGCTCAAAGATATCCGCTGGGAAGTATATCATCCGGTAGAGGACAATCAATTCTTTGGCATAAGGAAGCTTACTGATGCCCATGATCGGGTGATCTTCGTCTAGTTTATGGAGAGGCTTTTTCGAAGATGCAGGAGGGTCCTGAGCATTATCGTCCGATTCTACCGTTACGGCGAGTCCGAAGTATAGTTTGAGCAGATCTGAGTATTTCTTATTGGATACCATCGTTGAGTTAAGAGTTTCTAAAATATCACCCACTGTAGTAGTCTGGTTGAACTGCAACACTTTTTTACGTCCATCTTCATAGAAGATTTTGATCACATTCTTGAATATTTCCGCAACCTTAGGTGGTAATCTCATCGTGTTACTCCTTCTGAGGAGCGGTTTTTCATTTTCACTCCGATTATTATTGTTCTTCTTGCTAGGCCTACTAAGTGACATGAAGAATCTAGGATCGGTACGATTTGTCGCCCTTATTTGCTCTGCATAGGTTGCCCTTCTTACTGTTATGTCAATCTCTTGATCGCATAGCCGGACCATCGTGGTAACTTGGTCCAGAGGGGCGTTCTCGACGTCAATGCCATTGATGGCTAAAATAACATCATAAGGCTTAAGAAGTCCGAAGGTTGGTCCATTCGGCTCGATCAGCTTCACCATACAAGGACGTTCGAGTCCGAGTATGAATCCGTAACCCAGCTGGGGATCCCTTTTGATAGTATACACTCTAGGATTGAGATCATGGCCTCCCTCCATCATGGTGCATTTATGTTGTTTTTGTCAATAAGAAAAATCCGACATAGATTCACGTTGTGACAACTGGACTGTTTGAAAATTGGACAGATGCTGGAAGGGATTATAGTTTCTCTTAGTAAAAGCACATCTCTAATACATCGATAAGGCTTTAGGGTTGCTCAAGTTAAAATCAAACAATTGGCTTCTTTCTGAAATATTGGCTTGTTGTTTCCCTTTACATGATTTGCATCATGCGACTAATTACTGTAATCTGACTCTCACGAGGTGAGACTGTGAACTCTGTTCCAATTTTAGAGGGAATCACGAAAATCAATATCAGCTCGTTTTTGTAATAAGTTATGCATAGTTATCCGAGGAAGCGGATGGATATTGTTTACAAATGATGGGATCCATCGTCCATGGATTCCGTTCTGTGCGAAAGTGGCCGATGGTCAATTTGAGACCTGGGATTCAGCGCGCAACTCTGACAAAGAAAGTTGGCTCTCACATGAGGCGCCAAATTCGAACTTTCTGCCTGTGCGTCACAGCGATCACAGGACCTCCGCTGGCCCTGCAAGAACCGGCTGAAACATTTGGGCTCCCTAAGGGCCTGAAACTGGCACGGAAACAGTCAACGGAACCAAGAAGTATCATGCGCAACAAAGAGATGGCGCCCGGAAGGTAGTTCTTGCCTGGTCTGATACATTGGACCATCTTCTTGAGGCATTCATATCACTTAGCAGCAGCAGCAGCAGCGTCTGGCCGGCGTCCGTTTGTTTGGACGCAAGCGCACTGTCGGCAAGCGAGACAGGCTAACTGTTCGGGTTTGCCACAGCTCGACAGTATTGAGCACCAACAGTTAGGCAAAAAGCCGCCAACTAGTCAGAGGCAGCTGCTGCTCGAGCGACTTGATGGGCAAACCACCCTGAGAGCAGTGGCGGGGTCGTTTGCTCATTCTTTCGATTGAAGTCATGGAGAGAGAGATAAAGGAGTTACAACAAATTGTGCCACAAATCGTAGTGGTAGTTTCGGGGGAAAAAGAACAAACAGAGAGAAAGAGAGAGCCAGACACCCTCAGGAAGTAGATGAAATGAGTTGCATGGGGAGCCGCATGGGGCCAAAGAGCACACAATAGAGGAGGAATCAGTGTAATGTCGAGACCCATTCCAATCCGAACCAGCAAGTTGCTCGTTTATCTAACTGAGTTATCATGCGACAATTAGCGTCCACGGCTTGGTGGCAAGGCGCCCAGCAAAGAGTCCGCCTATAGGAATCGCAAGAAACAGATGCGACCCCGATATACTGGTTTCCAGTTTCTCGGGAACAGCCAGCGTTGGCTCGAAAGGAGCTGCGCAAATTGAATCATTGCCACTGTGACGCCAAGGAAATCTAATAGAATAATAGCAGTAGACTGGCGCTGAGAGAGGGGAACTGTTTCTCATTTGTCTGTTTGTTTGCCTCACTCTGAGCCCTCTTTCACGCTACCGAGTGGGAGGTCTGAGTGCCCGGTCGAGGGAGAATGAAAGTGGAACCGACGACTAGGGATAGTTTTCAAGCCGCAGACAAGTTAAGCCGCTCAGAAGGTCAAGTATCAAAAGATGATGGTCAAATGTTTATGCACCTTTGGAGTAGCTGCGGCAAACTTGGTGGCCGCCATCTCGTTGATTGCCCTTTGGCCTGCGCCTAAGCTATGCCTGAACCAAGAGCAGCCTCAGCGTGACGAGCTTGGCGCCTCGAGCGAGGTTCGTCGGCTGGACGAGATAGCGCTCGATTTGGGCCCAAATAGGGAAATTCTAATTTACACTCCCGACACTAAGCTCTCAACGACAGCAAAGAAGCCAAGCAACCATCGACAAAAGCACCAGCAACCAAAGCAACCCATCCAACAGCAGCACCCTTTCCTGGCCTATGAAAGCGGTCTTGAGGAGAGTGTGGACGAATTGATGCCATCAGGTGGCGAGGGAACAATTGGAAGCCGGGCAAACCAATCAGAGCTAAGTGAAAAGCAATCGACCAATGAGGAGGGCCAAGGATCGAAGAGCTCGCGCCAGAGCGAAAGTTATCAGGAGTTTTCAGAGAAACTTGGCGCCAATCTTCGCAATGTGAGACCCTTTTGTGCTGGCTCGCGAGAAAGCGAGCACATCTTCAGTTGGGACTGCCAGGGATTCCCAATGACACAAATTCCTGCCGACTTGAAGCCCAAACCGACGAGTCTGTAAGTATTGGGCCGAGCGCCCTCTCTCTTTCTTTCGGCCAAATGGAGGTGAAAGTCGAGCAATTTGTTAGCTGGCTTGCCACCCGCCGAGAGCGAACACTTCTCAAACTTCGACAACTTTTTCATCACCGAGACGCATCCTCTCCTTTGGTGCACGAGTTTGACCTTCTACTTGGCTGTCGCTTTCGGGAAAAGCGTCACGCGCCTGACCGGCAACATCCACCAGAGTTTGGCGCCCTCCCCTTGGGTGGCCCCTTTTCGCTAGTCTCTTGATACTTTTTCCTTGGGGCGCCGAAGAAAAATCCCTCGGGAATGCGGCGAGCGAGTGTCGCCCTGCGTGAGCTTGCCTGGTATTAGTTCGGGTGGCAATCTTACCAGCTCCTGAGTGTGATCAGAAGTGTGGCGAGTCGGCCAGGCATGCGCTGGTTCGGGAGGATGGGCTCCAACAGAGCGAGAAAAAATTAAAAATTCCACAGACCGAGGAGAGGATTGTAATCGAGATAAGGTAATGAGAGCATAATATTCAAGCAAATGGGGGACACTCGATTCAGCTTGAATGCTTGGGGCCCGGAAGAAGCTCACCTCCTCAACACAAACACGGGCTGTTATTGGAAGGGGCTGAAAACAAGAGCCACACTGGTTTGTCGCCCTGTTACTAGCTAGCCTTGGCATTGGGCTCTTCTGCCTCGAGGAGCTCTTGCACCTCCAGTGGCCAATCTCTCGTTCAGCTTTTCGACCTTTTGGATGCCAGACAAATGGATTTTGGGGCCCACTGTCAAGGTTAAGCTGGAGAGGCTCGATTTCCCGCAGGCAACCTGAACCCTCTGGATCCGGTTCCGTTCCAACCCACGAACATCGCCAGTCACCAGCCTCACTCGCTCTCCAGCCCAGCAACTTCCTGCTCGATTCGCGGCCAACTGTTTGGCCCTCTGCCTTTGGGGCAAATTAAAAGCTAGAGTCAATCTCTGTTTGACTTTGCTGCCGCTCGGGGACAATTGTGCCGCCAGTGTTCACCTCTCGAGTTTGGGTGCCGCCAAAGCGACATGTTAATCCAATTGAAGGTCTGCCGCCCAACATGAGCAGCGCAACTACTGACTCGCCGCACTAAACGCCAAACGGCACCTCCTGGAGCATGGGATGGAACTATTTCAATTCAATAAATCTCCCGCAGGGAAGTGCTCGAGGCGGACAAATTTACTCCCATTCTCAGTCTGGTTTCATTCTAACAACGAAAAACACGCGGCAGACAGAGAGAGAGAGAGAGAGAGTGGGGGGTCCATCAAGAGAGCAAAAGTTTCAGGGACAAACGGAGCGTGGGCGAGCGGGTGGTTGTGTGATTTTTCAGTTCCAAATGGTCTGTGATATGTTTGTTTTGGGCCAGTAGACAAGAGTTTCCTGCGGGACATTGGTATTATTGTTGATCATTAACATGGTTGACTTTGGAGCGTGGGGAGAATTCCAGGGCTCAAGGTTATTAACCTCAGCAGCCAAGGGGCAAAACTGGCGCCAACGAACAAAGTGGCAACCTTGATTGCGATATTTGGGTCAAAACAGGAAGTTGTAGGAGGCAAGAAAGTTCTGGCACATTGTTTTCAGTTGCACTGCATTGTGTGGAGTATGTATAACTCCATCTACTGTTCGGGGCCGGTCTGGAAAGTGACGCCACTTGGTGAATTTTTGCCCAGATTTTCGAGGCGAAAATAATCATACGGCACGCGCCCGAAATCGAGATCTCTTCCAACTTCCGATACCCTTTTCTTCGCCCCCCGAGCGACTTTTCAGCCTAGTAGGCACGTTTCGTTGTCACTCCACTTCAATGGCCGAGAACAGCTAGGCCACTGGCTGTGAGGCCACACTCATGGAACGCTCTCGCAACCACTCTTTCTTTCTGGTGCCATCGCTCGCTTTCTCAGAAACTCAAGTCCCCGAGAGAGCGA